>Ga0209515_10002313_pt1 | contig 29611 bp, 28 predicted proteins | sample Subgroupgradi54m_FD_187454 | JGI IMG/M metagenome (GOLD analysis project Ga0209515, IMG submission 187454) | Subsurface groundwater microbial communities from S. Glens Falls, New York, USA - GMW60B uncontaminated upgradient, 5.4 m (SPAdes)... ... | reverse complement strand
CGCCGCGATGTCGGTCGTGTCGGTCTTCGTCATCGACTGGATCGACACCGGCGCGTCGCCGCCGATGACCACGGAGCGGACCGTCACGGCCCGCGACCGCCGCCGCGGGATGCCTGAATCGTTTGCTGTCGCCGACTGCATCGTTGACCTCGAGAGCGTATTACTCCGCGCCCCACCAGCCCATGAGGCGCTTGATGAGGCCGAAGCGGCTGAGGTCGTTGACGCAGACCAGCGCGAAGAGTGCCAGCAGCAGCGCGAAACTCACGCGCGCGGCCCACTCTTGCGCTTTGAGGCTGATCGGGCTGCCCTTGAGCTTTTCCACGGCGAGGTAAAACAAATGCCCGCCGTCGAGGATCGGGACCGGAAAGAAATTGAAGATCGCCAAGCTCAGGCTGAGGATACTGACCAAATACAGCAGCGGCGTGATCCCAAGCCGCGTGGCCTCGGCCGTCATATAGATGATCCCGATGGGTCCGGTAAACGATTCTTGGAATTTCACCCGGCCACGGAACAACGACCAAAGCGACAGGAACATTTGCTGTGTCCACTGGCGCTGCTTGACGAATGTTTCGCTGACAGCCTTCGCGGGCGACACGCGGTACGTGCCGAAGGCGCCGCTCGGCGCGATGCCGACCATGCCGACCATGCGCCTGCCGCCGAAGGGATCGGACATCTCCTGCGGCTTGGTCGTAATCGGGATCGTCAGGTGTTGGCCCTGGCGCTCCACTTCGAGGTTCACGGTCCGGCCGGGTGCCGCATGCACCTTGTCGCTGAGTTCATCCCAGGTGCGCGTCGGCGAGCCGTCGACCGACACGATATGATCTTGCGGAGCGAGACCCGCAGCTTGCGCGGGCATGCCGTCCACGAGCCGGCCGACGACCGGCAGCAGCTCCGGGTAGCCGGCGACCAGTACGACCCAGAGTGTCAGCGTCGAGGTCAGATAGTTGACGATCGGTCCGGCGGCGACGATGCGCGCCCGCACGCCGATCGGCTGGCCGGAAAATTCACCCGGCTTGCCGACGGCTTCCGCGCGCTGCTCGCCCGCCATCTTGACGTAGCCGCCAAGCGGCAGCAGCCGCAAGCAATACTCCGTGCCGCCGCGCGTCCAGCCCAAGACCTTCGGGCCGAAGCCGATCGCGAACCGCTCGACGGTCACACCGGCCCATCGCGCGACGACAAAGTGGCCGAGCTCGTGCACGAGCACGAGCACGCCAAGGACGAGGATCGAGATAATCCATGAAATGCTGACCATTCAGCGCACCTCAGAGTTGGTGGATGATGTGATGTGGATGTTGCGAAACTGTGGTACCGTCCGCTGCCGTGGCATGCCGCTTAGCTCGACGCTGCCGCGTGCCGAGCCGCGTCCGGAGGTGTGGCCCCTGCCTCGCCGGCCCGCAACGGGTGGCCGTTGACCGAGACGGATGCGGCGGCGGATCCGAGCTGTCCCAATTGCTCCCGCGCGACGGTGCGAGCCCACTCGTCGACGCGCAGAATTTCCTCGAGGCCCGGGGCGGCCGCCGGTCGGTGCCGGTCGAGCACGCGGCGGATCAGCTCGGGCACCTGGCCGAGCGTGATGCCGTCGGCGAGAAACGCTTCGACGGCCACGTCGTTCGCGGCCGACAGCACCGCGCATGCCGTCCCGCCGATTCGCGCGGCATCGAGTGCGACCGCCAAACATGGAAACCGTGTCAGATCCGGCTCGAAAAACTCGAGCCCCGACGCCTCGGTGAGTCGCAGGCGCGGCAACGCACTCGGCCATCGCTCGGGGTAGCTGAGCGCGTACTGGATCGGCACGCGCATGTCGCAGATCGCCAGCTGCGCCAGGCAGCTGCCGTCGACGCACTCGACGATCGCGTGCACAACGGCCTGCGGGTGGATGCGCACATCGATGCGCGCAAGCGGCAAGCCAAAGAGCCATCGCGCCTCGATGACCTCGAGGCCTTTGTTCATCAGCGTCGCGGAATCGACCGTGATCTTCGGGCCCATCTGCCACTTCGGGTGCCGCAGGACGACCGCGCGCGGCGCGCCGGCGATCGCATCCGCGTCGAGCGGCCACAGCGGCCCGCCGGTGCCGGTGACGGTGATGCGCTCGACTTGCTCGCGGGGGATGCCTTGCAGCGCCTGGAAGAGGCCGGCATGTTCGCTGTCGATCGGGATCAGTGTCGCATGCGACTCGCGCACGAGCCGCATGATGATGTCGCCGGCCATGACGAGCAGCTCTTTCGACGCGAGTGCTACCTGCTTGCCGGCCTTGATCGCCTCGATCAGCGGGTGCAGCGCTTCGCGGCCCGACGTGCCGAAGACGACGATGTCGACGTCGGGGTCGGTCGCCAACCGGCACAAGCCGTCGACGCCGGTCGCGATCTCGATGCCCACCGGCGCCAACGCGCGCAGCGACGCGGCCCGCGTCTCATCCAGCAGCCCCACGCGCGCCGGTCGATGCTCGCGGGCCTGTCGCGCCAGGTCGTCCACGCGCGACCGCGCGGCGATCGAGACGAGTGATAGACGGTCAGGGTGCGAGGCGATCACATCGAGCGCGCTGCGCCCGATCGACCCGGTGGACCCCAATACCGCGACACGCTTCATCGCCACCGCTCGTCAACCGTAGATCAGCACGGCGTAAAACAGCGGTGCTGTGAAGAGCAAGCTGTCGATCACGTCGAGAATTCCCCCGAGGCCGGGAAACAACTGCGCGGAATCTTTGATCTGGCAATCGCGCTTGATCAGCGACTCAGCGAGGTCGCCGAGCTGGCCGAAGACGCCCAGCAGCAGCCCGACGGCGAAGCCTATCGGCGCGGAATGGTGGAATCGGCTGACCATCGGCGCGGCGGCGGCGGCGCTGATCGCGCTGACCAAGACCCCGCCGACGAACCCTTCGATCGTTTTGCGCGGGCTGATGCGCGGCACGAGCGTATGCCGGCCGAGACTGCGGCCGATGAGCAGCGCGCCGACGTCACCCATCTTGGTCACGAAGACCAAGTAGGCCAACAGCCACGCGCCCTCGCCACCCTTGAACGCGCGCAGGTACGAGACGTAGCTCATGAGGCCGCAGATGTAGGCCAACCCAAATAGCGTCGTCGCCAGCCCACTCAGCGCCTCAAACGTGTTTTGCCGCGTGAACTGGCGCATGAAAATGATCACGATGGTGGCCGGCCAAAAAATGTCCCACGACCAGTTCAGCATGGTCGCGTTTTGACTGAGCAGCGAACCGCTGGCGATGTGGTGCTCGAGCACGGAGCGCCAGGCGACAAGCCCCATGAAGACGACGCCGAGGCCGATCGCGAGCGGCCGATGGACCAGGATCCCGCGGTTGCGGACCATGGTAAAAAACTCGAAGAGCGCCAACGCGGCGAGCGTCATCAACGTCAGCGCGAAGCACCACGGCGGAAAGAAGAACAAGGCGGCGATGGTCAGGCCGATGAGGAGGGTTGAGCTGAGCAGTCGGCCCGGCAGCTGCTGCCACAGACCGCCGGAGGCTGTCAGTCCCTTTGCGCGCCTTGGTTGCCCCGGCGCCATCTCAACCGTCGCTCGCTCGGGCGACTGGCTCATGACAGCTCGGCGATCGTGTGACCGAAACGCCGGTCGCGTTGCTGGTAGGCGAGGATCGCATCCATCAAATCCTGTTTGCCAAAATCCGGCCATAGGGTTGGTGTGACATAGAGTTCGGCGTAGGACAACTGCCACAACAGAAAGTTCGACAGCCGCTGCTCGCCTGACGTGCGGATGAGTAAGTCCGGGTCCGGTAGTTCAGGCGCGTAGAGTTGGCTTGAGAAGACGCGCTCGTCGATCTGCTCCGGTTGCAGCCGTCCTGCCCGCACGAGCTCGCCGACGCGTCGAGCCGCGTCGACGATCTCCTGCCGGCCACCGTAGCTCAACGCGAGCGTCATCGTCATGCCGTCACCGTGCGCGGTCTGAGCGATCACGCGCTCAAGCGCGGTGCGCACGCCCTCGGGCAGCTGCGACAGCCGGCCGATGGCGCGCAGCCGGATCCGGTTCGCCAGCAAGCGGGGCGCTTCCTGCACCACGAATTCTTCGAGCAGGACCATGAGGTCGCGGATCTCGTCCGACGGGCGACACCAATTCTCCCAGGAGAACGCGTACAGCGTCATCGCCTCGATCTGCAACTCACAGCCGGCCTCCGCGACGCGGCGCACGGCTTCGGCGCCCGCGCGATGGCCGAGGATGCGCGGCAGTTTTCGGCCCGTCGCCCAGCGCCCGTTGCCATCCATGATGATGGCGATGTGTCGTGGAAGCTTTGTCGGATCAAGCATGTCTGGCGCTGCGATGGCGCGCGCACCGTCTGTAAGCAAAAAGGGATGGCCACGGTCTCGACCGCCCATCCCTTGTTGCCGCTGCGAGAGAACCGATTGAGCGCCGACGGCCAATCGGTCACGAACCGCTAGGGTGTTGCGGGCGCGGTCGTCGACGCTTGCGGTTGGTTGCGCGCCCGGCCGTTTTCCGCCTTCAGTCGCTCGATGGCCTGCAACTGCTCGTTGACCTGCGATTTGAACTTGTCATGCTCCGAGGCCAGCGAATCGCGCTCAGACTGCAAACTCTCGACTTGGCTCTGCAAGTCCTGCACCTCGGATTGCAAATCATCGTTGTCCAGGCGGACTTTATCGAACTGCGAGCCCACGACCGCGAGTGCCACGGCCAGCACCACGCAGCCGGCCGAAGTCGCGATCAGCGTAATCTTTACCCAGCGCGGCATCCTGGCTCCTACTTGGTATAGACGGTCGATTCGCTTGCCGACTCGTCGGTCGAAACTTCCGGCTTCGTCCCGCGCGGCAGCACCACGATTTCCACGCGACGGTTCAACCGGCGGCCTTCCGGCGTGTCGTTCGATGCGATGGGCCGCGTGTCACCGTGGCCGATCGGCGTGATGCGGGTGTGCTCGAGCCCGCGCTCATTCACGAGGTAGTCGACGACCGATTTCGCCCGCGCGAGCGAGAGCTGGTGGTTGTTCTTCCACCCGGAGACTTTGATCGGCTGGTTGTCGGTGTGTCCTTCGACGCCGATCGGCTGGCCTTTGATATCGTCTTGGTTCAACACGCGAGCGACTTTATCGAGGACGGGGAACGCTTCGCGCCGAAGTTTCGCCTTGCCGGAATCAAATAGCACGCGGTCGAGTACGCGCACGACCAAGCCACGCTCATCGAATCCGACCGTCACGTCCTTGGATTTGATCTCCGATGACAGCCGCTTCTCGAGCGCCGCTTTCGCAGCCCGCAGCTGATCGGCCTCATCAGCCTTTAGCTGCGCGAGGTTGCGGTACTGCTCGAGCTGTTCGCTGAGTGCTTGAATCTCTTGCATGTCCCACGGCGAGCGCTTCGAGAACCGCACCGCACACCCGCCAAGTCCAGCCGCCATCGCCCCGGCCACGAGCGCGGCCGTCCACCTGGCATCCCTCCGACCCATCGGCATCCTCCTCATGTCAATGCCCGCGCATCGACTCTCGCCCGACATGATTGACGTTGACTCTAACATAGGGTCCCGACACCGTCAAGATCGTCGGGGACGAAGAGTTACGATGATTTCGTCTCAACCTCCGCCATCCACTGCCGCAATGCCGGAGACTCGCGCTTGCTCTGCATAATGGCCCATGCGAGCAGCACCACACTCACCAGAATCCAGATCCAGATGCGCCCGCCCGGCTGCTCCGCGCGGAGCACCAGCGGCACGATCAGCAAACTGACCATGTTCATGACTTTGATCAGCGGGTTCAGCGCCGGGCCCGCGGTGTCCTTCAGCGGATCACCGACGGTGTCGCCCGTGATCGACGCCTTGTGCGCCTCGGAGCCTTTGCCGCCGTAGTGGCCGTCCTCGATATATTTCTTCGCGTTGTCCCACGCGCCGCCGGCGTTGGCCATGAACACGGCCAGCAGCTGGCCCGCGAGGATGATGCCCGCGAGGAAACCGCCGAGCGCTTCCTTATGTAAGACGAGGCCGACGAGGATCGGCGTGACCACCGCGAGGATGCCCGGGCCGATCAGCTCTTTCTGCGCTTCTTGCGTGCAGATCGAGACGACGCGCGCGTAGTCGGGCGTCTTCGTGCCGTCCCAGATGCCTTTGTCCTTCAGCTGCTGGCGCACCTCGTGCACGATGAGGAACGCCGCGCGGCCGACCGCTTGGATCGTGAACGAGCTGAAGAGCAGCGGGATCGAGCCGCCGATCAGAAATCCGATGAAGACCCGCGGCTCGGAGATCGACAGCATCGCCGCCACGCTCTGATAGCTCGTGCCCAGCCCCTTCGCGATGTCGGTAATGTACGCGTTGAAGAGCGACACCGCCGCGATGACCGCCGAGCCGATCGCGATGCCCTTGGTGATCGCCTTCGTCGTGTTGCCGCAGGCGTCGAGGTCGGCGAGCGTTTGGCGCGCCTTCGGCTCGAGCTTGCACATTTCGCCGATGCCGTTGGCGTTGTCGGCGACCGGGCCGAACACGTCCATCGAAATGTTGTTGCCCGTCAGCGTCAGCATCCCGATGCCGCACATCGCCACACCGTAGGCGACGTAGGTGGGGTTCGTGCCGGCGTAGATGACCGACGAGGCGAAGATCGCGGCCGCGATCACGAGGATCGCCCACACGCTCGACTCATAGCCGACCGCGAAGCCGGCGATGATCGTCGTGGCGTGGCCGGTTTGCGTGGCGCGCGCGATCGCCTGCACCGGCGGCTTCTCCGGTGCGGTGTAATAGTCGGTCAGATAGTTGATGGCAATGGCGAGGACGATGCCGATCATCGTCGTCCACACGGGCCGCATGTCGAGCCCGGCGATGCCGAGGTTGGCCCACATCGGCAGGCCGCTGTCCGGGAATCGCAAATAGTAGAAGCCGACGAGGCAGAAGCCGACCACCGAGACGACCGCCGAAACCATGAAGCCGCGGTGGATCGCTGCCATCGCGGCGCGCGCTTCCTCGGAGGTCTTGACGAGGTAGGTGCCGACGATCGAGCTGACGACGCCGATCGCGCGCACGAGCAACGGGAAGATGACACCCTTGTGGCCGAACGACGCCCACCCGAGGATCATCGCCGAGACAATGGTGACCTCGTACGATTCGAAGATGTCTGCGGCCATGCCCGCACAGTCGCCGACGTTGTCGCCGACGTTGTCGGCGATGGTGGCCGCGTTGCGCGGGTCGTCCTCGGGCATGTTGCTCTCGAGCTTGCCCACGAGGTCGGCGCCGACGTCGGCGGCCTTGGTGTAGATGCCGCCGCCGACGCGCATGAAGAGGGCGAGCAGCGTGCCGCCGAAGCCGAAGCCCAGCAGCACTTCGTAGGCTTGCTCGCCGTAGATCATGAAGATCAGCGTGCCGCCGAGCAGGCCGAGCCCATCGGTGAGCATGCCGGTGATCGTGCCCGTGCGGTAGGCGATCTTGAGCGCGTTCGCGAAGCTCGTGCGCGAGGCCGACGCGACACGCACGTTGCCCTGCACGGCCATGTTCATGCCGATAAAGCCGACCGCCGCCGAGAAGATCGATCCCATGAGGAACGCGCAGGCGCGGCCGATGGCGATACTGTGGTTGGCGGCCGTCATGTACAACGCCCCCGCAACGACGAGCACGAGGAGCGCGATCGTCCGAAACTGGCGGTAGAGGTACGCGTTGGCGCCGAGCCGGATGGCCAGGCTCACGCGCTGCATGTCCGGCGTGCCGGAGTCGTGGCCCAGCACTTCACCGGTCAGGAACCCCGCGTAGAGCAAGCCAATCATGGCCACGCCGAGGACGACCCACAGCGCGATCTGCTCCCACGCGGTAAACGCACTCGATTGGAGGAACGACAATTGCATTAGGACGACCTCATCAACAACTGTTCAGGATCGAAGGTGTCAGGGGAGCCGCTATCCATCACCGGCACCGCGATTGTGTTCTGCACCTGGCACCTCACCTAGGTTACTCGCTGATTACCACTGCCCCACTTTGACCGATTGGTCGCGCTTCGAGCCGATCGACACCAAGCAGATCGACACGGTCAGCAATTCTTCGAGCCGATGGAGGTAGGCTTGCGCCGCCTTCGGGAGATCCTCGAAGCGCTCGATCTGCGGCGTCTCGCTCATCCACCCGGGGTGCGTTTCGTAGATCGGCTCGCACCGCGCGAACTGGTCCATATCCGACGGGAACTCATCGACGCGCTCGTCGCCGATCCGGTAGCCCACACAGATTTGGATCGTCGGCATGTCGTCGAGCACGTCGAGCTTCGTGACCGCGATGGACCCGCAGCCGTTAACCCACACCGCGTGGCGCGCGATGACGGCGTCGAACCATCCGCAGCGGCGCGGGCGGCCCGTCGTCGCACCGAACTCCTTGCCGCGATTGCGCACGCCATCCATCAGCTCCGGCGGGAACTCGGTCGGAAACGGCCCTTCGCCGACGCGGGTCGTGTACGCCTTGACCACGCCGATGATGCGATGGATCGCCGTCGGCGGCACGCCCGCACCCGTGCAGGCTCCGCCGGCGGTGGCGTTCGACGAGGTGACAAACGGATAGGTGCCGTGGTCGACATCGAGCAGCGTGCCCTGCGCGCCTTCGAAGAGAATCTGCTTGCCCTGGCGCATCGCTTCGCGCAAGAAGCGGATCCCATTCACGACGAACGGCCGCAGCGTGCTGCCGTACTGCCGGTACTGCTCGAACAGCGGCTCGAACGCCATCGGCGACTCGTGGTACACCGCCTTGAACAGCCGGTTCTTCTCTTCGAGGTTTTGCTTGAGCTTCTCGGCGAGCACCCGCTCGTTGAGCAGATCCGCGACGCGCACGCCGCACCGCGCCACTTTGTCGACGTAGCACGGCCCGATGCCGCGCCCCGTTGTGCCGATGCGGCCGGCCCGCTGCGATTCCTCGAGCAAGTCGAGCCGCTTGTGGTACGGCAGGATGATATGCGCCTGGTCGCTGATCCGCAGCGCTTGCTCGACGTCGATGTTGCGGCCGCGCAGCTGCGAGATTTCCTTCAGCAGCGCTTCGGGGTCGATGACGACGCCGTTGCCGATGAGGCCGACTTTGCCGCGATGCAGCAGCCCCGACGGGATCAGATGGAAGATGAACTCTTGGTCCTCGACGATGACGGTGTGGCCGGCGTTGTTGCCGCCTTGATAGCGGACGATGACGTCGACGTTCTCGGAGAGCAGATCGATGACCTTGCCCTTGCCCTCATCGCCCCACTGCGCGCCGATGATGACGGTGTTCATGTCGAGACCGGGCGCCGCGCGCTAGAGTTTGATGAGCTTGACATCGATCACGTGCTCGAGGTGGCGGATCTGTTCCAACACCGGCGCGGGAATGGCGCCGTCGATGTTCAGGACGGTCACCGCGGTGCCGCCCTCTTGCTCGCGGCCGTTGGACATGCCCGCGATGTTCACGCGCGCTTGGCCCAGCAGCGTGCCGACGCCGCCGATCAAGCCCGGCTTGTCGTGGTTGCGGATGATCAGCATGTGGCCCGTCGGTGCCGCTTCGATCGCGAAGCGGTCGATCCTCACAAGGCGCGGCTCGCGGCGCGCGGAGAGCGTGCCTTGCACCGTGAGGGTGGTGCCGTTGGTACGCACCTCGATCTGGATCAGGTTCGCGAACTCATCGAGCCGGTTCGCCTTGGCCTCGATGACCTTGACACCGCGCTCCGAGGCGATGAACGACGCGTTCACGTAGTTCACGTTCTCGCCGACCATCGGCTCGAGGATGCCCTTGAGGACCGCGAGCGTCACCGGTGCGGTGTTTTGCGTGGTCACTTCGCCGACGAGCGTCGTGCGGACCTCGGAGACTTGCGCGCCGAGCAGCTGCGAAGCGAGCGAGCCCATCTTCTCGGCGAGGATGATGTACGGCTGCAGAATCTTCAGCGCCGCCGCGTCGACGGAGGGCATGTTGGCCGCGTTGCGGATGCCGCGGCCGAGCAAACAATCCGCGACCTGCTTGACGATGTCGATCGCGACGTTGAGCTGCGCCTCTTCGGTGGACGCGCCGAGGTGCGGCGTCAAGACGATCTGCGGGACCTTCAGCAGCGGGTTGTCGGCGTTGATCGGCTCGTTCTCGAACACGTCCACACCCGCACCCGCGAGCTTGCCCTCTTGGACCGCCGCCGCGAGTGCCGCTTCATCGATAATGCCGCCGCGCGCGCAGTTGATGATGTACGCGGTGCGCTTCATCAGCGCCAACTCTTTCGCGCCGATGAGGTGATGCGTTTGCGGGGTGAGCGGTGTGTGGACCGTGACGAAGTCAGCCTCAGCGAGCGCGGTTTTCAGATCGACGGGCCGGATCTCGAGCTTCTGCGCCTGCTCGGCGGATAAATATGGGTCGAATGCGATCACGGACATGCCGAAGGCTTGCGCGCGCTTCGCGACCTCGGAGCCGATCTTGCCCAGCCCGACGACGCCGAGCGTCTTGCCGAAGAGCTCCGTGCCGACGAACTTCGAGCGCTCCCACTTGCCCGCGCGTATCGAACTGTCGCCTTGCGGGATGCGCCGCGCGACGGCCATGATGAGGCTCATCGTGTGCTCGGCCGCGGAGATCGTGTTGCCCGCGGGCACGTTCATGACGATGATGCCGCGCTTGGTGGACGCTTCGAGGTCGACGTTGTCGAGCCCAACACCGGCGCGGCCGATCACTTTCAGCCGGTTCGCCTTGGCGATGACCTCGGCCGTGACCTTCGTGGCGCTGCGCACGACCAGGCCCTCATAGGGTCCGATGATCGCGGCAAGGTCTTTCGGCGTCAACCCGGTCTTCACGTCGACTTCAAACTGCGGCTCCGACTGCAGGATCTTGATGCCGTCCGGCGAGAGGTGGTCCGCGACGAGGACTTTAATGTGGCCGTTACCCGCCATGCTTACGCTCTGGCCGCAGCGGGTTGCAACTGGCCGAGGACCGCTTGCGCCGCGCGCACGCCGTCGCCCGGCGTGATCGACGCGCCAAGCTCCACGAGTGCCAGCTCGACGGCCGCGATCGCGACGAGCACGTCGAAGGGTGCAATGTAGCCCATGTGCGCGAGCCGGAAAATCTTGCCCGCCATCTCGCCCTGGCCGCCCGCGAGCGTGACGCCGTAGCGGTCCTGCACGATCTTGATCAGCTGCTTGCCATCGACGCCGGTGGGCACATTGATGGCCGTCACACCGTTCGACGGCCGCTTCGAGAACACGGTCAACCCCATCGCCTCGGCGGCGGCGCGCGCGGCCTGGCCCATCTGCTGGCAGCGGCCGAAGACCTTCGGCATGCCGTCCTCGAGGATCAGTTTCAGCGCTTCGTCGAGTGCCACCACGAGCGAGACGCTCGAGGTAAACGGCGTATCGTCGTCGGTGAGCGCCTTCTTGTACGCGCGCAGATCGAAGTAGAACCGCGGTCCCTTGGCTTGCTCGACGAGCGCCCACGCCTTCAGGCTAATACTCATGAACGCCAGGCCCGGCGGCAGCATCAACGCTTTCTGCGAGCCGCTCACGACCACGTCCACACCCCACGCGTCGGTCTGGCAGTCATCGGCGCCGAGGCCGCTGATCGCATCGACGACGAGCACGGCATTTGTTTCTTTGACGACCGCCGCGACCGCGCGGATATCGTTGACGATCCCCGTCGAGGTCTCGCACAGCGTCGTGAACACGACCTTCGCCTGCGGCTGCTGCTTCAGCGCCTGCCGCACGCGCTCCGGGTCGACCGCGTCACCGTACGCCACCGGCACCGTCGTCACATTGACCCCAAACGCTTTGCAGAGGTGCTCCCAGCGCTCGGCGAATTTCCCGCCGAGGATCACGATCGCATGGTCGCCCGGGGAGAGCAAGTTGCACACCGCCGCTTCCATGGCACCCGTCCCGGAACTCGTGAAGACAATGACCGGGTTTTTCGTCTGGAAGACGGTCTGCAGCCCCTGCAACACGCGCTTGAACAACGCGCGGTACGGAGCGGTGCGGTGATGGATGATCGGCCTCGACAGCGCTTCCTGCACGTGCGGCGGGAGCGGTGTGGGCCCCGGAGTCATCAAATACGTCTTATTCATCGGTTCTCCAATTACAATTACCCTTTTACCCTTGCGATCGATCCCACGACGAGCGGGCCGCCCACACGCGGGACGGCCCGTCGACAACACGACTAGACTTTCTTCAGTTTTCCGTAAATGACTTCGTCGACCAGACCGTACGCCTTCGCCTCCTCCGCGGACATGAAATAGTCGCGGTCGGTGTCGCGCGCGATCTGCTCCACCGGCTGGCCGGCGTGCTTCGCCAGAATCTCATTGAGCCGCTCGCGCAGTCGGAGGATTTCCTTGGCCTGGATGGAAATATCGGCCGCGGCACCCTGCACGCCGCCCCAGGGCTGGTGGATCATGATCCGCGCGCTGGGCAGCGCGAAACGCTTGCCCTTCGTGCCGGCTGCCATCAGCACCGCTCCCATGCTGCTCGCCTGCCCGAGGCAATACGTGGCCACGTTGGGTTTGACGAACTGCATCGTGTCGTAGATCGCCAGCCCGGCCGTGACGGATCCGCCCGGAGAATTAATATAGACGTTGATGTCTTTGTCCGGTTCTTCCATCTGGAGGAACAACATTTGGGCGATAATCAGATTCGCGACGACGTCGTCGATCGGCGTCCCAACGAAGACGATTCGGTCCTTCAGCAGGCGCGAGTAAATGTCATACGCCCGCTCGCCGCGCGCTGTTTGCTCCACTACCATCGGCACCAGCATTTGTGCGTGTTCGCTCATCCTCACCTCGCGTTAGGCTTGCGCCATGGTCGACGGTTGCGGCTCGTCGACGTGCGCCACGCCAAGCAAGAAATTGATCGTTTTTTCCTGCCGAATCGACGACAACACCGACGGCCACAGTCCCTGCGCGTCGAGCAAGCGGCGGACCTCCGACGGGTCTTTCCCCGATCGCCTCGCGAGCTTCCACAGCCGCTCGACGATCTCGTCCTGCGTCACCGACAACTCTTCCTGGTCGGCGACGCGGTCCAGAATAAACGACAGCTTCACGTGCCGCTCGGCGTTGGACTTCATCTGCTCGCTGTACTTCTCGAGCTCCTGCTTGACCTGCTCTTCCGAGTAATCCGCCGTCAGCATGCGGACCTGGAAATCGCGCGTCAAGCGCTCGACCTGCTTGGTCACGAGGCCCGTGGGCACCTCGAAGCGGTGGCGCTCGAGCAGCGCGTCGCACAGCGTCCGCTCGATCTCCTGGCGCTGCTCCGCCTGCTTATTTTCGCGGAGCTTCGCTTCCACATGGGTCTTCAGCTCATCGAGCTTCTGGAAGCCGAGGTCCTTGGCAAACTCGTCGTCGAGATTCGGGACGCGCTTTTCTTTCGGCTGGTCGGGTGCCACGGGCACGAGCTCGGCGGATGACTCCTGCAGTTGCTTGAGCGCGGCGTCGATCTCGTCGGGCTTCACCGCCACCGGCGGCTTCTTCACGTCGATGCCGCGATAGTCGCCCAGCTTGAAGGCCGGCTCGACTTCCACGCGCGCTTCGATGTCCAGGCCCTTCGCGGCTTCGTACTCGAGCTTCGAGACTTCGAACGGCCCGACAGGCCGCAGCTTGTGGTCGACCGACACTTGTTCGAGGACCTGGCGCGTCAGCCGGCGCACCAGCTCGTCTTGGATATCGCCGCTGTACTTGCGCTCGACGAGCTCGCGCGGAGCCTTGCCCTTCCGGAACCCCGCGATGTTCGCTTCTCGCTGGAACTCTTTGAGGACGACCTCGCGGACAGGCCCGACGCCATCGGGCGCAAGGTGCGCCTGGATGGCTTGCTGACACGGGGCGGTTTCTTTCACGGTCGCGGTGAGCGAATGCTGGTCGGAGCTGGTGCTCGATGGCGGGGTGACGCGGGCAGACACGGGAACTCCTTCACTGTGATGCGACGAACCTGGCGATTGGCCAACGGGTCATCGAAGTGACACGCGACGAACGGGTCGGAACCGGTTTCCGAACATGCACTACTGTATTACAGTGTATTACAGTATTACAGGCGAAACTTCTCGCCCAGATAAATCTCGCGGGCGCGCGTATCCGTGATCAGCTCTTGCGCGGTGCCGGAAATCAGCACGCGCCCCTCTGCCATGATATACGCCCGATCGGTAATTTCCAGTGTTTCTCGCACGTTGTGATCGGTCAGCAAGACGCCCAGCCCGCGGCGCTTGAGTTCGCGGATGATCTCTTGGCACTCGAACACCGTAATCGGATCGATGCCCGAGAACGGCTCGTCGAGCAAGATGAACTGCGGGTTGGTGACCAGCGCGCGCGTGATCTCGAGGCGCCGCTTCTCGCCGCCGGAGAGCACGTACGCTTTCTGCCGCGCGAGGTGGGTGATGCCCAGCTCGTTCAGGAGTTCGTCGAGCCGCTTGCGCCGCTCGGCGCGTGAGAGCCGCAGCGTCTCGAGGATCGCGAGGATGTTCTGCTCGACGGTCAGCCGGCGAAAAATCGACGGCTCCTGCGCGAGGTAGCCGATCCCCAAGCGCGAGCGCTGGTACATCGGCAAATTATTGAGCTCTTGCTCGTCCGCCAACACTTGGCCGCCGTCCGGCCTGACGTAGCCGACGATCATGGCGAATGTCGTGGTCTTGCCGGCTCCATTCGGCCCCAGCAGTCCCACGATCTCCCCGCGTCGCACGCCGATGTCCACACCGTCCACGACGGCGCGCCCATTATAACCTTTCACGATGCGCTTGGTCTGCAGCTGCTGCATTACTGATCCCGGTCGGCGTTGCCAGCCTGGTGCGTGAACGACGGCGCCGGAAAGCCTTGGCTGCCGTCGAGCTGGATCACCAATGACGGCGAGTCGAGCAGCGTCATGCGACCCTTGCCCGGCTCGTAGACCGCACGGCCGCCGGTGGCGGTGTGCGCCTGTTGCACAATGCGGACGTCGCCGGTCGCTTCCGCATACGAAATCGTGTGGGTGTTCTTGTCCATGTACGCAATGAGCTTGTCCGAGTACATGTCGCCCTGGATATCGTTCACATGCACGTTGTGCTCGAAGGTCGCCACGTCCTTATCGTAGTCGAACGACAACGGTCCGTCGCACGTAATTTTCACGTGGTGGATGTCGCCCGGTTTCTCATCCGCGGTCGGGTTCAAGATGAGCTCGATGTCGTGCAAAATTTGCGCGTGCTTCAGCTCGCTGTGCCCGATCGCCGAGCGGCCGCGCAGCAACATGTGGTCGCTCTCGATCCGAACCGGCTCGTCGGTGAGAAACTCGTCGCGATCGGGCAGCCAGTACATCGCTTGGCTGAAGAGCCACACACCGTCGCTCGTGTGCATCCGCACGTCATCCTCGAGCCGCACGCGCCGATTGGCTTGGTTCAAATAGCCGATCGTCGACTGCAGCCACGCGGTGCGCTGCACGTCGAAGCCCGTGGCCCACGGCTTGAGAATCGTGACGATATCACCATCGGTGCGCGCCTTCGCGCCCTCGAGCTGCCAACGTTTCGAGCCATTCGAGCCGTAGCCTTCCAGCGTGAAGCGCTCCATTTGCTGCGTCACGGCGTCTTCGGGCGGCCGCTGATTGGCTGGCTGGCTGGCTTTCGCGGCGGCGCGGCGGTCCGGACGCGCGGCCGCCTCGGTGGCGCCGCATCCGGCAAGAAAATTCACCCACAGCATGGCCGCGCCCATCGACGAGAGAACGGTCAGTCGCGTCTTCATGCCGGCGATGACTGCGCTTCCGCCGTCGCCGGCGCGCGCTTGTTCGCCGAGCGAGCGCCGTGCTGCTCGCCGCGGTCCGGTTGCGTCTTCCACCGGCGATGCATCCACACCCAGTGGTCGGGGTGGCTGCGGATGTGCGACTCGACGACACGGCTCCAGGCTTGCGTAAGCTGATGCAGATCGTGCATCCGGTCGCCGCTACGTGTGGGAACAATCGGCTCGTCGAACACCAAACGGAAGCGCCGGCCGACTCGGGTTGTGGAACAGGGGACGATCGGGGCGCCCGTCAACAACGACAACGCCGCGGGTCCGACGGGCGTGTACGCCGGCCGGCCGAAGAAATCCACAAAGACACCGTCGAGGCTGTCGGTATCCTGGTCCGCCATCATGCCGATGATTTGGTCAGCGCGCAGGATCGCGCTGACGGCCTTCAGCGATCCTCGGTCAAAGGTCGTCACACCCTTGCGCGAACGCATCGTCCACAAGAACCGCTCATATTCCGGATATCGCAGGCGGCGCGCCAGCACGCCGCCTTTCATGCCAAGCGTCGCGACACGCATCGGAGAGAGCTCCCAATTCCCATAGTGCCCCGATATCGCGATGATGCCCCGGTGATGCGAAGCCGCTTGCTGCAGATACCCGATGCCCTGAATGTCGATCAGCCGTTCCAACTGCTTCGCCGGCAACCGTTCGATGACCAACCATTCGAAGGCGTTCTTGCCGAGGTTGACGAAGACACCGCGAGCGATCCGATCGCGCGTCGAGCGGCTCAACGTCGGCCCGAAGGCCGTCTCGAGGTGTTCCTCGACGAGCGCGCGCTGCTGCGCAAGACATCCATACCCGAGATGGCCAAGCAGCCAGCCAAGAGCCTGTGCGACGGACAGGGGCAGCCACCGCACGATACTGCGAACCAGCTGAAAGAGACCGTATACGATTCGTCGACGGACCGCACGCTTGACGGGCCGCCCATCAGGTCCTCGCCAGAGACTCTCCAATTGTCCCCCCTCGGAGGGCGATGATGGCTCGCCGGCAGCCGGCCGTCCTGCAGGAAGAGATATGTGAGGTTTCTCCGCGACTGATGAATCTATCATGGGCGCATCAGCGAGTCCCTTGGCCGTCTGTGGATATGGCTCAAACCGCCGCCGGCCAAGAGCTGCGAGGGCGCCGTGGCACCAGGCATTCGAGGAGATTCGGCGCGCCCCGTGTTTGGCGGAAAATAGAGGGCCGGAGCGACCTTATCTTACTACCGAAACAGGTCTGGCGTCAACCGAGCACTGGCGTAGTAAACCTAAATCGCTGAAGCGGTTGACAGTAAGTGGCAGGAACACCGACCGTGGCCGGTCGGCTCGATACTGATGCAGAGCGCGGGTTATGGGGTCTTAATTGGAGCCCGCTTACGCATCTGCGCTTCAAGCCATTCATCCAGCACGTCTCGCTTGAAGCGCCACTGGCCGCCCACCTTGGCTGAGGGCAACCGGCCCTCGCGGGTGAGTTTGTAGACCGTCATGACGTGCAGGCCCAGATATCCTGCGACCTCGCGCAGCGTCATGAGCTGTTGGCCCGATGCATCTTTCTTCATGGGATCCGCCCCGTTCGTGCCGTGTGGTTTCATTTCGCCAGAAGTATATCATACACAGACATTCTATTCAATCGTTTTAGTATGTTTTTATATAGTATGCGCTATATGCTGCGAATCAATAACTTACGTATTTAGCAATAAAAGGATTTGACGACGTCTGGCCAGACGTTCTTGGCCTTGAGGATGAGGTCGATGACCTCCCGGACAGCTCCCCTGCCGCCCGATCGGGCCGTCACATGGTGCGCGACGTCCCGGACCTCCTGCACGGCGTTAGGCACTGCGACCGCCAAACCGGCCCTCCGGAGGATCGGCAAATCGAGCAGGTCGTCGCCCATCGCGCACACCTGCTCGTGCGAAAGGCGGCACAACTTGAGAAAGCGCTCATACGGGGGCAACTTGTTCAGGGCCTTCTGGGCGAGGAAATCGATGGCGAGGTCCTTCGCTCGGCGGCGGATGAGCCGGGTCTGCTTGCCCGTGATGAGCGCGGACTTCAGGCCCGCCCGGCGCCACAGGACCAGTCCGGTGCCGTCTTGCACGTCGAAGAACTTCAACTCGTCGCCGAACTCGTCGTAGATCATGCGGCCGTCGGTGAGCACGCCATCGACGTCGAGGACGAGCGCCTGAATGCGCGCCGCGCGCTCGAGGACGTCGGAAGGGATGCCGTCAAGACTAGGCATGCCGGCGGCGACCGCTAGAACCCGGCCTTGAGCAAGTCTTGCACGTCGAGCAGGCCGACCGGCCGGCCGGCGTCGTCGACGACGACGAGCTCGTCGATGCGATATTCGCGCAGCATGCGGATCGCTTCGGCCGCCAAGCGATCGGCGGAGAGCGTCTTCGGCCGCGGCGTCATCACCTTGCGCACGGGCAGCTCCGGAAGATTCAGCGTCGTCTCGAAATGCCGCCGCAGGTCGCCGTCGGTGAAAATACCCACCAGTCGACCTTTCAGATCGACGACGCTCGCACTGCCGGCACGCGCGTTGGTGATCGCCAGCAGCACGTCTTTGACCTTTGTATGCTCCCGCACGACCGGGTGCGAACGATCGGTCCGCATCAAGTCGCTCACGCGCAGCAGCAGTCGGCGGCCGAGCTGGCCGCCGGGGTGGAACAGCGCGAAGTCGCGCTCCTTGAAGCCGCGCCGCTCGGCGGCCACGACCGCCAGCGCGTCGCACATCGCGAGCATCGCGGTCGTCGACGCGGTCGGTGCGAGATTCATCGTGCACGCCTCCCGCTTGACGCCGACGTCGATGACCAGGTCGCTGTGGCGCGCGAGCGTCGAGCGGGCGTTGCCGGTCATGGCAATCATGTGCGCGCCGATTTGCTTGATCACGGGCAGCAGCTGCGTGATCTCCGGCGTCTCGCCGCTGTTGGAGAGCGCGATGATCACGTCGTCCTTGGTGATGCGGCCGAGGTCGCCGTGGACGGCTTCAGCCGGATGGAGCGCGAGGCTCGGTGTGCCGGTGGACGAGAGTGTGGCGGAAAACTTCTGGCCGATGAAGCCGGGCTTGCCCATGCCGGTGACGACGACGCGGCCTTTGCAGCCGACAATGACCTCGACCGCGCGGGCAAACTGCGCATCAAGCTTGGGGATGAGCCGGCGGATGGCTTCGGCTTCAATGCGGAGCACATCTTTCGCGCGGCGCAGGCTGGCCCGTGGCTGTGCCGATCGGGGCGTGCCCCGCCGACGCGACGACGCGCGCGGCATCAGCGCGCGGATCCGGCAGGTGCGGGCGCGGCGTGGCCGGCCGGTCGCAGCGCTTGGCTGATCGCGACCACGTCGCGCAGCAGCGATTCGAGCTGTGCCAGCGGCAGCATGTTCGGCCCGTCGCAGGGCGCGTGCTCCGGATCCTCGTGGACTTCGAGGAAGAGACCGTGACAGTGGCCGGTCGCAATCGCGGCGCGCACCAGCGCGGGCACGAACTCGCGGCTGCCGCCCGATGCGCCGCCGAGGCCGCCCGGCAGCTGCACCGAGTGCGTGCCGTCGTAGATCACCGGATAGCCGAAGCCGTCCATCACCTGCAAGCTGCGCAGGTCCGAGACGAGATTGTTGTACCCGAAGCTCGCACCCCGCTCGGACACCAGCAACTGGTGATTCCCCGTCGACGCCGCTTTCTCGACGACATGCTGCATGTCCCAGGGCGCGAGGAATTGGCCCTTCTTGAGATTGACCGCCTTACCCGCCTTCGCGACGGCGATGACGAAGTCGGTCTGTCGCGACAGAAAGGCTGGCACCTGCAGCACGTCCAAGACGTCCGCGGCCGGCGCGATTTCCTCGCGGCAGTGCACGTCACTCAACACCGGAATGCCGAGCTTCTGCTTCACCACCTTGAGAATCCGCAGGCCCTCTTTCTGGCCGGGGCCGCGGTACGCGTTCAGCGAGGTCCGGTTGGCTTTATCGTAGCTGCACTTGAGAATGTACGGCAGCCCGACGCGCCGGCAAATGGCGAGCATCCGCTCGGCGTGCGAGAGCACGTGGGCTTCATTCTCGATGACGTCCGGGCCGGCGATGACGACGGGTGGCTGCCCGCGCCCGATGCGCAGACCCGCGATCTCAACGATGTGGGGTGGGGCGACTTTGACCTGGGGTCCGCTCACGTTCGGTCGACTCCTGCGCTGGCTGGGTTGCGGCCGCGTGATCGAGGCCCGCTCGCACGAACTCGCGGAACAACGGATGCGGCGTCAACGGCCGCGATTTGAACTCGGGATGAAACTGGCACGCGACAAACCATGGGTGGTCGACGAGCTCGACGACTTCGACGAGATCGTCGGTCCCGTAGGCGCCCGAGACCATCATGCCATGCTTTGCGAACGCGTCGCGATACTGGTTGTTGAATTCATAGCGGTGGCGGTGGCGCTCGGTGACTTCCGGCTGCTGGTACGCGGCAAACGCCTTCGTGCCCGCGGCGACGCGGCAGACGCACGCACCCAGCCGCATGGTGCCGCCGAGGTTGTTCACCTTGCGCTGCTCTTCGAGCAAGCTGATCACCGGGTCGGGCGTGCGCACGTCGAACTCCGTGGAATTCGCGTGCTCGAGCCCGAGCACGTGGCGCGCGAACTCGATCACCGCGCATTGCATGCCGAGGCAGATGCCGAAGTACGGCACCTTGCGCTCGCGCGCGAAGCGGATCGCCTCGAGCTTGCCCTCGATGCCGCGGTAGCCGAACCCGCCCGGCACGAGGATGCCGTCAACGTCGCTGAGGATCGCGGCCACTTCGTCGCGCGTGAGCTGCTCGGAGTCGACGCGGCGGATGTCGACATTCGCGTCGTTCGCGAGCCCGCCATGGCGCAGCGCTTCGTAGATCGACTTGTACGCGTCCTGCAGCTGCACGTACTTGCCCACGACCGCGATGCGCGTCGAATGCTTCGGCCGCCGCGCGCGCTCGACGACGTTCGCGCGCCAACTCTCCAACCCATCGGTCGTCAATGGTTCAGTCCCGCGCGACGGCTCGCCGAGGCCCAGCTGCCGCAGGATCGTGCGGTCGAGTCCCTGCTGGCTGAACATCAGGGGCACTTCGTAGACATCGTGCACGTCGAGCGCTTGAATCACCGCGTCGGGCTCAACGTTGCAGAACTGCGCAATCTTTTCGCGCACGCTCTCGGAGAACGCCTTCTCCGTGCGGCAGAGCAAAATTTCCGCCTGCAGACCGATCTCGCGCAGCTTGCCGACCGAGTGCTGGGTCGGCTTGGTCTTCAGCTCGTCGGCCGCGCGGATGTAAGGGACGAGTGTGAGGTGCACGTTGATCGAATTGCCGCGGCCCGCCTCGTTGCGCAGCTGGCGGATCGCCTCGAGAAACGGCAGGCCTTCGATGTCGCCGACGGTGCCGCCGACCTCGACGATCACGACGTCGAGCTTGTCTTGTACGGCGAGCTTCGTGATCGACGCCTTGATCTCGTCGGTGATATGCGGCACGACCTGCACGGTCTTGCCGAGGTAGTCGCCGCGCCGCTCTTTCATGATCACCGAGTAGTAGATCTTCCCGGCTGTGGTGTTGTTGTCCTTGGACATCGTCAGCCCGGTGTACCGCTCGTAGTGGCCGAGGTCGAGGTCCGTCTCCGCGCCATCCTCGGTCACGTACACTTCACCGTGCTGATACGGGCTCATCGTGCCCGGGTCGACATTAATATACGGATCGAGCTTGAGGATCGTGACCTTCAAGCCCTGCGAGCGCAGCAGCAAACCGATCGAGGCCGACGCGATCCCTTTCCCGAGGCTCGAGACCACGCCCCCCGTTACGAAAATGTACTTCGCCATGCTCGGTGACTCCTGGTGGCGTCCCGATCAGATCGTTGCGCGTACCCGCATCGTCATGCAATCAGTGGTGGTCGTGCGCGATCCTTACGACTTGCTCTTGCCGGCCGCGCGGATCTGTTTGGCGCGGATCTTCGCCGCTTTCGCGTCTTCGATTTTTCCAAGCCGTCGCAAGCACATCGAGTATTCGTCGAGCACCGCCGCCACCTGCGGATCTTTCGGCCCCAGCGACGTCTCAAATATCTTGATGCTCCGGCGGAACAGCCCGTCGGCCTCGGGATATTTCCCGGAGCCAGAAACCGCCTTGGCAAGCATGAACGCCGTCATCGCCGTATTCGGATGCTCAGGACCCATGATTTTCTCATCGATGACCAGAGCGCGCCGCAGCAGCGGTTCGGCCTGATCGAATTTTTTCTCATCGATGTAGACGCCCGCCAGCTGCCGAAGCGATTGGCTCACGGTCACGTGCTCCGGCCCGGCGGTCTGTTCGCGGATTTGCAGCACACGCATGAGGAGCGGCTCCGCGTCGTCCGGCCGGTGGCGCGCGGTATAGGAGGCGGCGAGATTGATCAGCGTGACGATCAGAAACGGATGTTGCGGACCCATGAGCTTCTCTTGCACGGCGAGTGATTGCTTCAACATCGGCTCCGCGTCGGCGTATTTCTGCTGAGCCATGTAGGCTGTTGCCAGGTTGTTCAAGTCGCTGCCGATCTCCAGCACGTCGTCGCCGAACAGTTTCCGATCGATCGCCAGCGCGCGGGCGTACGCCTGCTCTGCTTGCTTGTATTGGCCGAGCGTGGAATAGAGCGTGCCGAGGTTGTTGAGGGCCAGCGAGACGTCCGGATGGTACTCGCCAAAGATGCCGTGCGCCTGGGCGAGCGCGGCCTCGCCCTTCTTCACGGCTTCTTCAAACTCGGCCCGGCGCTTGGGCGACATCTGTGTGCCCGGCTCCGTTTGTGGCGGTGCCGCCTTCGAGGAGTCGAGCAGCGACATGCTCTCCGCGGCCGCCTTAAGCTCGGCCGGCTCCGGATCCGGCTTCTCGGCCATGACCGCGGCGGCCGGCCATCCGACGACCAGCAGGAGCCCGACGGATGCCCAACGCATTATCGACTTGAGGATCGTTCCCATGCCCTGTTCCTTGCTCCAATGCTTCGGCGCCCCGCCGAGAGCTCGTGTTCCCCTAGCATCGCAGCGATGTGTCCGTCGCCGCCGGTCCCATGTGCAGTGTAACGCAAGCCGGCAGGGCTGCCAAGGCAGCCACCGGAGAACCAATAGCCGCGCCGCATTAGGCGTTCGCCAAGAGCTGCTCGACGCGCTGGAGATCTTCGGCCGTGTCGACGCCGATCGTATCGAACGGCGTCTCGAGGACTTTGATCCGGAAACCATGTTCGAGGGCGCGCAGCTGCTCGAGCTGCTCGGCTTGCTCGAGCGGTGTCGGCGGCAGATGCGGAAATCGCAGGACGAAGTCGCGCTGGTACGCGTAGATGCCCAGGTGCTTCCAATAGATGGCCGATGGTGTCGTCGCTCGCGGCTTGTCGCTCGTCGCTTGTGATTCGGGGATCGTGGATCGCGAACCGTTTGTTGGGAACGGGTCGCGGATGAAGGGGATCGGCGATCGCGAGAAGTAGAGCGCGTAGCCGTCGCGGTCAGTGACGACTTTCACGACGTGCGGGCGGCTGACGTCGTCGACCGGTGCGAAGCGCGTCATCAGGGTCGCCATCGGGACGGCTTGGTGCGCGAGGAGAAACTCCGCGACCTGGTCGATCTGCTCGGGGCGGATGAGCGGCTCGTCGCCCTGGATGTTGACGATCACCCGCGCGTCGAGCTGCCGCGCGACATCGGCCACGCGGTCGGTGCCCGAGCGCAGCGTCGGGCTGGTCATCATCGCCCGGCCGCCGGCTTGCTCGACGGCGCGCACGATCCGCTCGTCGTCGGTCGCCACGATCACGTCGCTGAGGCGGCGTGCTTGCTTGGCGCGCTCGTAGACGTGCTGCACGAGCGGCTTGCCGCGCAGCATCGCCAGCGCCTTGGCCGGAAGCCGCGTCGAGCCGTAGCGCGCGGGAATTACGCCGATCGCGGTCGCGTTCATCGCTTGCCTCGCGGCGGGCCCGACACCGGTCGGCGGATCGATGGCCGCGGCCGGCGAGGCGCCGCTGCGCCGCGCAATCGGCTGAGCAATTCCTCGGGCGTTGTGACCGCGACCCCCAGCTTCCCGACGACGATGCCCGCCGCGTAATTCGCCAGCATCGCAGCCTCGGACATCGTCGCTCCGCTGGCCAGCGCCAATGTGAACGTCGCGATCACGGTATCGCCGGCACCCGCGACATCGAACACTTCCTGCGCCACCGTCGGAATGCGCGTGCGCTGTCCGCCCGGCTCGAACAGGCACATGCCGTCCTCGCCCATCGTAATCAAAATGCCGTCGCTGCGCAGCTGTCGCAGGAGCTGTTCGCCGGCTTCGATCACCGCCTCCTCGGTCTCCAGCTCGCGGTCGACGGCGGCACCCGCCTCGGCGCGGTTGGGCGTAAGCGCGGTGACCCCGCGGTACAAATCGAAATGCTCTTCCTTCGGATCGACGGTGATGATCTTCCGCTTCTGCCGCGCGAGCGGGACGATCGCTTCGAGCATCGCGCGCGTGATCACACCCTTCGCGTAATCTTCGATGATCACCGCGTCGACCACGTCGAGCTGCTTCCGCACCGCGTCGATGAGGCGCGCCATCAGCGTCACGTCCAGCGCCCCCTTCTGCTCCCGATCGACGCGCACGACTTGCTGGTGATGCGCGATGACGCGCGTCTTCACCGTCGTCGGTCGCGACGCGCTGCGCAGGATCGCGGTCGTGCCGATCTGCCGCTTCTCGAGCTCATCGAGCAGCTGCGTGCCCCAGCGGTCCGTGCCGACCGCGCCGGCCAGCTGCACGTGCCCGCCGAGTGCTCTGATGTTGTTCGCGACGTTCGAGGCACCGCCGGGCATCAGCGATTCCGATTGGATCCACACCACCGGCACGGGCGCTTCGGGGCTGATGCGATTGACGCGCCCCCAGACGAACTCGTCGAGCATCAGGTCGCCGACGACCAGCACCTTCGTGCGGCGGAACCGCTCGAGCAGCTTCGCGACGTTCTCGGGCACGAGTGGTGCGACGTCAGGCATGCGCGGCCTCGAGCGATTCGAGCACCGCGTGCGCGATCAGCGGGATGAGCAGCTCGTGGTGGCCGGTGATGGACACGGCCGTGCCGCCGGTCAGCGTCGGGCGCTTGAGGACGTTTTCCGTCGGGCGGTACTGGCGCGTCATGTCGAGGTCGAAGGCGGTGAAATCTTTGACCGTGTGGCCGAGGTTGCGCGCAATCGAGACGGCCTTGAGAAACACCTCAGGCAAGATGACCGCGGAGCCGATGTTGCCCACGACACCACCACGCAGTTCCGCGACAACGCCGGCAAGCTTGCGGAAATCCGCGAGCGAGGTCTGTCCGATCGCCGCACCATCGGCGGTGGCGTGCTGGTGGATGATGTCGGTGCCGATCGCGACATGCACGGTCGCCGGGATCTTCAGCTCGGCGCAGGTCGCGAGCAAACTCAGGTTGCGATACGGCAGCTTGCGCTTGTTGATCATGGCGCCGACCGATTCGCCCAGGCCCAAGCCCTTCTTCGCGCCGTCGACGATCGCCCCATTGATCAACTGGTGCGTCTCCTCTGCCATGCCGAACGATCCATCGGCCAGCGCCGCGGCGACGTCCTCGGAGGTCGAGCCCATGAACGCCAGCTCGAAATCGTGGATGATGCCTGCCCCGTTGATCGCGATCGCGGTGATGATGCGGCGGCGGAGCAGATGGATCAGCAGCGGGTTGAGGCCGACTTTGAGGACGTGCGCGCCGAACATCCAGAGGACGGGGCGCTTGGCGCGGTGCGCCTCGACGATCGCGTTGACGATCGTGCGCAGGTTGCGGACGGCGAGGAAATCGGGGAGCGAGTCGTAGAACTGCTTGAATGAGGCGCCGGGCGGAGAGACGCGCGCAAACGCCGCGTGGTTGACTTTGCTGCGACGCGACGAAACCGGGTAGGTCTTGAGCTTGGAGATATCGATCGACGCAGGCACGGATGATTGTAGCAGCCCAGGCCGCCGGGGGTCAACCGCTACGGTCGATCGGATAGTGTACGAGTAATCAATATTAACAATTGATACGCAATGTTCAGCGCGCGCTCGCCGGCGGCCGATCGAGGATTGACGCGGCGGCCCGGTAGACTTCGTCGGGCTCGAGCGCGGTGAGGCATTTGAAGGCGATCTGGCAGCGGTGCGCGAGGCAGACCTCGCAGCCGACTTCCTTGTGCAGAACAATATGGCCGGCGCCGACCGGGCCCCAGCGATGGGAGCTCAAGCCGCGTTCGTTGCGGCCGAAGATCGCGACGACCGGCGTGCCGACAGCGGCGGCGACGTGGACCGGGCCGGAGTCATTCGACACCAGCAGCCGGCAGCGCGCGAGCAACGCGGTCAGCTCGCCGAGCGAAAGTCGGCCGGCGAAATCGATCGGCTTCTGCCGCATCGCGCGGACCACCGCCTGCGCCACGAGCAGGTCTTCCTTGCCCGCGACGATCGCGACGGTCGCGCGCTGCTCCGCGATCAATTGGTCCGCGACGGCCGCGAACCGCTCGGGCATCCAGCGTTTCGACACGCAGCTCGCCGACGGGTGCAGCGCGATGAGCCGGCCGCGATCGACGCCGAGCTGCGCGAGTCGCGCATCGATCGCCTGCTCCGCCGCCGGCTGGCGCGCGATGATCGGCGAGGGCGCGCCCGGGTCGATGCCCAGCGCGCGGACGATGTCGAGCGTGTAGTCGGCCTCGTGGCGGCTGCCCTCTTGCTTGCGGTGCGGCAGTCGCTGTGTCAGCAGCCACGGACTTTTGCGATCGTAGCCCACGCGCGTCGGAATCCCCGCGAGCCACGGGATCCAATGCGAGCGATGGGTCGGGTGTAAAACCAACGCGGTATCGAAGTAATAGCGTCGCAGGGCCAGCGCGAATCGAACCGTCGCGACGACGCCGTGCTGCGCGCCGTCTTTGTCGTAGAGGATCGCCTCATTGAGCAGCGGGTGTCCATCGACGAGGTCGCGGCACGCGGGCCGCACCATCATCGCGAGGAACGCGTCGGGGTATGCGCGGCGCAGCGGCGGCAAGACGCTCGTCGAGAGAATCACGTCGCCGATGCGGTCGAGGCGGATGATGAGGATGCGACGAGGCGCGTCCGACATGTTATGGCTGGGTAGCTGACGATTGCGTCGCCGGTGATTCGGCGAGCATCGCGGTCGCGGCGGCAAACACTTCGTCGTCCGAGACGAACCGCATGCACTCGTGGTTGAAGCGGCAGAGCGCTTGCTCGCAGGGCGAGCAGAACAGTTGCCGTCGGATGACGCGGTCGCGCGGGCCGGTCGGGCCGTATTTGACCGCGTCGGTCGGGCCGAAGATCGCCAGCACCGGGCAGCCGACCGCGCACGCCAGGTGTAGTGTGGCGGAATCGTTCGTGATCACCAGCCGCGCGCGGCGCATGAGCTCGCCGAGCTGTGTCACCGTCGTGCAGCCGGCCGCGCTGTAGGCGGAGCCTTTCATGGCTTTCATCACCTCGTGGACAATGGGCATCTCGCTAGGCTCACCCGTGAGGACCACTTGCGCGTTGAGCTGCTCGATCAGCCGATCCGCGACTCTCGCGAACCGCTCAGCGCCCCAGCGCTTGATGTGGCTGCGAGCGCTCGGGCAAATCACCACGAGCGGCCGCTCGGGTTGCAGCGCCCAGCGACGGACAAGTCGCTCGACGCCCGCGACGTCCTCGTCGTTGAGCCAGACCGCGTACTCGGCGGCCGCGTCGACGCGGCGCAGCGGCGGGTGCTGCGCCTCGAGCCGCCACAGGTGGCGGTCGCGCATGTGCGTCACGCTCGACGGCACGCGCCGAAGATAGCGGCCGATCAGCCACGGCCGCCAGAAGAGCGGCAGTGCTGTGCCGCGCAAATCGATGAGGACATCCGGCCGCGCGCCCCACATCGTCAACAACAGCCGCAGCTTCCCGATCACGCCGTCGAAGTTTTCCATCGTCAGCAGCCGCGCGATGCGCGGGTCGTTGGCAAACACCGTCCGCGCCCGCTCACCGACGACGAGCGTGATCAGCGCCTCCAGGTACGCCGCATGCAGTCGCGCCACAACCGGCGCCGTGAGAATCGCGTCGCCGACGTTCGATAGCCCGATGATGAAGATGCGTTTGCTAGCGGACATCTGCTGGTTCGCTCAAACAGTCACAAGTGGCACGTATGCGCACGTAGCTCATTCGACTTGCAGTTGAAAGGTCCCTCGGCTAGTAACGTGATCTTTGTTTGGGACGGAGAACTCTATGTCGACCGGACCCACACTCGTGGGAGTAATAAAAATTGGATCGAGACAGATTGCACCGTTAGAGTAAAGAATTTTTTGAAAGTCAACGTAGCAGTAATTGCTTCTAGACCCCAGATAGACCCAAGGTTTTTCGGCCCGTACTCTGATCGATTGCGGAAAGCTGATATGCAGTCCCCCGCCTTCGATACTTTCCACTGGTTCTACATTTTTGACCGCGAGCCACAATGGCTTCTCTTTTCCGACGAAAAGTTTGTATGGCGTTTGATAGGACGTGAACTCCTCGATCGTACCCGGCACGCGATATTCGGGAGCATAGCAACTCCCCATCTGCACACGTCTTGGCAATCCGACAACAAGACGTCCATGCTCCCAACTGCTCCGCCAGTCAATTTGACCTCGTGCTATTAAAACAAGAAGAATTATCGATATAACGAGCCAAAATCCCCAAGTCCTCCACAAATGCTTTGGTTGTTCAGCTTGTCCCATCGCTTAGAAGTTCTGACTTGAACGCAAACGCCGCACCGAGCGCACTAGATAGTGACTTGTCATTTGTCATGTGTCATTTGTAACAAGCGGTTGACCGCCTCATCCACTTCATCGACGGAGATCGATTCCATGCCGGGGTGCGAGGGGTGGTTGGGTGCGAAGCATGGGATCTGTGGACAGCAGTCCGCGTGATGGATCACGGTCGTGCGGCGCGGGTCGCCGAGGGGGCCGGTCAGCGTCGGCGATGTCGGGCCGTAGAGTGCGACGAGCGGGCGACTCAACGCCGCGGTCAGATGCGCGGGGCCCGTGTCGTTGGTGACGACCACGCTTGCGCGATCGAGGCACGCGGCGAGCTGGCGGATGCTCGCCTCGCCCGCCAAGATCTGCACCGGCACGTCGAGCTGCGCTTGGATCGACTCGATCAGCCGGCGATCGTGCGGTGCTCCGGTGAGCAGGACGTGCCCCGCGTGGCGCAGGTGCAGCCGTGTGGCGAGCTCCGCGAATCGCACCGCCGGCCAGCGTTTGTGGTCCCAGTTCGCGCCGGGATGCAGGACGATGACCGGCTGCGACCCGGCAAGGCCGTGCCGCGCGAACCACTCGCCTGCCCACTCCCGCTCGCCGTCGCTGGGATAGTATTCGCCGCGCAACACCGGTTCCTCGCCGCCGGCATCCGCGCCCCGAATCAGCGACAGGTACGTGCGCGCTTTGTGCATCGGGCCGCGCGGTTCCGGCACGCGATCGGTCAGTAGCCAGCCGCTTCTGGGGTTGGCGAAGCCGATGCGTCGCGGCACGCCGGCCAGCGCGAGCAGTGCCGTGCGCGTCGCACTCCGTCGCAGAATGTACGCGGCGTCGAACCGTTTGCGCCGCAGCGACTGGATCAACCGCACTTTCTCCCAGAGCCCGCGATGCGTGCTCCGCTCGTCGAGCACCAGCAGCTGTTCCACCCGAGGGTTCTGGCGCAAGACGTCGTGCGACCGGCCCACACCGATCGCGACGATCTCGGCATCCGGCTCCGACTCGTGCAGCCGCCGCAGAAACGGCGTGGCGAAGAGCGTCTCGCCGAACCAGTTGGGCATGACCACGAGGATGCGACTCATTGATGCGCGCGGCGGGCCATCGCGAGGCACTCATCGTAGACACGCAAGTGCTCATCGACTTCGCGGTCGAGCGTGTAGCGCTCGCGAACGGTCGCGAGGCTCTTGGCCGTGAGAGCCGCGGCCCGATCGCGATCGGTCGCGATCGCCAGGATCGCCTCGCTGAGCTGCTCGTTGTTGCCCGGCTCGACGACCACGGCCGCCCCGGTTTCCTCGAGGAGCCACGTCGATCCGCCGCCGCGCTTGATCGCGAC
>Ga0209515_10002312_pt1 | contig 29634 bp, 32 predicted proteins | sample Subgroupgradi54m_FD_187454 | JGI IMG/M metagenome (GOLD analysis project Ga0209515, IMG submission 187454) | Subsurface groundwater microbial communities from S. Glens Falls, New York, USA - GMW60B uncontaminated upgradient, 5.4 m (SPAdes)... ... | reverse complement strand
AAAACTTTTGCTACCCTCCTATCTGCAGAAAAATCTCAAAATTTAGCTGAAAAGTTTGGCATAAATAACCCTCCTCAAATTTTGTCTGAGACAAAATATCTTTTTAAAGAAAGTGACAAAACTTTAAATGTAAATTTAGATAATGGTAATTTTATTTACAAAAAAGAATCTACCATGTCTGGCCAGGAAAATATTGATGATGATAATAAATTAATCTTGGATTTTGAGAAAAATCTGCAGGATTTAGGAGTTTTTAAAAACGATCTTGGAAAACCACGAATCAAAATTATACCCTGGAAAAACGAGGGCACCCGTCAGATCTCGCTCTGGCCCCAGGAAATTGATAAAAAACCCATTTTTACTCCTCAGTTTGATGTTTCTTTAATCAATGCTATAGTTTATAAAAGCGCTGCTAATTTACAAAATTACCTATCATTGAATTTCAATTATTACCCAATAGATACCTCAACTTTTGCTACTTACCCAATCAAAACTGCTGATCAAGCTTTGGCAGATTTAAAACAAGGCAAGGGAGTAATAATTATTGAACCTCAGAAACCTCAAGTATCTATTACCTCATCTTATCTGGCCTACTACCTGCCGGAAAATTATAGTCCTTATCTACAACCAATATTTGTTTTTGAGGGACCTCATTTTGCAGCATATGTTCCAGCAATTAATGGAGAATTTCAGACCCCGGCCAAGTAAAATTAGAGTAAACCCATTCAATTAATTTAGTTGATTCTCCAAATCTGTCATCAGATCCTAAAACCACAGTTAAAATCTGATGTCCATCCCGTTCCACATATGTTACCAGATTCTCTTTTGCCTCTGCTGTGTATCCTGTTTTTACCCCTAATACTCCTTTAACTTGAGAGAGCAATTTGTTCAAATTAACAAGCGAGTGAATATATTTTTTATCCAGAGAAACTATATTTGTTTCTTTGGTGGCAAAGATTCTGGCTAAGTTTGGATCTTTTAAAGCCTCTTCTGTAATATTTGCTAAATCTTTTGCAGATGAAAAATGCGCCGGACTATCAAATCCTGCCGGATTATCAAAATGGGTATTTTGTAAATTCAACATTGCAGCTTTTTTGTTCATGGTAGAGATAAATCCTATTACTCCACCTGGATAATTTTCTGCTAAGGTATAGGCTGCATCATTACCTGAGTTAAGCAACATGCCATACAAAAGTGACCTGAAACTTAAATCCTCTCCTGATACCAATCCTACTCTTGACCCTGAAATATTTGCTCCTGATTTAACAGTCAAGGGTGAGTTTGGTTTGAAATATTCACTAGCCACCAAAGCAGTCATGATCTTAGTGGTCGAGGCAATAGGTAAAGATAGGCTGGCATCTTTTTGAAAAAGTATGGTACTGGTTGTTAAATCTTTTACCAGCACTGCCCTGGCACTTATTTGCGGGACAGAAATATTTTTAGAAACCGGGGGGAAATTATATTTTTGAATCCCGGCCACACTAGAACTATTTTTAGGAATTTCTAAGCCAACTAAAGAATTTTCTGTAAAATTAACAATAACAGGTAAAGCAGTAACTAAAATTACGACCAATAAAATTAGCAGGGCAGGGTATAAATAATATTTCACTTTTGAGATAATCTGACATCCACTCTTTCCATATCTCTTGGGTAAAGACTGGCTTCTCTAATGTTGCTTAAGTTTAGAATATGCATGGTGACTCTTTCCAAACCAAAAGAAAATCCGCCTTCAGGAGGCATGCCAAATTTGAATGCCTGTAAATACATCTCAAAATCTTTAGGATTCATCCCCTTGCTTTCAATTGCTTGAACTAGTTTTTCGTAATCATTTACTCTTTGACTGCCGCTCAAGATTTCTACTCCTCTAAAGAGTAAGTCATAACTTAAACTATACTCCGGGTCTTTAGGATCCGGCATGGTATAAAAGGGCTTAGCTTTGATAGGAAAATGAGTGATGGTTACAAAATCACTTTGATGTTTTTCTTTTGCCCATTTACAAATATCCTGCTCATCTTGAGGAGATAAATCTTTTTCTTTTCTACTGTCCCGCCCAAACTCCTGATAAATTATTTCCTGTGCTTCCCTTAACTTCAGTCTGGGGATTTTTCCATATAATATTTTTTCTATCCCAAAATCTTTTAAAATCTCCTGCGAACTATCTTCTGCATATTTAATCATTGAGACTGCAACTTCTTCCAGTAAATCCAATAGCTGTTCAAACTCTACAAAACCAAACTCACAATCTAACTGAGTTGTTTCTGCTAAATGTCTGGTGGTAACAGAAGGCTCTGCCCTATAAGCTTTGGCAATAGTAAAAACTCTCTCAAATACAGGTACTAACATTTGTTTATAAAGCTGAGGGCTTTGAGTCATAAAAGCCTGGTGACCATAATAGTCAACTTTAAAAACTTGCGCCCCGCCTTCTGTTGACGAAGCAGCAATAGTTGGAACCACTATTTCAACACAGTCCAATTTTTTGCATGCCTGTCTAAACCCTTCCAAAACAGCTTTTTGAACCTTAAAAATAGCTTTAACTTTTGGATGTCTCAGGGTGAGGGAACGAAAATCCAGCAAAGTTGGTAACTGCAGATCTAAAGTCTTGGTACCCATGTCAAAAGGTAATTCCTGAGACTTTGATAAAACATCAATTTGTTCAGAATAAATTTCTATATCCCCGGTGGGAATTTTTTTGTTGATTAATTTTTCCGGACGTTTGTTAACTTTTCCTGTGATAGACACGGCATCCTGGACTCCTACTTGAGTTACCTGCCCGCCCCCAACCACTATCTGGATTAAACCGCTTCTGTCTGCAACATCCAGAAAAGTGATTTTCCCATGATCCCTTTTGGTTTGAACAAAACCACATATTTTTATTTCTTCATCTATTTTATTATGACCATCATTGATTAAAGTTCGTTCCATTGCTTGCATCATATCAGCTGAGTCCAAATATTGACAAGGGTGAAGTTGATAAAAAAACTATTTAATATCCTTGATTTTTAATTGCAGGTTTTCCAAACCATTATAAACATTTAACTCTGGTGTATACACCAGATCAACCATTTGACCGTTTGTGATAACTTTCTCTAAATTTCCCATATTAAAAGCAATTGCATTTATCCCCTCTACTTTAAACTTTAAATGCTTACCGTTACCAACTGTTTTTATATCAGAAATTTGCATTTGATAGGTGACAAAAATAGGCTGGGGGTTTCCAAAACCAAATGGTTCAAACTTTTTTAAAGTTTGTGCTAATTTTTTAGTTAACTCTCCACTTTCAATTTTAGCATCTATTTCCAACATTTTTTCTACCGTATCTGGCAGATTGATGGTTTGCTTTTCCAGTCTTTGTTTAAAAGTTTCGATATGCTCTTTTAAGATAGAAAATCCGGCAGCTCCTGGATGACCTCCCACATCAATTAAAATATCTGCCTGTTCTCTAATTAACTCAACAATATTAATCCCCTCCATGGAGCGGGCAGAACCTTTGGAAATAGTTTCTCCTATGGAAATAGCAATTGATGGACGCAGGTATTCTTCAGTTATCTTTCCGGCAATTAATCCAATAATGCCTGATGACCATTCCTGATGAGATAAAATATGGATCTTGTTTTTAGTATCTACCAGCAGTTTTGCCTGTTCAAATGCTAAAACAGTTTTTTGCTGGCGGGTAGTGTTTGCTTCACAAAGTAATTTTGCTAAACTTTTTGCTTTGGCATTATCTTTGGTACATAAAAGTCTTAACGCATCAATGGCATGTTCAAGTCTGCCGATGGCATTTAATCTGGGACCGATCATATATCCTATTTCAAATGAACCAATATTACCAATATTTATCCCGCATTCATTTATCAAAGATAATATTCCCAGGTTGGTAGTTTTGTTTAAAATTTTAAGCCCTTCAACAACAAAAGCTCTACCCAGTCCTGTTAAGGGAATTAAATCACAAATAGTGGCAATTGCCACAAACTGCAGCAGGTCCTGAGTTAAATCTTTGGTGATAAGATTGGAAATCAAACACCAAGCCACTCCTGCTCCGCACATTTTTGTAGAGTGCACAATCTCATATGCCTCTGGCAAATTCTCCTGGGGCAGATGATGATCGGTGATGATTAAATCCAAACCCAATTCCTTGGCAAATTTGGCTTGCTCAAAAGCCACAATCCCACAATCCACAGTAATTACCAAAGATGCACCAGAACTCTTGGCAGATTCTAAACCTAATCTTGACAAACCATATCCTTCTTTCTCCCGGTGAGGAATATATGGCAAAACTTTAGCACCCAGTGATGTTAAGCTTTTATATAAAATTGCTGAGGCACAAATGCCGTCTACATCATAATCTCCATAGACAATAATTAACTCATTTTCTTTAATAGCTGTTAAAATTCTTTTGCTGGCTTGATCAATATTTGGAATTTCTAAATCCTTTGCAAAATCTGCAATTTGGGGATTAAAAAAACTATCCTGTTTTAATTTTGAAATGCCCCGGTTAATCAAAAGCTGGGTAGTTAAATCATCACTTTTCTGAGGTAGAATCTTCCATTTCATTAGGGTAAAATTACATCATGCATTATACACTACCAAATGATGTAAAAAATATTTTAGAAAAATTTTCCAAAAACAAATTCCAAATCTATATTGTGGGAGGGGCGGTTCGTGATCTTTTAATGAACAAACAAGTAAAAGATTGGGACTTTACCACTGATGCATCACCGGATGAAATTCTTAAATTATTTCCAGAGGGTTTTTATGATAACAAATTTGGCACGGTGGGAATTTCAATGGAGGATAACCAGATTTATGAAATAACAACTATGAGAAAAGAGGGTATCTATAAGGATCACCGCCACCCTGTTGAAGTTTCCTGGACCAATAAAATAGAGGAAGACCTGGCCCGGAGGGATTTTACAATAAATGCTCTGGCTTTATCTTCCCAAAACCATTTAGTAGATCCATTTCATGGTCAGCAAGATATCACAAATAAAATTATTAAAGCTGTTGGAAACCCAAATCTCCGTTTTGAGGAAGATGCTTTAAGACTGATCAGAGCCATCAGAATTGCAACTCAAACAGGATTTGATATTGAAGAAAAAACTTTGAAAGCGATTAAAGAAAATGTTCAATCCTTGACACAAATTGCCTGGGAAAGAATCCGTGATGAACTTTTCAAAATTGTTATATCTGAAAATTCTTATGAGGGTGTGACTAAACTTAAAGAAACAGGTATTTTACAAATTATTCTGCCAGAGCTTACAGCATGTTTTGGAATTTTACAAGAGGGACCAAAACATGACAGAACTTATGACATTGGAGAACATTCTTTACTGACTCTTAAATTTACTCCTTCAAATGATCCATTAGTAAAATTTGCCGCCCTGCTTCATGATATTGGTAAGTTTAACACTCAAAAAAAAGACCCGACAGGTAATGTCACCTTTTATAATCACGAGGTTGTTGGCGCAAATTTGGCTTTAAAAATTGCCCAAAGATTTAATCTAGCCAAAAAACAATCAGACAAACTTTTCAAATTAATCCGCTTTCATATGTTTACTGTAACTGAAGAACAAACAGACTCTGCCATCAGAAGATTTATCAAAAATGTGGGCTTGGAAAATATTGATGATCTGATGGCTGTCAGAATTGGCGATAGATTAGGTGGAGGAACCAAGAATGAAGTATCCTGGAGGATGGAAAAATTCCAGGAGAGAATCAAGGAAGTTTTAAAAAAGCCTTTTTCTATTGCTGATTTAAAAATTAATGGTAAAGATATAATGAATGAATTAAATATTAAACCAGGACCAAAAGTTGGAGAAATATTACAAAAACTTTTTGAGGAAGTTTTAGAAGATGCCTCTAAAAATAATCGTGATTTCTTGATTCAAAAAACCAAAGAATTTGCTTAGTGACCAAGCTTTTCTTCCCACCATACCAGTAAGGCGGTGGCATTAAAGATTGAGGAATAGGTACCAGAAATAATTCCCACTAAAAGTGCCACTACAAACCATTTAATGGTTTCTCCTCCAAATAAAAACAAGGCTACCAACACAAATATGACTGTTAAAGACGTATTTAAGGATCTCCCTAAGGTTTGAACAATAGACAAATTGGCAGTATCAGTAAATTTTTTACCAGGATTTTTTAATAAATTCTCTCTGATTCTGTCAAAAACTACAATAGTATCATGAACAGAAAAACCAACCACGGTAAGCAAAGCTGTCACAAATAATATATCCACTTCAACTGACAAGAACTTACCTAAGATGGCAAAAAAACCCATCACCACTAACACATCATGTGCCAAAGCCACAATTGCCGCTACCCCAAATCTCCATGATGAAGTAGGTTTTGGAATTTTTCTGAAAGAAAAAGCTATATATACAATTATTGTCAGTGATGATAATCCTAGCGCCAATAAGGCTTTTTGTTCCAATTCTTTCCCGATAGTCGGGCCAATATTTTCTACTCTTCTTTCTTCAACTCCACCAAATTTTCTATTTAGATTAGCTTTTAAATCATTTATCTTAACTTGATCCAAAGGCTTAGTTTTAATTATAAAGGTGTTATTTTGCAAAGAAGTAATAGAACCAATTTCAATCCCTTCATTACTAACTGCTTGTTTTAAACTACCAATATCAACATTTTGATTGAATTTATATTCAATTAAGGCTCCACCAGTAAAATCAATTCCTAATTTTAATCCTGAAGTTACCAGATAATATAATCCGGGAATGATAATTATAAGTGAAAAAATAAAAAACCAATTTTTAAATTTCATCATATTCATTTTAATTTTTTACCCTCCTTTAGATCTTCATCCAACTCATTTTTTAACCCCTCTGCTGCTTTTTTTATTTTTGTCTCGATATTTTCAATCTTGTCATTTAGAAACTGCCAAATTTTATCATGATTATTACCCTTTAAATGGGTGATAAATATTTTTTTATCCTGCTCTGACAATTCCGAAAAAACTGCATCTAGAATGGTATGATGCAAACTGGAATCTACCAAATGCGCCAGGTGCAATTTTTCTTCTGCAGATAAATCCATTTTATCCATTTCTACAATAATGGATTCAATTTCCACTAAATGTGTGTACCATTGCTTCATACTTGATTCCTAACTTTAATTGGACCTAATGGAACTTCGTCTGATCTCTCATCAATAAAAAAGTACAGCACTGCCCCTTTTCTTGGTCCCTCCCCCAGTCCCAAAAAATCCATTACCTCGGGCGACCCCCCTAAATCTTTACCAGTCCATTCACTTGGTCCGACATCTCCTATAACTACCACTACTCCCTGACCAGTTTTAGGATTTATAACTAACATCTTTCTAAATTTAAAAAAATCCCGATATAAAGTCACATTTTCTGCATAACCAGGTACTAAAAAGGTTTGAATTGCTAAGTAATAGCGCTCCTTTTGCTTATCTTTCTCTGTGAAATCTTTTTTGGAGGGTGCAAAATAACCCCATGCTCCTAATTGAGGAGCTATCCCTGCAGAATTGTATTTGGCATAATCAACACTATTTTCTGCATGGGCATATAGATTGTCTCCTGGATATCTGTATAAATGCTGTTCTCCACCTATTAAACCATAATTTCTATTCAGTCTAACATCATCAATCTCTGCTTTGATACTAAAACCAAAATTGTTAGTTAAAATTTTGGTAATAACCTCCTCTTCATTTGATTCTAATTTTCTAACCTGATTTGGCAAAATCCCCTTTAATTGTTCAGCCAGCAAAACATTTTGATCATACCCTTTTAAAATATCATCCCTGCTTTCAGTCAGATTAGAAATCTTGTTAACTGGGGTGTGAGGCGATGTTAATAAAAGTAGTCCTCCTAAAGACCCTAAGGCTAGATGCTTAAATGAATTTTTATGTTTAGTCCAAAAATTTTCTTGAATATTTCTATGGCGGGCAGTCCATTTTCTTTTTAGATATTCATAATGTGGTTTTTTCACTGTAAAGTTCATTTTTGGATCCTTAAGTAATAATCCGCTTCAAAAAAGTTCTAGTTACAACTACTGCTGTAAACATTGAAACCAAAACACCAATTGCTAAAGTTATTGCAAAACCACGAACTAAAGACTGACCCATACTATATAAAATAGTTGCCGTAATTAGAGATGATATATTGGAAGCCCAGATCGAAGACCAGGCCCTTTTAAAACCCAAATCTAAGGCATGGGATTTAGTCTTTCCCCAACGAACCTCTTCCTTCATTCTTTCAAAAATTAAGATATTGGCATCAACTGCCATACCAACTGATAAAATAAATCCAGCCATCCCTGCTAAAGTTAAAGTTATAGGGGGAATAACAAAAAGACCTGTTTTAAATATTGCCAGACTAAACAAGATGTATATAATTAACCCGGCGTCTGCAATCAACCCCAAAATCCCATAATGAACAGCCATATAAACAACAATTATTCCCAGTCCAATTATTCCGGCTAATAAACTTTTCTTAATTGATTCTTCTCCCAGGGTGGGACCAATTGAGCGTTGCTGTAAAATCTTAATTGGTACGGGTAGAGCTCCGGCATTTAGCTGAATAGCCAAATCTTTTGCGTGTGCAGTAGTAAACTGGCCAGTGATAACTGCATTACCTCCAATAATCTCTTGTTGGACAATAGGGGGGGGCCAGGAAATAGGAATATCATCCAGAAACATACCCAAGGGTCTACCAATATTTCTTTTGGTAATATCAGCAAATTTTTTGGCTCCTTCGCTGGTAAATTCAATGGCCACCTGTGCTCCTGATTTTACCCCTCCGCTGCTGCCAAAGGTAACCTGAGCTTTTTTTAAATCTGCCCCAGTCAATCCTGTTGTTTTGAAACTATCAAATAAAGCTTGGGCAGATTGGCTAGCTTCTGCCGAAGGAGTTCCCACTAATTCTCTAAACTCCAGTTGTGCAGTTTTACCAACCAATTGAGCTGCAGCTGAAGCATCTTTTAATCCAGGTAGTTCAACCAGGATTCTTCTTTGCTCTCCTATTTTGGAAGATTGCACTAAAGACTCAGAAACCCCGTATAGATTAACTCTTTTTTCTAAAACTTCTTTGGCAGATTCTAGAGCACTATCTCTATTTTGAGAATCAATTTTATCCATCTGGGTTTCTAAAATAAGCTCAGTCCCTCCTTGCAAATCAAGTCCTAATTTTACTGGAAAATTTAAGGTATATGGATGACCCAGGATTTTTATAGTAGGCAGCTTAGGTAAATCAATCAAGACTGCCAATATAACCAGAATAATAATAACCCAAAAAGATGAGCCTACCTTCATTTCCTAAAAAATTACCCCTTCTAACAACTCATCTTCATCACCAATCAGCATTACTTTAGGTTGAAGTAAAACTTTCAAGATAAAGGGGTCTCTTCTTTTAACTCTAAACTTGAATTCTGCTTCATCCATATATGAATAGTTTATTTCCTGTTCTCTTTTGGCCTGCTCATCTGCCACAATTGATTGAAGCCCTGGTGAAACAATATTACCTATTACTAAAAGATTAACATCCTCTGGATTTGCTGATTCTCCTTTTAAGAATTTTGTTGACAGAAATGCATATTTTACTTTACCCAGTTTACCCTTTCCTTGAATAAGATTCCCTCCCAGCCCGGATGTTTTAGCAACCAAAGACAGAAGCTCTCTATAGAAAGTATAGTCTTTCCTAAAACGATATAGTCTCCTGTTGGCTCGCCATTCTGAAGTTGCCATGCCAAATTTTTCCATCCTTCCAAGCTCACGTCTGACAGCATTAATCTCTTCAGACACACGTCTGACAATTTCACGGACATGAAAAAGCGAATCCTTGGGAGAAGATAAGAAAAGTTGTAATATTTTTACCCGGACACGCGATACAAAAAGTTCTTCTAACATTGCATCCTTTCAGGCAGGCAATAAGTCCCGATCTATCGGGATCAGTAACTAACCTTGGATCCCTCCGGGACAGTCTGGATCCAAATCTGACCTTTATTAAATTCAATCTCCTTGCCCTTATTATCAATATATTTGCTCCTGCTTAACCGGGATAGCTTATTCCACTTACCTTCTGTCACATTACCATCTTGGAAGATTAACGCATTACCAGTCCCGGTTGTTTTATAAAGTAAATGAACATTTCCTGGATAACCATCATTAGCATTAGATTCTCTTTCAAATTGGATAACAATAGTTTTGGGATTTAGTTGAGTATTATTATCTAAATCCAGATGGGCTGATCCACCGTTATTCCTTTTGTAGGAATTTGAGGCAGTATCATAAGTCCATTCAACTTGATAACCTGGTTGAGATTCCCAGAAGTTAACTTTAATTTTGCCAGTGGTTCCACCACCCTTATCCTCCTTAAACTTCCAAGAGGTGAATCCCTTATCCCATCTAACTCCGGCTGAATCTGTTGCTATCCAACCTCTCTTTGCCCCAACTTCCCACAGTTTTTGAGTTGTTGAATACATAGTATGCTCGGTGGCAACAGAATGACCTAACCTCTGATAATCTCTCCAGAAAACCGGAAAACCAATGCTAAATTGATTCAAATCTTTCACTTCATATCTAATAATTTGACCTAAAGCATCAGCAGGGCCAGGAGTGTTTGCTCCGCCAACATGAGCATATAAAGCATCATATTCCCCCAGCCAATCTAAGTAATAAGTTCTGGCTGATCTAACTGGGCCAATTTGGGTATCTGAGAGATTACAATAAAAAAGCGCCATAAATCGGGTAATTCCCCCTTCAGCCACTGCTTCATAAACTACATCTGCAGATGTTAGTCCTGATTGGGGTCTGGCTTCGGCATGGTTTTCAATCATCACCGCCAATGGGCGTCTTTTATCCCAAGCTTCTTTGGCCTTTTTAGTATGCATTCTGCCATTTAAAGGACAACTTTCTGTTTTAGGCTCAGATGGATCCTCTGCTAGCGCACTGGTGGCTGTTGGAACAGATGATTTAGAATCTGTTTTACTGCCAGGAGCTTGTGTGCTGCCAATATTACTAAATATGGAATATGAAATACTGGATGAACCACCATAGAGAATGGTACCTAATATTATTAATACTAAAACTTTTTGTAAATTTGTTAGTGACTGAAATGTTTTAACTATTTTATTCATAATCTCTTCATTGCTAAATTAACTACTTTCTCCTCCTCTTCCGACAAATTCTGTTTGGCACCCCTTCCTAAAATAATTGGTTTGGCAAATATTCTTGTTCCAGATCTGGCATGTAGACTGGTTAACACCATACCATCCCCTTTACTGTCAAGCAAGGCTATAGTAAAACTTTGATCCCCTCCTGTATCATCATAAGGGTTAAAACGAAAAAGTTCTACCCTTTGTAAATGCTGCAACCCGATTTTCTCAACTTCCAGTAAATGTATCTTTACCTTATTTAAATCTCTTCCAAAATCTGTTGTTTGTTTTACTAATTCCTCAAACTTACGTCTTATATCTCTTTCTCCGCTTTTTGGAAAAAGCACTTTTAAAAAATTTTGCTGCCTCCAAATAAAAAAAGTCATCCCCCCCAGCCAAATGACTACTGCTAAAATAAGCAGCCAACCCCACTCCGAATACATAAGTTACTCTTTAAATATACATAGGGTAAAAAATTTTGTCAATTAGTCAACAACAATTGATCTAGTTGGTGCTTGACACGTTTGTGGGTGTATGCTAGGCTCAAATGTGCGTAAATATGCCTATAACTGAATCGAGAAAACAATCTGATTTAGAGAAACGACTTAAGATTCTTCGTCAGCAAGTATATAGTGGAAATATCCAAAAATCCGAAAAACTAACAAATAAACCCGCTACCCATCTTCAAATCTCTTCTGATTTGGATTTTCTTTATAAGGATTTACTAAAAATCCTAACTCTATCCTCTATGGCAATTGGTATTCAATTTGTTTTGTTTATTCTTTTAAGAAATCACATTTTGAATCTAAATTTTTTTTGAAAGGGGGTGATATTAGATCATGACACAAATGTATTGTGTGAAATGCCGCCAAAAAAGAGATGCAGAGAATGTACAGGAAGTTACAATGAAGAATGGTAAAAAGGCTTCAAAAGGAACTTGTCCAGTCTGTAGTACTTCTATGTTTAGAATTGGTGGATAATTTGGTATTCTTCAGCTGAAAGATACCATTTCTTAGAAAAAGGGTCGATATTTCGACCCTTTTTCATGGTTTATCTATTAAAAAATGCCTAGGAAATTAGTAAGCCAGATTCTGTTATTAGATGATAATTTATCTATGCTCCTGATTTCGACATTTAAGCGAGCAGCTTGGTCCGTTCTAGGATTGCAGCAGGGAGGATTGCCCGTTTCACTCCCGATTTTCATCGGGATTCGTCACTGTTGCTCTAACTGGATCTTGCGACCCCCCGCTTGTGCGGGGCACCTTGCTCTATGCTGTCTGGACTTTCCTCCCGCCTCTCAGCCGCCTTGCGACAGTGAGGGCGGGTAATCATCCTTCTTCCTAGGCAGGTATATTATACCTCTAAAGCTTTTTCTCTTCAATTATTTCAGTAACAATAATTTGTAAAACAACTGCAATAGGTACTGCCAGAAGAGCTCCTGCAAAACCTAAGAGTCTTGAACCAATAGCAATTGCTAGTATAACCACTAAAGGATTTAATCCTACTGCTCTTTTCATAACTTGTGGTACGATTAAATGATTCTCTAGTTGCTGAATAACAAAATACATGGCTGCTACTCCTACACTTAAAATGGGAGAGATGGTCAATGAAATAAGGATTGCTGGAATTGCGGAAATTATTGGTCCGATAACAGGCACTATCTCTAAAATCCCGGCAATAACTGCCAATGGTAAAGCATAGGGAATACCTAAAATTATTAATCCAATATATGTTATAACACCGATAACCAGACTTAAGAATAACTGTCCTCTAAACCAACTTCCAAGCTTTTCTTCTATCTGAATCATAAGCCTTTTCATTCTTTCCTCTCTCCCGACAAATAGTGCAGCAGATCTACTTTTTAGACTCTCGCGTTCTAATATCAAATAAAATGTCAGAACAAGCAGAAAGATAATTGTTAAGAAATTATCAAATATGGAAAGTGTTATTGAAAAAGCATTTCTAGATAAATTAGTCAGCTGAGTATCTAATACTGATCTATCAATTGCAGCCATCTGAAAAAGGTGATCAAGATAAGGAGGAAGTATCAAAAATAGTCTTCTAGTCTCTTCCAAAAGAGGTGGAACAACTAATGCAATTAATCCTGCAACTGTAGCTATAATAATAATATAGGTTATAGCAATACTCAAACTCTTTGGACTTTTGAATCTAGTTAATAATCCAACAAATGGGGACAATGCTGACATTAATATAACTGCCACAAATAAAAGCAGGAGTAAATCTTTGATTAGGTAAAGCAGCCATATTCCCAAGATAAATACCGTGATGAAAATAACTGTTCTGTGAGAAATATCAATCTTTTTTGGCATCGGAGTGATGATACCATTTACCTATCACATTTTCCACCTCAGCCACTAAATTTTTCTTCGTGATGTCAAACCAATTTATATTTCTTTCCTTATTAAACCAGGTCAACTGTCTCTTTATATATCCATGAATTTTCTGTTGTAAAACTCTAGTCAAGCTTGCCTTGTCTGTGATTATTCCTTGTAAATAATCTGCCAAAACCCCATATTCTAATCCCAGTTGTTTCATTCTTTCCAGAGTAAGTCCTTTTCTATAAAGATTTATTGCTTCTTCAATCATTCCTTCCTTTATTCTAGCTATTACCCGTTTATCTGATCTTTGATATAAAGTTCCTCTATCGGCAGTTAAACCAATTTTCAATATATCTAAATTCTTAAATCTTAAATCGTGAATCGTAAATCTTTTCTCAGGCTTTACAATTACCAATTCTATTGCTCTAATTAGCCTCCTGGGATTTTGGCTATCCGATGAATTCATTCTTTGCCATCTTTCAGGTGAAATTGTTTTTAATTTTTCCTGCAATTGATCTTTGTTCAGCTTTTCCAGTTGGTTTCTTAATTTTTTATCAACTGGAATGGTTAAGTTGGAAAACCCCTCAATTAATGCCTTAAGATATAATCCTGTCCCGCCCACCAAAATTGGTAACTTCCCTTTTTTTTGAATATCTTCAATTACCTTTTTTGCCTCTTTTACATAATCAGCTACTGTATATTGTGTTTTGAAATCTATAACATCATACATCCATACTTTGATTGAACCAATTTCCCACCATCCTTCTCCTTTTTTAATACCTAGTGCTCTCCCCGGTATTTTTCCTGTTCCAATATCTAAATCTTGATAAACCTGCCTGGAATCACAAGATACAATTTCACCCCCAAACTTATCTGCCAGTTGAAGGGCTAAGTCAGTTTTACCTGTTGAAGTCGGTCCGGTAATTACTAAAAATTTTTTCATATGGTGAAATAGTTAAGTTTGTTAATTAAAAAAACACCCCATAAATTAACTGCTATACTGATTAGTACAAGTAGATAAATCCATCTGGTTGGCTTTTGACCAATTCCTAAAGCAACCAAAATTAATAAAAAGGGCATAACATCTTGGATGAAACGGTACCCAAATTGGGCATATCCTACACCTGCCCATAAAGTAATTACTAGCATAGTAATCAAAACAGCTACCCAGCAAGACAAAGTTAATAAAGTTTTCTTTGCTTTGAAAATAAAAATTAATGCTGGAGAGGTAAACCAGATTGCAGTACTGTAAAGTGAAGGCACAAGGTAAGGGAAACTATCTTGGAATTTAGGAAGTTTTATAAACAGCGCTTCTAAATGACGAGGAATAAATTTTAGATTCATCAAACCATCCTTAAACACCGGATCATTGTTTAAATTAGGAATTAAGTAATAGGGTATCAAGATACTAAAATTTCCAAACCTTAAAAAGTTATAGGTAGCATCCAATAGTACAAAAAATAATATGCCTGAACTGAAAATCAAAAAGTTATAGATACTTTTTTTATTGATCGGCCAGAATTTCTTCCAGAAATAAATGTAGAAAAAAACTGTGGTAAAAATTACCGGGGTTCTGGCCCAGAAACTTGCTCCTATTAGTAAACCGATAAGTAAATGTCTTTGTTTACCAAATGTTTCAATCAGTGCTAGTAATAGAAAAAATAGCGCTACGATATGGGCTAAAAACCAAGCTGATCCAATGCTTGATAAGTACCAATGGTTGGTGCCAAATCCAAAGAAAATAGCTACCAACAAGGAGATTTTTGTGGATAAATTTAGTCTTTTTAAGAGTATAAAAACTAACACAACATTTATGCTTCCTAAAAAATTTGAAAATAAAGTCTGTGAAATGCTGCCACCAAACAGAAAAAATAAAGGTGCCATTAAAATAGCCGGCATTGGCGGGTAAACTACATAGTATTTATTGCCGATAGGCACTAACTCATTTAACCACTGGGGATGTTCAGTTAAATATAATTTTCCACTTACTAAACCTTGTGTCAGTCGGGTAAAATAATTATAAGGAGTTTCAGCTGGTGAAGAAAGAAAATAAACTATTAAGGTAAATGAGAAAATGAAAAACAAAAGTCGCATATCAATACTTATTATTTTACTGGGTTTGGCAATAAGATTGATACTAATATCTTTACCAGGTTTTAAATTTGATATGGATGCCTGGTTTGCTTGGGCTTTAAGATTGAATCAGGTGGGTTTTTCAAACTTTTATTCTGATCAAATCTGGACTAATTATACACCAGGGTTTTTATATGTTCTTTATTTTCTCGGAGCCTTAAAGAATTTACTTCATCTTAGTGATCCGGCTTTGTATTTACTAATAAAAATCCCTTCTGTCCTGGCTGAAGTTTTGATGGGAATATTGGTTTATATTAAACTCTCAGAAAAGTCAGTTAAATGGGGGACAATGGCAATTTTAGCTATCCTGCTTAATCCGGTTTTCATCTTCAACAGTTCTATCTGGGGTCAGATTGATGGATTATTAACTTTATTAATACTGCTATCAATCTATTTTTTAGATCAGAATAAGTTAGTACTTTCTTCCATTTTTTTGGGTTTAGCATTTTTAGTCAAACCTCAATCAATTGCCGTATTACCTATATTTATTCTGTATTTGATCAAACACCTATCATCTAAAAATATCTTTAAACTCATCTTTCCTGCCTTTTTAACTATTTTTAGTTTATCTTTACCTTTTTTTATAAACCAACCGCTAACAGGACTTGTACAATTATTTTCCAAGATGGTTTCTGACTATTCTTATACCTCACTTAATGCCTATAACTTCTGGGGTGGAGTAGGTTTTTGGATCAATGATAATCAGACCTGGCAAGTTCTCACATACCAGCGCTGGGGACAAATTATGCTTATCATTTATTGGGGAATTTTATCTTATCAGTATTTAAAGGGTAAACTTTCAGTATACTCGGCAGCTGCTTTAGCTACACTGGCTTTCTTTTTCCTGCCCACCAGGGTTCACGAAAGATATTTATATCCTGGTCTTGTTTTTTTGATAATTATTGCTTCACAGTTTAAATCACGCCTAATTATTTTACTTGCAGTCATACTAAATATCCTTCATTTCTTCAATCTTTATTATGTCTATGTATATTACAATGAAATATATTTAAAACTGCCCAAACTACTTTATATTCAGTCTATTTATAATCTCTTGGATAATAAAGCTAAATTTTTGTCTTTAATCTCTACTATAATGTTTGCCTTAGTTAGTATAATTATAATCAAAACCAATGCACATTTTAAGAAGAATTAAAACTCAACAAATTTTAATTGTTGTCCTGCTGTTAACAGCTTTTTTAAGGTTATATAGACTGGATTTTCCCAACAAGTATGTTTTTGATGAGGTGTATCATGCATTTACAGCGAAAGAATTTTTAGCTGGACACAAAGAAGCCTGGGAATGGTGGACTACTCCTCCTCCTGGAGTAGCTTATGAATGGACCCACCCTCCTTTGGCAAAAGAGATTATGGCTATCTCAATGTTCATACTCCACACACAGGATAGTTGGGCTTATCGACTACCGGGTGTTATCTTGGGGATATTATCTGTTTACCTGATATATTTACTTGGTCTTAAGTTACTCAATAACCAAATTGCCTCCTTAATAGCAGCCTTTGTATTTTCCATTGATGGATTAAATTTTGTTCAGTCAAGAACCGGAATGAATGATATATATTATGTAACTTTTGTTTTACTCAGTCTGCTATTTTTGTTAAAAAAGCAATATTTTTTTTCTGCTTTAGTATTTGGTTTAGCGCTTACCAGTAAATGGGCAGGTATATATTTTCTGTTGCTGATACTTTTTATATTACTTAAAGAGCGTAAATTTAAACAAATTATCTACTTTGTCGCTATCCCGCCAATCATCTATTTACTTTCTTATCTGCCTTTTTTCTTATTAGGACATAGCTTTGATCAATTTATTCAATTGCAAAAACAAATGTGGTGGTATCATACTGGCTTAAAAACAACTCATAATTATTCGTCCCCCTGGTGGTCTTGGCCTTTAAATTTATACCCTGTTTGGTATTTTGTTGATTATCAAAAAAATACAGTAGCTAATATTTTTGCCTCGGGAAACCCGATTGTTTTTTGGGTTGGCAGTGCAACTATTATGCTGACTGCACTCCAAGCAATTAAAGAAAAATCTTCCAACTTAGCAATTATAGTTTTGGGGTTCTTGGTTTTTTGGCTACCATGGGCTTTTTCTCCCCGGATCATGTTTTTATATCACTTTAGTCCATCTGTACCCTTTTTAAGTCTGGCTTTGGGATTCCAACTTGGATTGGAGCTGCAAAAAAGTAAAATGAAAAAAGCAGTTTATATATTACTTTTACTTATGGGGTTAGGTTTTATCTTAATCTTTCCAATCCTGACGGGAGTACCTATTTATAGAAGTCTTATTGATTTGTTCTTTTTGACAAATCTATCCAAAAATCCCTTTATTTAATTAATCTTTTTAAGGTTTTTCCGGCAGCAAAACCTGGAGTTTTCTTGTTCGGAATCTGGATTGTTTCTCCAGTTTGAGGGTTTCTGCCTCGTCTGGCAGCTCTGGACCTGATTAGAAAAGTTCCAAATCCAGTTATGACCACTTTCTCACCTCTGACCAAACCATCTTTGATCAAATTAAAAGTTTGATTGACTGAATCTGAAGCAGCTCTTTTTGTCAAATTAGCTTTTTTAGCGACTTTTTCAATCAGTTGATTCTTTGTCATGGCATTTAAATTAACAAAAGTTTCTCTTCTTGTAAAGCCCCAGAATTATTGAGGTACAGTGGTCGTTGTTTCAGAAACCCTGGTCTCCCGGATGGCCGTAATACGTACAGCACCGGGAACCATTACTTCTTTGGAAATACGCTGCGCTATATCATGAGTTAGTTTTGGCAATTCCTCATCTGAAATTTTATCCGGCATCACAATCACTCTTACTTCTCTGCCTGCCTGCACTGCAAAACATTTATCAACTCCGTCAAATGACAAAGCAATTTTCTCAATATCTGACAGTCTTTTTATATAGTCTTGAACATTTTCATGTCTGGCTCCTGGTCTTCCACCCGAAATTGAATCTGAGATATAGACAATGATTGATTCTATTGAGGAAAATGGTTTATCCTCATGATGTTCTGCAATACAATTAATAACTTCTTCAGGTAAACCAAATTTCTTAGCGAGAGCTACTCCCTTATCAACATGTGAGCCTTCATCATCAGCAATAATTTTTCCAATATCATGAAATAAACAACCCAGTCTGACAGTATTTACATCTGCTCCCAGCATATGAGCTAAAGCTACCCCAATTTGAGTTTCTTCCTGAGTATGTAAAATTAAATTTTGTCCATAGGAGTATCTATACTTAAATCTGCCAATTAAATCTACCAAATCTATAGGTAAGTTATAGACACTAACATCATGACATAATTTTTCTCCTGCTTGTCTCATCAGTTTATTAATATCCTCTTCAGTTTTTGCCACTACTTCTTCAATTCTTTGGGGCTGGATTCTTCCATCTACAATTAATCTTTCTAAAGCAACCTTAGCTATTTCACGTCTGACTGGATCAAAGGATGATAAGATTAAAGTATCTGGAATTTCATCATCCATCACCACATCAACTCCGGTAACTTGCTCAAAAGTTCTCACATTTCTTCCTTCTTTACCAATGATTTTTCCCTTCATATCTTCATCAGGTAATTTAACTTTGGAAGTAGTAAATTCAGAAACATAGTCTGTTATACCATGCAGCAGTGCATCTGCTAAAATTTCTTTTGCTAATTTCTCAGCTTGAAGTTTAATCTCATTTTCTGCTTCTCTAATTTTTTTGGAGATTTCCGCACTTAAATCTTTTTCAATGTTTTCTAAAAGCAGTTTTTTGGCATCTTCGGCATTTAATTCAGAAACTTTCTCAAGTTTTTCTACCAAATCTATTCTGATTTTTTCTAGATTCTCTAATTTTTCATCAATTAATTTTTGTCTTTCGGCAATCTGCCTTTCTCTTTCTTCTAAAATCCCTTCTCTTTTAGCAAGTCCTGCCCCAGTTGTAGGGGAGGTTGTAATATTTTTAGGACCAAATGAGCGTTGCATTTTTTTTGAGCTTGGATATTTTATCCTTTTTTAATCAATTTTTCAATGATTTCAGAAACCATCTCATAATCAAATCCACGTCTTAGTAAAAAATCATAAGATTTTTTTCTTTTTTCTAAGGATGGTAAATTTTTAAATCTATCCCATCTTTTTACAAGTAGTTGTTCAGCTACAATTTGCTGTCTGGATCCTAAAGATTCTTCCCCAGTTACTTGCTCTATTATTTCTCTATCAATCCCTTTTCTAAATAACTCTCCCTTAATAACTACTAGGCCTTTCTTCTTACTTCTTGCCTGAACCCAGGCTTTGGCAAATTCCTCATCATTAAGAAGTCCTTTTTGCTTTAGTTTTTCTATTAATAGATCTATAGCAATTGGTGGAATCTCTTCATCTCCTTTAATCTTTCTTTTATAAGATAGATTTTTTAGATAATCTTTAACCTCTCTTTCTGAGCGTTGTCTGATGTTAAACAAGCCATACATCCGCTCCATTAATTTTCCTACTTCTGCTTCAAAAAGAAGTTTTTCTAAATCTTTGGGGTCAATTATCTTACCAACAATTAGCCTATGTTCTACTACCAAATCTTCATCTGCTCCAAAGGCAAAAATGCCATCCAAAAAAATATTAAATCTATGTGTGTTTTTTTTCTGAGGCTCAACTGAAGTAATTTTCATGAAACAATTATACTCTTTGGGATGATCGATGGTAGGAACTGCAGAAATTATCTAAGCGCATCTTGAATTACACTTACATCCGGTCTTATTCTACCTTCTCCAATTTTTTTTCGACGAAGTTCTAACATTACATGACTAACTGTCAAACCGTATGACAAAGGTCCACCTCCAATAAGTTGTGCACCTGGAGTTAATCGATAACTATCATTAAGGCACGAATTAACCTCTGCCCAAACTCTTTCATCCTCTAAGGTATCTTCACCTATTTTGGTAAAAATCATAGAATCTGAACAATTTGGCACTTTAGCAACTGATAAATTTGCCAGTCTCACAATTACTCCAGTTGTTCTAAATGGAAACTCCTCAGATTCTTTTCCTAAGATAGCAGTCTGCCTACATCTTTTACAAATCAAGTCGTCAGCAGAGGGAGCAGAATCGGGGAATTGGAATTCTACTACCGGAATACCTGCATGATTTGACTTGACTGTCCAATTAATATTCTGTTCTTCTAAATCTCTCTTAAACTCCGACCAGGTAGGTATTTCAGCCATATACTATTTTGTTTCTTCAACTACACCAGCATCTTCTTGAGGACCGACTACAATTTTCTCTTTTCCCTCTTTTTGTTTACCCCAAGCCTCTCTGATTTCTTTTTCTAATTTTTCAGCTTCTTTTTTATTTTCTTTAAGATAAGCAATACTGGCTGCTCTTCCTTGTCCTAATAATTTTTCACCCCATTTTATAAAAGCACCACTCTTTGTTAAAATCTCCAGTTCAATTCCTACATCCAGTAATTCTCCCTCATGAGATATGCCATTCTCATCCATATCAAACTCTGCAATCCTAAATGGGGGAGCAACTTTATTTTTGACAACCTTTACTCTATGACGGGAACCAACTACTAAATCTCCTACTTTAATATTTTCAATTCTTCTAATATCTAATCGGATTGATGCATAAAACTTTAAGGCTAGTCCTCCTGGAGTTGTTTCTGGATTGCCAAACATCACTCCAATCTTTTGACGGAGCTGGTTTGTAAAAATGATAATGGTATTAGTATTGGCAACAGCACCAGTTAATTTTCTTAAAGCTTGTGACATCAGCCTGGCCTGCATACCCATTACTGCATCACCCATTTCGCCCTCAAGTTCTGCCCTTGGCACGAGCGCCGCCACTGAATCAATTACTACCACATCAATCCCTCCAGATCTAATTAGGCTTTCTGCTATCTCTAAAGCCTGTTCACCAGTGTCTGGTTGTGAAATTAATAAATCATCCAAATTAATACCAATCTTTTGAGCTCTTTGAGGATCTAAAGCATGCTCTGCATCAATAAATGCAGCTACTCCACCTTTTTTTTGAGCTTCAGCTATAACATGTAGTGTAACTGTAGTTTTGCCACCAGCCTCAGGTCCAAAGATTTCAACAATGCGCCCTTTAGGTAAACCGCCAACTCCCAAAGCTAAATCTAAAGCTATCGAACCAGTGGGAATGACTTGAGTAGTCAGCTTCTCTGCTCTTTCACCCAAACGCATAATAGAACCAGTGCCATATTGTTTTTGGATTTGAGCCATAGCAGCAGAGATGGCTGCTTTTTTAGCATCATTGTTTTGTGTCATAAATTCAATATACCAAATATTTCCCAAAGTTCAATACCCCAAAATAATCTACTCTGGGCTAATATCCTATAGTCGGGGTGACAAGAATTGGACTTGCTGCTTCCGCGACCCCATCGCGGCGGTCTACCGATGACCTACACCCCGTGATAAGATTGTATTTTATCACTCACACAACTAGAATACCAAATAAGAATATGAAACTGATTTCTTTAAATGTTTGGGGTGGAAAAATATATGAACCCTTGATGGATTTTATTCAAAAAAACTCAAGGGATACTGATATTTTTTGCTTTCAGGAAGTGTTCCACACTACATCAGATATAAAAACTCTTAAAGAACGTAGGATGAATTTATATGAAGAGTTTTCAAAATTACTTACAAACCATCAGGGATATTTTTCTTCTTCTTTAGCAAATTGGGTAATATTCAGCCGTACTAAGAATTTTAAAACAGATTTTAATCTTTATTTTGGGTTATCTATTTTTATTAAAAAAGACCTGTCTGTTGTTTCTAGTGGAGACTTTTTTGTCTACGGAGAAAGAGATGTTTTTAACTCAAATGATTTAAATACCCTACCTAGAAATGCCCAATATCTAACTTTTACAAAGTCAGGTAAACGATATACTGTCTGTAACTTACACGGCATTTGGCTTAAGGGCGGTAAAAATGATTCTCCAACCAGACTAGAACAATCAAGAAAAATTAATGAATTTTTAAATAAGCAGATTGGAGAAAAAGTGCTATGTGGAGATTTTAATTTAAATCTGGATACAGAAAGTGTAAAAATATTAGAAGAGAATTCAAGAAATCTAATTAAAGAATATAATATTCCAACAACTAGAAATAGATTCTATCCTGGACCTGAGGAATTTGCCGATTATACTTTTGTATCAAAAAATACTACTGTAAAAAGTTTTGAAGTTCCTACTTTAGAAATCTCAGATCATTTACCAATGATTTTAGAATTTTCTTAAATACTTAATTTTTCTTTTATCAAACTCCTTAAAAATATCCAAAAAAGAAATTTTAAGTTGACTCATTAAAACTAGAAGGTGGAAAAGTAAATCAGTTATTTCAGAAATTATCTCTTTTCTATTTTTATTTTTAGCAGCAATTACTACTTCAATGGATTCTTCACCAACTTTTTGAATAATCCTATCTTGTCCTTGTTTAAACAAAGAAGCAACATAAGAATTTTTTGGTAAATTCTTTTTTCTATCTTCTATTATTTTGTACAATTCTTCTAATGTCATATAGTCTCCTGAAAACATGTTTTATTTCCTGTGTGACAAACACTTGTCCCAACTAATTCCACTCTTATTAAGACTGCATCCGCATCACAATCTTTGAAAATTTCTTTGACCTTTAATTTATTTCCTGATTCCTCGCCCTTCATCCAAAGTCTTTTTTTACTTCTGCTCCAAAAATATACCCAACCTGTATTTTTAGTTTTTTGCAAAGCTTCCTTATTTATATATCCCAACATTAAAACCTCTAAGGTTTTAAAATCCTGAATAATTACTGGTATTAATCCATTTCCTTTTTTATAGTCCATGTTTATATTAATTCCTTATAGGAATTCCCCTAACTTTTAAGTAATCTTTGACTTGTTGGATAGTTAACTCTCCAAAGTGAAATAATGAAGCAGCTAGTGCAGCATCAGCTTTTCCTTTTTTAAAAACTTCTACAAAATCATCAAGTTTTCCAGCTCCGCCAGATGCTATCACGGGAACAGATACAGCTTGGGAAACTTGTCTCGTTAATTCCACATTAAATCCAAGTTTAGTTCCATCAGTATCAATACTGGTTAAAAGTATTTCACCTGCCCCCAGTTTGGTTGCTTTTTTTGCCCAATCAATTGCCGATACTCCGGTATCAGTTCTTCCTCCATTTATAAATACATTCCATTTATTTGATCCAACCTTTTTTGCATCTAGTGATAGAACTACACACTGGCAGCCAAATTCTTTAGCACATTCAGAAATTAGTTTGGGATTCTTAAATGCTCCAGTATTTACAGATACTTTATCTGCCCCTGCTCGGAGTATTGTTCTCATATCTGAAACTGTTCTTATCCCCCCTCCCACAGAAAAGGGAATAGTGACTACTTCTGCAGTTTTTCTCACAACGTCCAGCAAAATATCTCTGTTTTCAACAGTGGCAGTAATATCCAAAAATACTAATTCATCTGCTCCTTCATCACTATATTTTTTAGCAAGTTTTACTGGGTCTCCTGCATCTCTAAAATTTACAAATTGTATTCCTTTGACAACCTTACCTTGTGTCATATCCAAACAAGGTACAATTCTTTTAGCCAGCATAGTCAACTCCTTTTGTTGTTTCTACAAAATTTTCCAGTAACTTAAATCCTGTTGTTCCACTTTTCTCAGGGTGGAACTGTACTCCAAAAATATTACTTTTTACAATTACACTTGCAAATTTTTCCCCATAACTGGTAACTCCCGCTATAATTTCTTTATCTTTAGGTAAACAATAAAAGCTGTTTACAAAATAAAAATAACTTTTATCTACTACTTCTTTAAAGAGACTTAATCTCTGCTTAATTTCTATTTGATTCCAGCCAATTTGAGGAACTTTTTTCATCTTCTTAAACTTTTTAACTGAACCTCTTAGAATTCCAAGACAATTAACATTTCCTTCCTCGCTTTTTTCAAATAAAAGCTGCATTCCTAAACAAATTCCTAAAACAGATTTTTCTTTTTTTATTTCCTCAATAATAACCTTATCTAAACTATTTACCGCTAAATTTTTCATTACTTGTCCTGCTGCTCCAACACCAGGAAGAATTAATGCCTTTGCTTTCTTAATTATCTTTGGGTCACTGGAAATCTCACTTTTCACTCCAAGTTTATCTAAAGCGTTTTTAACGCTGGCTAAATTTCCCACTCCATAATCAATTATTACTATCATAAAGCTCCTTTTGTTGAAGGGATTTGATCAATTGCTCTTTTATCTATTTCACAAGCCATACGAATAGCTCGGGCAACTGCTTTAAAAATTGCCTCAATTTTGTGATGCTCATTCTCTCCATATTCAACTTTGATAAATAGATTTACTTTGGCATTTTGGGCAAAAGCATCCCAGAAGTGTTTTACAAGTTCTGTAGATAGATCTCCAACTTTATCTTTAATAAAATCACAATCAAATCGAAATGAATATCTGCCAGCAAAGTCTATGGCTACAGTAGCTAAAACCTCATCCATTGGAAGGATAAAAAATCCATAACGGTTAATACCCTTTTTATTATCAAGGGCTTTGGCAAATGCTTCACCTAAAACAATTCCAATATCTTCAACTGTGTGATGCTCATCAATATATGTATCACCTGTTGCTTTAACTACTAAATCAAACAACCCATGTTTTGAAAATAAATCCAGCATGTGATTCAAAAAACCAACTGGAGTACTGATTTGTCTCTTACCTACTCCATCAATATTTAATGAAATCTTTACATTTGTTTCATTAGTTTTTCTATCTATTGTTGCTTTGCGATTCATAAAATAACTCCTCCTTTTACAAGTGCATTGAGGAAATTTCCATTAGTCTGTACAGAGATAAATTTGATTCCGATATTCTCTGCAAAAAGCTTATCAGTTGTTCTGTCTCCACAGACGAAAGATTTATTTATATCTATCTCATTATTCTTAAGAAACTTTTTAACAAGACCTTTTTTAGGTTTTCTACAATCACAGTTTTGGGACAATAAATGTGGACATATAAATATCTTTTTAAACTTAATGCCGTTTTCCTCAAAAATGCTAAGCATTTTATTTTGAGGAGTTTCAAAATTAGCCCTTGGGAATGTAGAAGTTCCTAAACCATCCTGATTAGTAACCATTATAAGTTCATATCCCATTTTTTTAAGTTGTACTAAACCTTTAATCACTCCATCTAGAACTTTTAACTTCTCTATACTGTCAATTTGGAAAGTGTCTTGCGGCTCAAAGATTAAAGTCCCATCACGATCTAAAAATGCATACTTCCTTATTTTTTCAAACTTAAACTCTTTAAATATTTTAATGACTTTACTATTTTGCTCAGGTGTACCAATACTTAATCTCATTAAACCATCTGAAAAATAATACCTGGCAATTATCAACTTACTTTCTAAATACTCTTTTAATTTGGGTAGATTCTGTGCTCTAATAGGCAAGAAATTTGCTTCAGATGGATAGACTGTTAAATAATCAATTTTAGTTAACTGCTTATATATTCTTTCCCTTTCCTCAATTATTCTTTTTATAATCTTTTTTGCAGAAGTTAAATCATCCAAGGCAGCTATACCACAAACCTCAGCTGCTAAATTTACATTAAACGGCATTTTTATTTTCAACATTTCCTTAACAAGAAATGGATCCATAACCGCATACCCCAACCTTAGTCCTGCTAGTCCAGCCCATTTGCTAAAGGTCCTTAAAACAATAAGATTTTTATACTTAGTAACCAAAGAAATAACTGTCTTACCGCAAAATTCAAAATATGCCTCATCTACAATTATTAATTTTCCTTTTTTTAATAAAGTTACGATCTCCTCTTGAGTAGCAATATTTCCTGTAGGATTATTAGGGGAACAGATAAATATAGCTTTGGTTTTTTTATTTACTTTCTTAAGTATTTCTTTTATGTTTAAAGAGTAATCTTTTTCTCTGGGAACAGTAATAACAATCCCTTTATTTAGTTCTACCAATACTTGATACATCCCAAATGTAGGGGGACAGTTAATAACTTGATCTCCATCATTAATAACAAGTCTTAATATTAAATCTAGTAACTCATCTGCTCCAGCGCCAACCATAATATAATCCGTTTTTGTTTCAACATACTTTGCTATGGCTGCTCGTAAATTTTTGTATTCAGGATCTGGGTAGTAATTAAAGATATTAGCTTGTCTAATTGCTTTTCTCACTTTTGGTAAAACACCATACTGGTTCTCTCCTTGATCTAATTTCAAAATTTTCTTATTAGATCGATTAAATTTTTTATTCAAATCCCACAAAGATAGAACAGGTGCATAAGGCTCCATTTTGGATATATCATCTCTAATAAATTCTTTTAGGTTAATTTGTTTCATATTTGCCCTCTCGCAAATCTTATAGATACGGAATTTTTGTGTGCTGGCAATTGTTCAATCTTTGCTATAATTTCTATCGTATCTTTAATTTCTTTAAGTCCTTCTTTTGTACATTTCTGAACCTGCATCCATTTTCCATAAGATTCCACCCCAAGTGGGGGATACATCTTAGCCATTCCTCCTGTTGGCAAAATATGGTTTGCCCCAGTTGCATAATCCCCGCTTGATTTAGAAGTCCAGTCACCTAAAAATACTGAACCTGCATTAGTAATTTTTGATACTAAGTTTTCAGCATTTTTTGTCATAATTTCCAGATGCTCTGGTGCATATTCATTGCTAAATTCAATTGCTTCGTCTAAGGAATCAACTACAGCAAATAAACCATATTTCTCTAAAGATGCTTTTGCCCTATCCTTTGTTGAAAGTAATGTTAATTGCCTATTAATTTCTGCAATTGTTTCTCTGGCCACATTTTCAGATGTTGTTAAAAGCACACAGGCAGAATCCTCTCCGTGTTCTCCATCTGCCAGCAAGTCAGCAGCAATGAATTTAGGATTTGCCCATTTATCTGCAATAATAAATACTTCAGAAGGGCCAGCTGGCATATCAATTGCTACCATTTCTTGAACTAATATCTTAGCTGCAGTTACATAAATATTCCCTGCTCCAAAAATTTTATAAACATTGGGTACTATTTTTGTACCATATGCAAGAGCAGCTATTGCCTCAGCTCCTCCAATTTTATAAATACTTTTAATACCAATTATGTCCGCAGCAACTAAAGTAGCTGAAGGAATTTTGCCATCTTGTCCTGCAGGAGAACACATAATAATTTTCCTACAGCCGGCAATTTGGGCAGGAATTGCTGTCATTAAAACAGACGAGGGATAAACTGCTTTTCCACCAGGGATATAAATACCAACTTTTTCAATTGGCCTCCAAACTCTCCAAACTGATATGCCTTTTTCTGAGTTTACCACTGGATCTTTTTTACTTTTTAACTGTGCTTTTTGCACTTTAGTTATATTTTTTATCATCTGTTTAATTGAAGTGATAAATCTTTTATCTATATTTTTGTAAGCTTCTTTAATATCTTCATTAGTTACTGTAATTGAATAATTTTGTCCACCGGAAAACTTTTTGTAATATTTAACTAAAGATGCATCTCCATTTTCTCTCACATCTTCGATAATATCCTTCACAGCAGGAATCACCTGCTGGTAAGCTCCTGCTGACCTTTTAGTAATTCTTATATATTCTTTTTTTGATAAATCTCTTAATCTAGTTACTTTCATATAATTACTTTTTTAAATAATCATCTTTTCTATTGGCAAAACAATTATTCCTTGGGCCCCAACACTCTTTAACTTTTCTATTGTTTCCCAAAAAACTTCTTCTTTGATTACTGTTTGAATAGAGATCCAGCCTGGTTTTGCCAAGGTAGAAATTGTGGGAGATTTTAATCCTGGAACAATTTTCTTTATTTGTGGAAGTAAATCCTGAGGGGCATTCATCATGACATATTTATAATCTTTAGCAGATAAAACTCCATTAAACCTGGTCATTAGTTTTTCAATTAGTATTTTTCTGCCATTTAATAAACTTTTCTCATTTACAACTAAAGTTGCTTCTGAATCATAAATCTTAGTAAGAATCCTTAGATCATTTAAAGCCAGGGTGCTGCCACTAGAAATAAGATCAACTATTGCCTGTGCTATTCCTAAAGCTGGAGTTATTTCAACAGATCCACTAATTTTTATAACTCTTACAGGGATATTCTCTTCTTTAAAAAATCTCTTGGCAGAATTTGGATAAGAGGTAGTAATAGTTTTTCCCTTTAAATCAGTAGTGTTTTTAACATTAGATTCTTTAGGAACAGCTACCATTAGAGAACAGAATCCATATCCTAAATTAAGTAATTTCTTAACCTTAGGTCTTTCTTCATTTAAAATATTTTGTCCTAAAATCCCTAAATCAACCGTGCCTGAAGCTACATAGTCTGGGATGTCATTATCCCTGACATATAGAATCTCTAAAGGAAAGTTTCTACATAGAGAAAATAGCTTCTGTTTATAGCTTTCAAATTCCAAACCACTTTTCCTCAAGAATTCAAGCGTCTCATCAGTTAAACGCCCTTCTTTTTGTATTGCCAGTTTTAAATTTTTGCTATTCAAATTTGCCATATTTTCCTTTCCACAAAAAAACCTCCCGTTCTTTATCCACTACAATATAGTAGTAAACAAGGAACGAGAGGTATTCGACTTCGCTCATACTCATGAGCATTAAAAAAGGACCTCCCGTGGTCCCATCCTGTTTCCATGTACTGTTGCTGGTACGTGGCTCTTGGTGGCGACTTTGGTTTTCCAACATCGTCTGTTTCATTTTACAGTTAAACTTCTGAAATACATTTTTGTATTCAGCGTTCTCCTTCCGTAGCTTTAGCGAAGGAGGATTCTGGATCGTGACTCCAGTATTAACGCTTTTAAATATTCAGTTGTGTAATTAGTATACCACAAAAATTTTGCTTGTCAAATTTAAGTCTTGTCTCATACAAGATGAGCATGAAATAACTGGTAATTCTAGTGCAAGATGAGCATGTAGAAGCTAAGGTCTTGTAAAATCATAGGTCATGAATATTACTATGATTGATACAGGACTTAATGA
>Ga0209515_10002311_pt1 | contig 29651 bp, 22 predicted proteins | sample Subgroupgradi54m_FD_187454 | JGI IMG/M metagenome (GOLD analysis project Ga0209515, IMG submission 187454) | Subsurface groundwater microbial communities from S. Glens Falls, New York, USA - GMW60B uncontaminated upgradient, 5.4 m (SPAdes)... ... | reverse complement strand
GCTGATGTCACCGGACAAAGATCCGGTTACAGGGGCTTCCCCTATTTGATACCCGACACTTTCCCTGAACGGAAAACGTGGATTTTGCCTGTTGTTCATCATCGCTTTTAGTATAGCATATTCCCTAACGGACACAACTGAAAATGGGTACAAAAAAACGTCCCGCTTTTAGCGGGACGTTGAGCTGTTCTTATGAAAGCAACAGCTGGCGTGATTATTTATCGATACGGAATTGCTCCAGTTAGAGTATGGCATGCGGCCGCGGCATATGCCACCTATTTCTTAACTGGTTCCTGCTTGAGCCCTTCAAGCGGCGAGGTCACAATATCCACAAGACCCGTCACGATGTTCTTGCCCATATAAAAGACGCCTTTGAGCAAACCGCCGGCGAACGCGAACGGGAAGAACTTGGCGTTCTTGGTCTCTGCCATGATGCTATCGGAAACTTGCGCCGGAGACGTGACAACACTTTTTAACCCGCCTTTGAATTTCTCAGCCGGAGTGCCGGCAAATGAAGGTACGGCAAAAACGACAAAAACAAATACGGCGATCAAGAATGATAACATGCGTTTCATAGCACACCTCCTGTTAGCCCCCCACTATGGGAAACCTTTGTCCTAATATGCCACAAAACCGCCCGCAAGAACAGCATTAATGCAACTTTTTGAGGGGCTCACCACTCCAGCGCGCCGCCGGTCTGGTATTCGGTCACGCGGGTCTCAAAAAAATTCTTCTCTTTCTTGAGGTCAATGACCTCGCTCATCCACGGGAACGGATTGCTGGAATTGTACTGGCGCGGCAGGTGCAATTTTTCCAGGCGTCGGTCGGCAATGTACTGCACGTATTCCCGCATCAGCCCGACATTCAAACCCAGGACCCCGCGCGGCAGGCATTCCCGGGCATAATTGACTTCCAGTTCCACGGCGCGCTTGATGCGCGTGATCAGATCATCCGTGAATTGGGCGGTCCAGCAATGCGGGTTTTCCTCAATGATGGTGTTGATCAACTGAATACCGAAATTCATGTGAATGCTCTCATCGCGCAGGATATACTGGATCTGTTCGCAGGCGCCGGGCATGCGGTTCTGGCGGCCGAAAGACAGCATGGTCACGAAACCGCTGTAAAAAAAAATGCCTTCGGTCACCACGTAAAAAGCCGCCAGATTATCGATGAATTTCTGCAGACCCTCTTTGGTGGCCAGATCCACGTTCTGGTCGATGATCCCGTCGGTACAACTCATCGAAAATTCGTCTTTTTCATAAATGGCCTGGTTCTCGCGGTACATGTTGAAAATTTCCGCTTCATCCAAAGACAAAGATTCGACGATGTATTGGAAGGCGTGAACGTGGATGGCTTCCTCGAACGCCTGGCGCAGCAAATACTGGCGGCATTCGGGATTATCCACCATCTTGTAAATGGACAGGACGATATTGTTGCCGACCAGGGTCTCTGCCGTCGAGAAGAAGCCCAGATTGTGCTTGATGACATGGCGCTCATCCGGGGTGAAAGCCTTGGGGTTCTTCCACTGCTCAATGTCCCTTTGCATGGAAACTTCGGTGGGCATCCAGTGATTGGCGCAGCCATCCAGATAAAAATGCCAGGCCCATTTGTATTTGATGGGGACCAACTGGTTGACGTCCACCGTGCGGCTGTTGAGGATGATCCGCTTATTGTCGGCTGAAACACGCTCGCGGGTCATGCGGATACCGCCGGCGCATTCAGGGGTATTGGGGTTCATTGGCATGCCTCACAATCCTGAACAGGTCCAGCGGTGGTAGTTTTGGCCGCGGCGTCCACGACATGCCCCTGATCGTCGCGCGGACGCTGGCCGACCATATCATTGTATTTGGCCGCGTCCAAGGTGCTTTTCTCGATGCGGGTCGCACCCATGGAACGCAAATAATACGTCGTCTTAAGGCCTTTTTCCCAGGCGAACATGTACATGTCGCTGATCTTCTTGCCGCTGGGTTTGACCTGGTAAAGGTTCAAGGACTGGCCCATGTCGATCCATTTCTGCCGGCGGCTGGCCGCCTCCACCATCCATTCGTAATCCACCTCAAAAGCGGTGGAATATTTGGCCTTCAAAGCAGCCGGGACGCGGGGAATTTCCTGCACGCTGCCGTCGAAATATTTGATGTCATCGATCATTTCCTGGTCCCAGATCCCCAGTTTCTTGAGATCCTCAACCAGATACTCATTGATGACCGTAAATTCGCCCGACAGATTGCTTTTAACGAACACATTTTTGTACACGGGCTCGATGGACGCGGTCACACCGGTGATATTGCCGATGGTCGCTGTCGGGGCAATGGCCATGACCAGACTGTTGCGCATGCCGTGGGCCTTGATCGCGTCGCGCACCGGCTGCCAATCCATGCGCTGGGTGCGGTCTACGTCCAGATAACCGCCGCGCTCCTGGGCCAGCAATTCCAAGGTGTCCATGGGCAAATACCCGCGGTCCCATTTGGAACCTTTGTAGGTCGAATACGCGCCGCGCTCCTGGGCCAAGGCCGTCGAAGCCAGAATGGCATAATAGGAAACAGCCTCCATGCTGGCATCGGCAAACTCGATCGCTTGCGTGGACGCGTAACTCAAATTCTGATGATAAAGCGCGTCCTGGAAACCCATGATCCCAAGGCCCACCGGACGATGGCGCTGATTGGCGTTGCGGGCTTCCGGCGTCGGATAATAGTTGATGTCAATGACATTGTCCAGCATGCGCACGGCCGTGGTCACCGTTTCCTGGAGTTTTTTGCGATCAATGCCCTGGGCCGTGACGTGCACGCTTAAGTTGACGGACCCCAGATTGCAAACAGCTGTTTCTTCTTTCGACGTGTTCAACAGGATCTCGGTGCACAAATTGGAACTGTGCACGACACCCACGTGGTCCTGCGGGGAGCGTATGTTGGAAGGGTCTTTCCAGGTGATCCACGGATGGCCGGTCTCAAAAAGCATGTTGAGCATCTTGCGCCACAATTGCACGGCCGACACCACCTTAAAATATTTGATCTTGCCCTGGCGGGCCATGTCTTCATATTCTTCGTAGCGTTTCTCGAAGGCCTGACCGTACATGTGGTGCAAATCCGGCGCTTCAGAAGGGGTCAGCAAGGTCCAATCCGCGTTGGCTTTGACCCTTTTCATAAAAAGATCGGGGATCCAGCTGGCGGTGTGCATGTCGTGGGTGCGGCGCCTGTCATCTCCGGTGTTCTTGCGCAGTTCAAAAAAATCTTCGATGTCCAGATGCCACACTTCCAGATACGCGCACATGGCGCCCTGGCGTTTGCCGCCCTGATTGACCGCCAAAGCCGTGTCATTGGCCACTTTCAAAAACGGGATGACCCCCTGGCTTTTGCCGTTGGTGCCCTTGATGCGCGAACCCATGGCGCGCACGCTGGTCCAGTCGTTGCCCAGGCCGCCGCTCCATTTGGACAAAAGCGCGTCGTCCTGGATGCATTTAAAAATATGTTCAAGATCATCCTCAATGGTGGTCAAAAAACAGGAGGACAATTGCGGATGGCGGCTGCCGGAATTGAACAGCGTCGGAGTGGAAGACGTGAAACACAACGTGGACAGGATATTGTAGAATTCCACGGCCCGCGCATTTCTCCGCTGGCCTTCATTGACCGCCAGCCCCATGGCCACGCGCATCCAGAATACCTGCGGCAGCTCCATGCGCCTGTCCTGCCAGTGGATGAAGTAACGGTCATACAGGGTCTGCAGGCCCATATAACGAAAAATAAGGTCCCGCTCGGGCATGATGTTCCTGCCCAGGAATTTCAGGTCAAATTGCTTTAAGTCCGGCGTCAATAATTCCCACTGCACGGCCTGATGGATGTATCGGACGAAATATTCCGGATACTCGGCGCGCATGCGCTCAAAAGACGCCTCATACCCCAGGGCCTCGTGATATTCCATCAACAACAATAAACGGGCCGCCACAAAAGAATAATTCGGCTCTTTTTCGATGAAGGCGCGCGCGGCCATGATATTGGCCAGGGCCATTTGCCGCTCGGTCATGCCGTTGTAATAATTCTTGACCGCTTCCTTGAACAAAATATCAGCGGAAACATCCGCCAACCCTTTGCAACAGGTCTCGAACTTGAAACGCACCTCGTCCAGGTCAATGGGGCGATCTTCGGCTTTGTCGTTTTTAATGACAAGATTTTTGGCCCACTCAATATTTTCTTCCGCCTGGACCAGGACACTGCGCCGGCTCTTGGCGCGTTCTTCCCTATATATGATGTAACGCTTGGCCACCTCATGATAACCAGCGGCCATGATCACCTTCTCGACAATGTCCTGGATCTCTTCGATCTGGATCGCTTTGCCATCCGGCCAGCGGGTGCGGATCTCCCCCACGACCTTTTCACTCAATTCATGCGCTTTTTCCACCAGGATCTCATTATAAACGCACTGATTATGGGCCATGAGCGCCTTGGCGATGGCCAGCGTGACTTTCTCCTGCTTGAAAGACACCACCTTGCCGGCGCGCTTGATGACGGAATACAGTTCGAACAATTGCCGGCGCGCGGCATGATGGCGGCGGTAACTGGCATAACGCTCCGCCACTTCTTTAAAACCGTTCTCATACAATTGCCGGATGACCTCATCCTGGATCTCTTCCACCGTCAAAAAGGCCTTATGGGACCCGCGTTCACGCAAAACAGCTATCACGCAGTCCGCCGCCTTTTTGGCATCCGCCAGGATCTGTCCGGTCAGTTCTGATTCGCGCGGCAAACCGGCCTGTTCCTTGAACGCATTGGCCACCGCGTGCGCAATGCGCAGGGCAATGAACTCAATGATCTGGCCGTTGCGTTTTTGGACTTTGATGTCGCAGGTGGTCGTGGTTGCGGCGGACATGAGATGGGTCTCCTTAAGTCAATAAACGATCAAAAACACTATATATATGCCTGAAATGCAAAAACAACACTACATATAGTAGGTAACAAAAACAGCCAAGTCAAACTTTTTTTAGGATTTTTTGACCGCGTTATAACGTTTTTCCGCTTCCTGCCAGTTGACCACGTTCCAGAATGCCGCGATGTAATCGGGCCGGCGGTTCTGATAATTGAGGTAATAGGCATGCTCCCAGACGTCAATGCCAAGGACCGGGACCTTGCCTTCCATGACCGGGCTGTCCTGATTGGCGCTTGAGGATATTTCCAGTTTTCCGTCTTTGGTAACGGACAGCCACGCCCAGCCGGATCCGAAACGGGTCGCCGCAGCCTGGCCGAATTTTTCCTTGAACGCGTCGAAAGAACCAAAACTTTGGTTGATGGCTGCCGCTACTTTACCTGCGGGAGCGCCGCCGGCTTTGGGGCCGATGATGGTCCAGAAAAAAGTATGGTTGGCATGACCGCCGCCGTTATTGCGCACGACATTGCGGATATCTTCGGGGACCGCGTTCAAATCGGCGATCAGGGCCTCGACGCTCTTGCTTTCCAGGTCTGCATTTCCTTTGATGGCATTGTTCACGTTATTGATATAGGCCTGATGATGTTTGGTGTGATGGATCTCCATGGTGCGGGCATCGATGTATGGTTCCAAAGCATTGTAAGGATAAGTCAAAGCGGGTAATGTGTAGGCCATATGCTCCCTCCCATTAACTATTTGATTTTATAAAGAACGAACGGCATTTAATACCGCTTCATAATCCGGTTCCGTGGCCACTTCTTTGACCAGCTGGACATAACGGACCTTGCCGCTGGCATCAACGACAAAAATGGCGCGGGCCAAAAGATTGAGCCCTTTGAGGAGAACGCCGTAGATCTCGCCAAAATTGCCGCGGTAATCCGACAGGGTCTTGACCGCCGTTGCCCCGGCCGCGGCGCACCAGCGTTTTTGCGCGAAAGGCAGGTCCTTGCTGACGGTGACCACGAGCACATCACCGAGTTTGGAGGCCTCCTGGTTAAAACGTTTGGTTTGAAGGTCACAGATCGGAGTATCCAGCGACGGGACCACTGAAATGATCACTTTCTTCCCCTTGAAAGAGGACAATTTCACTTCGGAAAGGTCATTGGCCACCAGGGTGGCATCCGGAGCCGTATCCCCCACCTTCACCTCGTTACCCAAAAGGGTCAAGGGGTTACCTTTCATTGTTGTTAAACCTGTGCGTTCGGCCATTCAAACTCCTTTCAATATTTTTATTTTTCTAACTGTGTTTTATAAACCTGGGCCGCTAAAATGCCGCCCAAAATCGGCCCCAGCCAATAGATCCAAATATTTTGCAAACCGCCGCCTAAAAGCGCCGGGCCCAGATGACGGGCCGGGTTCATGGCAGCGCCCGAGATCGGAGCTCCCATCAAAACACCCAAAGCCACTGCCAAACCGATGAACAGGCCGCCGACTTTGGGAGCGCGTGCGTCCACGGCCGTGCCGTAAACGACAAAAACCAAAAAGAACGTCAAAATGATCTCGGTGATCAGACCCATGCTCGCGGAAACACCGTTACCCAGGGCCGGTGTGCCCATATTTACCATGGCCAATGCTTCGGCCGGGACCGCCATTTTAATAAGGAAAGCCGCGGCAATGGCACCCAAACATTGAGCAACCACGTAACCAACGGCATTGGCCGCATCGATCTTTTTGACCGTCCAAAGGCCGATCGTCACCGCGGGATTCAAATGGCCGCCACTGATCGCCGCGGTCGCGGAAACCATCACCGCGATCGCCAGGCCATGCGCCAGGGCAATGCCTGTCAGGCCCAATGCCCCGGCCGTGATATGGTCAGCGGCAATGGCGCCCACACCGATGAAGATCAGGGTGAAGGTGCCGATGAATTCGGCAATCAAAGCTTTATCATTCATTTTCTTGTTCATAAAAATCCTCCTGTTATGATGGGAAAAGAATTATTACAATCTTTGTGGGCTTTGTCAATCAATGTTATAATCGGCTTATGTTCACGTACAAAACTGAAATTCATTTGCACGATACCGACGCGGCCGGCGTCATTTTCTTCGCCAATCAATTCAAGATCATCCACGACGCCTATGAAGCCCTGCTGGAAAAATTCGGCTGGGGCTTCGCGTTCATGCTTAAAAAAAGCCCTTATTTCCTGCCCATCGTGCACGCCGAATGCGATTACAAGCAACGCCTGTTCGTCGGGGACAAGATCGCCCTCACCGTTGCCGTTGAGCATATCGGGACCACGTCTTTTGCCCTCATCTACACCATCAAAAACAGCCGCAAAAAACTCGTGGGCACCGGCAGGACCGTGCACGTGACCACCCACAAAAAAACCGGCAAAAAAACACCTTTGCCAGCTTCCCTGCGCCGAGCTTTGGAAAAATATTCAAGGCCTTTCGGCCACGGATAAAAAACATCCGGTATCTTAAAACGCGGCAGATCTTTTTTAAGAATATCTGTCAGATGTTCGGGATCCATGGCCTGCCCATGAAACTTAACAAAAGCAACGGGTCTGTGACCGTATTCCTTGTTCTCCTCGGGCACAACCATGGCCTGCTCCACCCCTTTGATGGCCAGCAGCGCCTTTTCAATTTCCTCCGGCTGTATATTTTCCCCGCCGGAAATGAACATATTGTCCTTGCGGCCAAGCACCGTTAAACACCCTTGAGCGTCCAAAACCCCCAAGTCCCCGGTTTGAAACCAGCCGTCTGATGTCAAAGGCAGATGAAGGCGTGACCCCGTCCCATACCCTTTGAACAATGTTTCGCCTTTGACCAGGATCTCCCCATTGGAGGCGATGCGCATTTGCCGGTACGGCAAAATTTTCACGCACGGAGTTTTTGCATCCACGGGTTTTCCCGTGGCCACCTGCGAAGACATTTCCGTTAAACCATAAGTCAGATAAACCTGCAGATCCAAAGACAAAGAGCGCTCGATCAAATACGGGGCAACGGCGCTGCCACCGAGCAAAATACATTTTAAGGACTTTAAAACCGGATGGTTCTTCGGGTCCTCCAGCATCCGGTGTAATTGCGCAGGGACCAAAGAAACGTGCGTGGCCTGGTTGTGCTCAATGGCAGAGATCAAATCCTTGTCCATCGGAATAATTACGTACGCGCCTGCTAAAAAACAACGCACCACAACGGCGATGCCTGCCACATGATACAAGGGCAAGGACAACAGCCACCGGTCTGATGCCGTCAACGGGATCACCTCTTGCGACCCTTGAGCGCTGTAAAAATGATTGCCCCATGTATGCACCGCGGCTTTGGGCGCACCGCCGGTGCCGGAAGTGGCGATCACCGTGACTTCCTGGTCGAGGGCAAGATCATCACCGGATACGGCCGGCGCGGGTTGACGCGCGTCAAAACAAACCGCCTTTTGAACATCGTCTCCCTTAAAAAAATGACGGGCATTGATCCGCGCGCTATAGGCGTCCGCCATTTTGGAAGGCCAGTGGGGATCAATGGGGCAGGCCACGGCTTTCATCCGCCATAAAGACAAAAGCAAGACCACGTATTCCGCGCTTGTGGGAGCGCTTAACGCCACACGCTCGCCGGGCTTGATGCCCATGCCCTTCAATTGCCGGACACAGGAAAAGAGATGAATACGCCGTGTTCCCCAGATGATCATCGCAATGTTTCCTTGCGGATAATGCCGCCGGCGTCGGAAAGGGGCGTAACGCCTTTCAGCCAGCGCTCGGTCCCCAAACCAGCGGTTGTTCCGGTCAAACACGCCAAATTGGCCAATACTTTTGACCCCACGGATGATTCAAAGGCAGAACTGATGATCGCCTTCTTTCCGCTGCAACGGGCATTTTTCATCCAATCCAGACACAAAATGATACCGCCTAAAACAGTTGGTTTTAAAACATAATACTTCACTGCTTCGCTATTGACAAGCAGGCTTACCTGTCCGGCAGGCAGGGATAAAGTTTCATCCACAGCGACCGGCATATGTGTGGCCTGATAAAATTCCCCTGTCTTTCCCATATCACTCAACGGTTCTTCAATGAATTCAATTTGCGCGCGGCCGGCCAGATCAACGAAAAGCAGGACTTCTTTTAAACTCCACACGCGGTTGGCATCCAAACGGATACTCCCCTGCCCGCCGATGAGGGCCCTTAAGTCCTGCACTTTCTTGACATCCAAAGGGATATTGCGACTCCCCACTTTTAATTTAAAAACTTGATAACCGCGGCCGCTTAAAATCCGCGCGTCGGCGAGAATTTGCTCATGCGAGCCCTGCAATAAGCCCGCGGTCACAACGTCTTGTAAGGTACCACCCAAAAATTCCGCCAAAGAAACAGCGCGCGCCTGCGCCGCCAGACCAAACAACACGGATTCCACCCCGAAACGCACCGATGGGCAAAACCCGGCAAAAACAGAACCCCTCAAAGAGGCAACCAATCCGTCTTTATCTAAAACAACGTTAAAGTCCTTCAAATGGGATCGGGCTTCGACCAGATCGTGATGGGCTTTTTTTAACGTTTCCGCGCTCACGCCCGGCAAAGGGGCGATCTCCCCCTGGGTTTTCAAACCATTGGATGCGATGACTTCGAGGATATATCCGGTACGCTGATTGAGCGTTGTACCGGCAAACGTAAAAGGATCTTGAAAATCAAATGCGTAAGGAGTGATCGAGGATCGGACAATGGTCAGCGGCTGCACAACATCCACCCCGCGGAAAATAAAATGCCATAGACCAAAAGCAAAACGCCGGTTTGGGCGAGAATTTTATTGAGCACGGTACCCTGGCCGGTAAAAACCGTCTGAACAGGGCCGATGGCCATAATGCCGACAAGCGACGCGGCTGCGATGCCGTCATGGTCTTTGGTGATCAAATTCACGACAAAAGGGGTCAGAGAAGCGGCCATGATGCAAAAAAGATATTCCCTGGCGGCAAAGGCCTTTCCAAAACGCACAGCCAGCGTCATCTTGCCTGCTTTTGCATCACCGTCTAAGTCCCTTAAATTATTGACAGCCAAAATGGCGCAGGATAAAAATCCAGTCCCCAAACCGGCAATCACGACGCCTAAGTTGATCTCCAATGCCTGGACGAAATATGTTCCCGCAACGGCAACAGGGCCAAAAAAAATGAAAACGAACAGCTCTCCTAATCCCATGTATGCCAAAGGCCTGGGCCCGGCCGTATAAAAAATACCGGAGAGGACCGAAGCAACACCGACAATGGCAATGGCGGTGCCGGCACGAAATACCAGATAGACGCAAGCCAGTGCTGCCAAACAAAAAACAAAAATGGCCGCACAGATCATCGCGCGGGGGGAGACCAAGCCGGCCTGTGTGGCGCGCACAGGTCCCAGCCGGCTAGAGGTATCCACACCCTTTTTGAAATCGTAATAATCATTGGTGAAATTGGTGGCGATCTGGATGCACAGCGCCGCGAAAAGCGCAACCAATGCCGACGGGACATGCGCCACGCCGTCGCCGAAAGCCATGGCCGTGCCGATCATGACCGGAGCTATGGCCGCGGGTAATGTTTGAGGACGAACGGCTGAAATCCATGGATTCATAGTGTTCTGGATTCCCGATAAAAGCATTCGGGAATGGCAATCCTAGGGACGTTTTGGGAATTTGAAAAAATCGGGTTTGCGTTTCTGCATGAAAGCGTTGCGGCCTTCCTGGCCTTCTTCGGTCATGTAAAAAAGCATGGTGGCGTTGCCTGCCAATTCTTGCAGGCCTGCCTGCCCGTCGCAGTCAGCATTCAAAGCCGCTTTAAGACAACGGATGGCCATCGGTGAATGAGCGAGGATCTCTTTGCACCAGCCCACGGTTTCCTGTTCCAGACGCGCGTAAGGGACAACGGTATTGACCAAGCCCATGTCCAGGGCCTGTTTGGCACTATACTGGCGGCACAGAAACCATATTTCCCGTGCCTTTTTTTGCCCGACGATGCGCGCCATGTAACCGGCCCCATATCCGCCGTCGAACGAACCGACCTTGGGACCGGTCTGGCCAAACACGGCATTGTCCGCGGCAATGGAAAGGTCGCACAATAAATGCAAAATATGCCCGCCGCCCACCGCGTAACCGGCGATCATGGCGATGATGGGTTTGGGGCAGGTGCGCATTTGCCGCTGGAAATCCAGGACATTAAGGCGGTTGACCCCATTGGCGTCCTTATACCCGGCATTCCCGCGTATGCTCTGGTCCCCGCCGGAACAAAACGCTTCCTTGCCCTCGCCCGTCAGGATAATGACCCCGGTCCTGTCATCCATGCGCGCGTCGTTGAGGGCATGGGACATCTCATCCACAGTCTGGGGACGGAACGCATTGCGCATCCGGGGACGGTTGATGGTGATCTTGGCGATGCCGTCCATCTTGTGATACTTGATGTCCTGGTATTTGCCCGTATCGGTCCAATGAAATTTTCTAGCCATTTGACTGATACCTCGGTATCAAATGAAAATGCGCGTGCATGACCACCTGGCCGGCGGCAGGCCCGCAATTGGCCGTGACATTATACCCGTTGGGACCATGTTCTTTTTGAATGATAGTCCTGGCTTTGGCCAACAGGTCGAACACAGCATTCAATTCCGCGGGTGTTGACTCGAACACTGTCGCGTGATGGCGTTTGAGGACGACCAGCATATGCCCACGGGTGATCGGCTTGATGTCATACAGCGCGTAGGCCAGGTCATTTTCCAGGACCTTGGGCAAATTCTTGCAAAACACGCAATCCGTCATGGGGTTTGTTTCAGACCTTCAGGGACCGTTGGAGTTCTTCCACGTCTTTCCTGGCCCTGGTCATGGGGACGTTAAAAATATCGCAATAAACACGGGTGGCCAGTTCTTTTTCCCCTTCCATCAAAAGATACCGGACATCGTACATGGTGGCCTTGCCTTTGGTGGGGAGTTTGCCACGCCGGCGTGCGTCATGGATGGGCCAAACGCGGTCAATATTCAAAAATACCAAAGAACAGACCAGAATAATAAGGAGGACATACAATACGGTCATGAGCGCCTCTTGGTTCATCCATTGTCCTTGGCTTCTTTGGCGAAATCCTCGACCACTTTTTTGACTTCCATCTCGGCCTTGTTGATCCTGGCCTTGCAGACCTTGATGAGCTCCACCGCTTCCTTGACCTTCACCGACAATTCGTCCACGTCAATGTCTTCGCTCTCGATCTGGCTCATGATCTCATCCAGGCGCTCAACGGCTTTCGCGTATTTGATGTCCTGGGCCATGTCCTTAACAGACCTTCCTGACCTCGGCCATAAAAACACCGTCAGCCAGTTCGGTCGTGATCTCCTGTTCCGGTTTTAAAACAGCGGTGGACTTGACGGCCTTGCCGCGGCCATCGCGGGTGATGCTAAAACCCCTCTTGAGCGTGTTCTTCGGATCAGCCATCTGGGCTAATTTTTGATATGCCTGTATTTTAGCCCGTGAATTTTGAAGGCGCAAATGAATTGTTTTCTTTAGCTCCTCGCCGCGGGAAGTCAGCGTCAAACGGGATGCCTTGGCCACCGTGACCGGCACCCGGCTTAGGGTCTCGATCCTGCGCGCCATGCGTTCGTGATGCGCCCTAAAAAGGTCCCTGGTCCCAGACTGCAAAGCCAGGGCGCGGGATTGGAGGTGGTCCAAAAATTCCCGCACGCGGTTGACCAAAAATTGCGCCACGGCGGTCGGAGTCTTGGCAAAAGTGTACGCGGCCAGATCAGTCACCGTTGTATTGATCTCATGGCCGATGCCGCTTAAGACCGGCAAGCGCGATGCCGCTATTGCCTCAGCGATCATGGCGCTGTCGAAACAACTCAATTCCGCGATGGAACCACCCCCGCGGGTGATGACCACCACGTCCAACTCTTTGACCGCATTCAAGGTCTTGAGCGCGCCGACAACCGACTTTTCCGCGTTCTTGCCCTGCATCACGGCATTAACGCTAAAAACCCGAAAACCATAACCGCTTTTTTTAAGTTCATCCAGAAAATCATGGTAGGCAGCGGAGTCATACGACGTGATCAGCCCCACATTTAACGGCACGCGTGGCATGGTCAATTTCTTGTTCTGGTCGAGGATCCCCTTTTGTTTTAACAGCGCGATCAGCCGCTGGCGGTCCTGCGCGATCTTGCCCAGTGTATAGACAGGATCGATGTTCTCGACGATCAGACGCACCTGGCCGTGGCCGGGATAAAAATCCACCTGGCAGGAAAATTTGACTTCAATGTCATCCTTAAGGACAAACGCATTCTCGGCTTTTTGCAGGATAGTATCAATGGTGGGACGGCGGGTGGCGAAAATGACCAGGCCTACGCGCGCAATGATCTGGTGGGTGGCAGGGTCTTTTTCGCACAGTTCGAAAAAGACGTGTTTCTTGTCTTTGCCGCGGTCATAGCCCTGGATCTCCCCGCACACCCAAATGGCTTGAGGAAAACCGCTGGCCAGCACGTCGCGGATGAAATTGTTCAACTGCGAAACTGTCAAAAATTCATCGCGCATTTATCTTGTTCAATTGACTGGCCGGTATTTTCACGACCTTGCCATCGCGCCAGATGATCAGCGGCTGGCCGCGCAACTTGCGCTCGGCAATAACGCCCCGGACCGCCTCACCCATGGCCCTGTCGGCCAATGCTGAAATGTTGCTTCTACTTTTTTTCATGGCTTACTCCCGAAAAATTGTCTGTATAATACTTTATTCAGGACTTTTAATGCGCCATGTTCTTTATAAGCGATCCTGAAATGTTTTGCCATCGAATTATCGAATAATGTCCAGCCATCACACAAGGGCGCATAGAATTTTATAAAATTCAGCCGGCTGCGCTCAAACCTGCGTTTGACATCTTCAAATGGCACATCATGTCCGCCGTCCTTCACGCGTTGCTTGATGCGTTCACGCGCCAATTTGACATCAGGGATCCACAAGAAAAAAACCGTCACTGTATAGCCTTTACGCTTGACCGCTTCGATCAATGAAATATAGGAACGTCCCGCAAAAGTGGTCTCAAAAGCAAAATCGGACTTTGCCTCGATAAAATCTTTGATCTGTCCCAGCAATAATCGGCCGGCTTTAATGCTTGCCGCTACCGGCGAAAAAGGCGACAGCCCCGAAGCGATCAGGTCCGCGTTAACAAAATTGGGGCATTTGGCATAACGAGGCAAAAATTTCTTGGCGAACGTCGTCTTCCCCGCGCCATTGGGGCCGGCAATAATATAAAGTCTTGGCATGAACTTTAGTTTAACACCATCACCGGCCCAAAACAAGAAAACCCTCCGTGAATGTGTTCCACGGAGGGTTTAAAGTCTGTCATTCCCGAATGCCTGCCTGCCGACAGGCGGGCTTTTGTCGGGAATCCAAATACTAGAAATTAATGGCTTAACACCAGCGCGGGTTCTTGGGTGGTGAATATACTATTTTTGCTGTCCTGCTCGGGACCTTGCTTATCACTTTTGCTTAATCCAGACAAAAGAAAAATATTGACTGGCACCGGCGATAGGATCGGGACCGGAACAACACCGATAAAATTCCGTTCAAACATTTTTAATTGAGCAGGTTCAAACCTCGGTGCGCCCTCCTTGGTATAATCGACCACTTCTAAATAATTTCCCTGCCCCAGATCAATGCCGCCAGGGTCAACAGTCATGGCTGTGTCAAAACGACCTTCTGAAGCGGCTCCTTCCTTAGTGGCTGAAGTGTGATCGCTTTTGCGGATTGCCGAAGTATCTTCCGCCACCTGGATCATTCGCGTTGAAAAACCAAGCACGTTATCATACCAGGAGTCAAAATAGAGATCGCCTTTTTGAGCATCATATCTCATGGTCGTGAGATCGATGTACGCTGAAATTGACGTGCCTTTCACAAGGTCCGAATCCAGAGAATACGGCCCTTCATGCACAGCGACGACACCGGGATTTCTCAAAGCCGTCTGTCTGAATGACTGTTTAAAAAATTCCAGATCAACAGTATTTTTATAGTTGCTTCTAATCTTAACAACTCCTTGATAAACAGATGCTCCGCCGAAGCCCTCGCGTAGGGCCACTGCTGTCGATAGGCCGCTAAAGGCCTTCATCGCTTCTCCGACCGTTGCTCCAGCCCCTGAAGTGCTGAGCGATGTTGTTCTTGCTGCTGAAAAGGCGCGCTCATCCACATCATGCATCGGACCATCATTAATATTTTGATCATTCGTAAACTCGTGTAAAGTGATCCCACTGACATATTCAAACATTTGATTTTCTCTTACGGCTGCTAATGCTCCGACCGCAGACCCTGTTGTGCAACTGCCCACACAATCGATCTCTTCCGAACGGATTTTTTCTGCAAGTTCTGGGTCTTCCCAATCGGCCGCGCCGGGAATTAAAAGAAGCCGTTCCCCCTTGCCGGGGTTGCCCCACTGAACGATCGCGCCGGCCTCCGACCAGCCTTTTTCCTTATAACGATGATATCCGCTTCCGGCCATATGGAGGTAGACAGGAACATTTCCTTGGCCAACAAATTTCCGAATGGGGATGGACTTTGCCTCCCCGTTATAAACAGGGATACGCGCCCAGCCTGTTTCATCCGTGCCGGCGTACATGACAAAATGGCGGGCCTCTTCATCGTATCCTCCATACTCAAACCGGATACCGGGCTGTCCGTAATTGGTGCTGTTGTTCATCGCTTCGATCGTTGCTTTCACTTTAGGTTCATCCGGCTTGTTCAAGGTCACGCCGAGAATATTGACATTGGGATCGCCGATGGTTGCCAATAACATGGCTTTACCTGACTCTCCCCCAATAGCGCTTATAATTAAATCCGCTTTAGCATTCAATACTGCCAATTTCTTGTGGCGCGGTTTAGACGCAATCGGCGCAAAAGTAGGCAATGGCTGCGATTCATCCAAAAGTCGTTGCCGGGTCACTCCTTCAGCCATGGCTATTTTTGATTTTATCGGTGTTATATCAGTGGCTGGCCTGTCAAAGAGGGCATTGATCGATTGTTGCGCAAGTCCTGTTTCTCCCGACCAAATTGAAACTGACCACAAGCGTCCGGAACCCGTAATTTGCATTTTACTAATAACTGCCATTTGCGGATTATTGACAATATCCAAGGAGGTCAAAGGTTTATTGGTCACAGTGATCCTGACGCCTGACCACCGTTGGAAATCGTCGATCATACTTTCTATCTGCTCGCGCGACACATCTTGCCCAAATTCAACAATAAAATCCTGCAGATTACCCTCTAACCGCGTCGGAGTGCGGACGGTGATAATATCACCTTCCTGGGACACCTCATGTTCCGTCAACCGGCCTGGTTTTGTCTCAACGATCCGGACATTGTTGACCGGTGCCCGGGAACGCAGAATCAGTTCAAAACTTCTGCGAACCCATGCCAGCCCGTCTTCTTTTGGATTGACAATATCAAGATGGTGCAGATTATATTTTCCTTTAAAACCATTGGTTTTCCTTAATACGTCAGATTCCTTTTCATCCGTCACAACCATAAGCGAATCAATAGAATCGCGATCCAATTCCTCAGGATTATCCAATATGGATTTTGCCGAGACCTTGATTTTAACCCCGTCAATAATTAAAAAAGTGTGTCCTTTATCATTCAAATCTCTTTGATATTTCTCAAGGTCATGCTCGGCAAAACCATCCAACGCCACTTGAACATGTTCGGGCAGACGTTTGCGTATGCTTTTCAGTAAAAAGATGATGTTTTTAACCCCGTACAAACTAACCGCCACTCTTTCATCCCCCATAAGGACATCTACCAGGCTTCCCGCAAAATAATCCAGCGGATCGCGGGACTGTTCGTCATTCGGCTGCGCAGACAAGTCAACAGCCAAACGATGAACATATTCTTGGCCGATCTCGCGTGTTTTGACAGGCCTTTTGAGAGGAGCCGGGATATAGTCAACAATGTTTGTCTTTTTCAATTCGCTTGCCGGAACAGGTTTTTTTGCCGGTTTTCTCTCAACTTGTTCAGGCGCGGATAATTCAGGAGCCTCGACATTTAAATGATCGATCACGGTTTTCGCCCAAACATCAGCGTAATCATATCCAACTAAGACCGTTACCGTTTTCCCTTTGACAATTACGTTTTCGGGATTGATGTACAACTTTTGATCGCCGACAAACAGGCTCGGCCTCAAGGGAATATCCTTGTCTAATAAAACAACATCCTTGGCCGGATCATCGGCCAACAAGCCTAATCTTCTCAATACTTCTTCCTTGCCCATCTCTCGATCAAGAATAAAAGTAACGGCTGTTATATTTGCGTCATACTGACTGGACTCTATATTTAAGTAACCCTCTGCGGAAACCTTAGGGATCAAATTGGCGAACGGGGCAGGCTTAATTTCGCTTCCAACAATAATATCATGCCCCCGGTCACGGAACGGATCCAACGCTGTATTAGAATGCACGATTCTGCCTTCAATTTTTTGGTCACGAAATGCGCTTGCGACAACGCCAACAACATGGTCAACAGCGGCCTGAGGATTAACGGCGACAATGACTTGCTTGGCCCCTTTCCTCTCATGCATGTCTCTTGTATCTTTATTATCCCGTGCCCATTTTTGGGTGACGATTACGGTATCGACGCCATCCTCATCCCATTGAGGGATTTTACCCTTTCCAATATGGACTTTAACAGGGGAAGAATCATTAACGCGGATGTTATCGCCTTCCGGACCGATAACAATCGTCGCGCCAGGCATGATCTGGCGTAAGAATTTGGCAAATCCTTCGACTTCAAGCGGATTTTCCGTTGTTTCTTCTATATAAATACTCCGTACGATGACATTTTTATTCCCTTTAAATTGTTGAAGCAATCTTCCGGCAACCACTTCATCTCCGCCGTAAATACCGATCATCGCAGAATCTTTCAGCCTTTCTCCTTCTACAGGAGAGCGAATGCCCGCCGGTTCAGCTTCGTAAGCTACGCGTTGTTTCAATAAGCTATCTAAAACATTCCGGCTTTGGGTCCAATCAGGCACCCAGGCACGCAGTGTTACGAATTTTCCTCCTTGAACGGAAATGTTCCTATCAAGAACAAGGGGCTTATCGTGGGCCTGAACGCTCAAAGAGTTTGGTATCCAGCCATTGCTAAAATGTACTGGCTCGCCGGCCATATCAGCCACCATTATTCTTTTTGTGACAGCTTCTTTGTCAACGGTTTGTCCTTCTTTTAAAGTGACATATATTTGAACGAATCCGGCTCCTTGCTGCGCATGCGATTCCCAATGCGGCTGCCCCGTGATCTTCTGTGCCGTCATGCCAAGCCATTGAATGCCCCTTCCAGCATAATTGCCAAGAGATTGGAGATTATGCCGTTCGCCGGGTGTGACTAATTCAAAGCTGAAATTGGAAATGCCGTATTTGTCATCTAAGACCTTCAGGATCGGCCCTAAGGAATCCGAAATTCCCGTATTGTATCTTTTAATATTACCCCCCCCATGATCGGATTGGGTGCTGTCTAAAAGCGGATTCACGACATGGAACGTTGTCGACGGATTATCGGGCATCTGTAATTTGTCCGGATCTTGATCTGTTAAAACAATAATGTCTGTAAGCGGACCTCTTGCTGTTTCTTTGTAGGAAATGCCCTTCCTCACAATAACGTTTTTAGAGATCCCCTCAATGCTCTTTAAACGAATGGCGGCGCTTTGACCGTCAAACTTACGGACAACTTGAATTTGAAATTTGGCGCGGCCATGATATGGATTAGCGGCGATAAAATTAATAAAGTCCAAAAATTCCCTCAAGGAACCGATGCCATATATTTCTTGGAGATTAAAATTCGGGTTAAATCCCTGCCCTTTACGGTCTCCAACTATTTGCCGCATAAAATTGTCAGCCGCAGTGCGTAATGACAATTCATGTGTACCGTCAAACGCCCCTGATACATCCAGCGCAATATCGACCGGTCGCGCAACGACGAGATCATAGGATCGATCAACGGGATCTTTCCCGATGGGCTTGTATTCCGACAATCCTGTTTCGCCTGGCGCTTCCTTTTTAGTTTGTTGAACGCGAGAATTTTCCTTGGCATGATAAGCCAGATAAGGACGGATCCCGCCCCATATCCGGGCAAAATTCACCTCGCGGATCAAGTCGTCATATTCCTTCTGGCTGCGGCGCACAAAATTTTGCGGCGCGCGCTCCATCGCAAGGACATCTCTGAGCTGATCGATATAGACCAACTCTTGATCCTCTCCTTGGATCGAAGCAAAAACCTCATCAATCCGCTCGGGCGTCATGCCGGCCGCGATGGCCTTATAAGCGTCGGTCAATTTTTGAATTGTGGCCGCAAATTGATCGTCTGAATAAATTTGAGCCATTTCTTGAAGACGATGCAATACTTCTAAAGGCAGCGGCGTCTCCGCGTCCTCTGCAGGTTTCGCGGCAATTTCCTCCTCGGATTCTTCAATTTTGCGCTGGATAATCGGGGAATCGGAAAATCTTGCCTTGACCGAAGCTATGGCGTCAAGGCTTCTTCTTCTCAAACCTTTGCTCATTTGACCCCTAAGGATATCGCTTTTAAGCGAATCCAACGATAAAACGATCCGTTGCTCATAACCTGGAACGCTGTTGGCTGGCGAAGAGGCTTCAAGTCCTTCGATCGTTTCCACGATGCCGGCTTCCGCGGCTTCCGATTGAATTTCCGTAATTGTTTTAAGTATAAGGGTCGAGTGGCCAAATTTTTCTTCAGCCGCTGTGATGGCCACCAAACCTCTTTGTTTTAAACCAGTGGTCTTGTAATCAAAAACAATGACATCGCGAATCCTCCAAAGCGCATTAATGATCGCTTTGTAGCTGTCGGGCCCTAATTTTTCGGTTTCCAAAATAGCAATATTTTCATCCAATCTTTCTGTGGCAGACTGTTCAACGGCTTTCCGGACAGACTCCGGAATAACATGCTCCAAAATGACTTTTTCATAAGCGCTCAATTTAAAGTGGCCGCTCAATACATCAATGAGTTGACCCACTTGCTCCGCGGTCAGTTCGCGCATATATTTTTTATCGCCGAAAATGCCATTCATTTTATTTCTTAAAGCCGGATCGTTGATTTCCGCCAGAGCATCTTTCAAAGGGGCAAAACGAAATCTCACCAACAATTGGGCTGCCGGGATGACGGTTTTTTTATCGGCAAAAAGTTCGGAAAGGATCGCTTTTTCATAAAGCTCATAGAATGTTACCCCTTCGGCTTTGAGGGGCTTGTCCTCCCGATAGATCAGATACAACCGGGTCAATGCGCCATCGAGCGATTCGAGACTGGAATCCATGCCGGAATTTTCCCATTCCGTCCAAAATTGGTCGATAGCGCGCGCCATTTGTTTTTGCCGGTTGGTCCGATCCAACGTTGCGATCTGGCGCGGGCCATTTTCCCCGCGATATCTTCTGGCCAATGGTTCGATCATGGAAGAAGGGACCGCAAAATAATACTCCCCCTTCCATTGCCTGCCGTCCTTGTCCATGAACTTGACAAATTCATCAATGCGCCGCACGGCATCTTCCAACGTATGCACATTCATTTTCCAGTTAAGGCCTGTTTCTCCTCGTTTGGTTTTGCCAAACCTCTCGGCGCTTTCCGAAAAACGGTCCCCGATACGGTCAGGGTCCCCCGGGATCAGGCTGCGCGTTCCAACGAGCGCGCCGATCGTATCTTTTAACCGCCTTAAAATCCTTGGGACCTTGCCGCTTCTCTCCCAGCCACCGCTTTGCCCATAAGCCGAGGAAGGTTTAACGCTTCCGCCATAAAGAATGCCGATGGAAACCTCGTCAGGTTGGCCGCCTTTTTCCTGAACATATTTCTCTATTGTCGCCACAATGATCTCATTGGCTTGCGCAATTTCCAGCGTTGACATGGTCTGGCCTGAACCGATATAAGCGATCGGTTCATAAGCGAACCGCGGCTTCCGGGAACTTTTTAATTCTTCCAATGTAAACTGCTCAAGCACTGTTCGTGTTTGATGGGCAAGGTCCGCATCCCAACCCGCTGTACGGTCAAGTTCCCCGATCGCAATGACCGGAATAAGTCCTGCATCGTAAACAGCGCGGACCTGTATAGCCGCCTGCTCAATGGTCAACCCGTGATACCGTCTTCGCTCAGAATGGTGCAATAAAACATACGTGGTCCCATCTTTCTTAAGGGCCTGTAAATACTCAGGTGACATATCCTCTAAGGCTTGCGCCGCAAAATGGACATTGGATGGTTTGGGAAGAGGAACGACATCATCCAAGGCGTTACCTGTGATCACCTGCCCAGCCCGACGCAGGTCCAGATTTGTCGCAACGGCTGTTATCTCGATACCTTTTAATTCGGACGCTTTTTTCTTAAGCGCATCTGTGCGGCTTACCAAACTGTCCCCATAAATCTTGGTCATATCAACAACAACCAGGGGTGTCTTGCGGCCAGTGTTTTGAGATGACGATTGGATGTCATTGACGGTATTTAAAATCTGAAGGACCGCCCCTTCATTCACAGACGTTTCAGGGCCAATATAAACTCCGTCAAAAAGTTCTATGCGCTCCCGGTCGTGTATTGATGCTCCGCCCAAAAGAATTCTTATCTGATCATGCGCCTCGGGGCTATGGCTGATGCCCAGACCAGAAATAACTGACTTTAATGTGCTGCGGATACTGTCCACGCTTTTTTTAAGAACTGCCGGTTCTTGCAGACCGACATCGTCGCTAAAACGCAGGACAATGCTGACATCCTTCAAGCGATCCGCATGCTTTATAAGACCTTTCAATTTTTGCGCCAGTTGATCATAATAGGCCTTACCATCCTGGGCGGATGCAATGTCAGCCAAGGAAACATTCAACCGAATGATAGGTTTTAAAGAACCAGGTCCGTCGCCTTTTAAGACCCTATCGATCTTTAAAGCAATGTCCTCATTGTCCTCGCCGGTCAGCAGCGCAGTACCAACGCGCGGTTCCTCGATAACCACATAACTTACGCCGACATCCCGCGCCAACTGCTTGGAATTTTGTCCGGTAAAAGCGCCGCTTTCAAAAGCGGAAATATCGCGCATCGCCAGCGCCAACATAGCTCTGTCAGTTTGAATCGAGCGTAATCTTCCATAAAGGAATTCTGGATCTGAAAATTGTTTGGGTTGTGCTGTGATCTCTGTATAGAGATCGGACAATGCCGCCGCCTGTCTGGTCCTCCCGTAACGCGGTTCAACGATTTGTGCCGGCCGGTCTTTATAACTCCGCCATTTTGCGGAATCCGCTATTGGTGAAAATCCATAAACAACATGTAACAGCAGGTCCCGCATCCAGATGGCGGCTCTTTGAGAGGCCTCTGCGTCAACAGGCCCAAGGTAATCCACGTGGACCGGTTGATGGGTATCCTCATTCAGAACAATATTATTTAAGCTCGGCGCGTTGCGTATTACCCCTTTCGACCGCATATATTCATATCCGGCCATGATCCCTTCAATTATTTGCATTGTTCCGTCAAACGGTAACGCATGACCCAATGAATTAAAATAATCCTCCAAATTTCTCCCAGGAACGTTTTCTGTGACAACATACTTATAATCCTGGTCATCAACTTTTATTTGCCCGGCCTGAAGGATCTTCTCCACATTCGGATGTCCTTCACCTAATAGATCCCTCACCCTATTAATCTCATCAACATCTGGGAACGGATAGTGAAGATCCGCGGGCAAATTCGAATACTGAACTTTAACGACAACGCCTTGTCCCATCGGCCCGTCAGCTTTAAATACGACGCTTTTATTCCCCCGGGCTATTTTTTGGAAATTTGAGAATCCTAATTTTGCTAATTGCTGTTTAAAAGCCCCCTCTTGCCTTGAACGACTTTCATCCAAAGGTTCCAGCACATATGGGGCGATGTCGGTCTTTCCCGCATTTTCGACAACCCTATTTCTTTCACCCGGCGACAATTGCGCGGGGCTTGCGATAACATCCACGTCCGCGGGAAGACGCATCCCCCCTGAAAAATATTTTCTCGGGATCACCTGTTGCGTGTGCTGATCAAACTCTTCCCTTATATAATTGTAGACACCGGTTTTAAAAGCTTTGACATATTGCTCATATATTTTAATTTTGGCTTCTTTGTCTTCAATATCAATTCCCTGGACCTTGCTGCTGTTACTATACACACGCCCGAGGAAGCTTTTCTTTAATGCCTTCTTATACCAGCTTGCCAAAATATGGGACTGGTAAATCTGTCTTAAGGGCGCAAAGTTTTTGCCCTCGTTGACTTCCTTTTCCAGAACAGGGATCACGACTTCGCGAATGATCCGGGAAGACAGTTTGCTGGCTTCTGAAGCATCTTGCCGATTGAGCGTATCAAGCCCCAGATCCGACCGATTGATGTTCTTATTTAAAGCAAGGTAGTCCTCTTCCAGCATCACCTTTAAATGGCTTGAGGCAATAATCGCCGTGTTGCCGTTTTGATAAACAACGGCTTTCTCCGGCACGATCCACACCTTATTAAACGTATTGATGGGAATCTTCGTCGTTCCGAATTGTTCATAAGCTTTCTTATAGATCTTTTGCCAAAATTCTTGGCCAATTTTGCCCTCTGGATAGATCAAGGAAGATGTGAGTTGTTTAAGGATATAATCCTGCGCTAAAAGGTCTGTTCCCATAGCCGTCATCCCAAAATCTTTAGAAACAATGTGATCCTTCTCATACGGCGAGAGATTGACCCACAGATCTTTTTCAGGGAGCGCCAATGATGCCAAGAAATATTTAACCAATTTGGTCGTTTCATCGATCAACTTTTGCCCCTTAAGGCCGGCGTCCCCCGTATCAACAACAAAATCAAAACGCAGGGGTTCATTCGGATAGATCTTGACCCCTTTAAGGGTCGTCGGCGCATAGCTTAGCGACACAGTTATCATGGCCTCGGGAGAAGGCAAGTTGAGTAATGTCTGAGGAGCGGCAAAACTGGCGGAAGGCAGGCCTAAATTGCATGCAAAGCAAACGAGAACAACGAGGGTTTGGATTCTTTTGATCACGACTGTCTCCGGAGTTAAATCAGAAAACGCTTTCCATAGTGAAGCAACGTTCAAAAGATAACATGGCTTTGGGGGCTTGTCAAATAAGAAAAAATGATGTAAGATATTATAAATAAACAAGTTATGTATATTATAAGAAATTTATTAAGAATTTGGAACAAAAACGGGATAAAAATCGAAAAAACGAAGGCGGTATCCTGAAGTCAAATATGTCATCTAAGGACAGATTTGATGTTTTGCCACGGTAATGCTAAGATGTTATCGGCTAATTTCACGGGTCTTGGTGTCCGGCAAATGATGTAACCCTAGGCTCAGAATTCAACGAAAAATGAGTTTATGTCAACAAATTTCTTTGAAAATACGGTTGACTGTAAAGATCTCCTGACTTATTTCATTTAGTGTCCAAATTGTGACTGTTTGTAAATTCATTATTACCTCTGTTATTACCCTCTTTTAAGGGTATTACCTCTTCTGCCAAACGGCTCCGGGCTCCGTGATGGGAAGTAGCCTCTTTTTCATGAAAGCAAACCCAGATCCGGATTTTAAATACCTCTCAAAATCCTCTGCCGTTTCTTTGACCTTAAAGACAACGTACGTCTCAAGCTCCCAGGGGCTGTAGCGTTTGCTGTAGGTTGATGAGCCGGCATTATGAGCGGCTAACCGCTTCTCTAAATCCGTCGTTAATCCAATATAGAGGCGATCTGGATGATTGACGCTTCTTAGGATATAGACAATGTGCATATATTTTTTATCGCTCTGCTACGCTCCCGCCAACTATAACCTCGGTGGAGCTTCGCAGTGGCGTTCTTCTTCGCCTACAGGAAGACGAAGTTGCTTCGAAGCTCAAACGCGAAAGCATTTGAGCGAAGAAGAACGGAGAGGGAGAGATTCGAACTCTCGAGGGACCTTTCGATCCCCACACGCTTTCCGGGCGTGCGCCTTCAACCACTCGGCCACCTCTCCCGCAAAAAAATCAAAGATTTTTTTGCGAGGCTCGCGAAATGCCGCTGCATTTCGCGGCCAGCATTGATTGATTTATTATCTTCCTTAATTGATATCTTCCTGTCGAAGTTTTATAAAACAATTCACGCTCTTTGGCCAATTTTAGGGTCGCAAAAATTTCATAAAATAAAACTTCATAAGGCCTGTACTTGTTGGACGACTTAACTTCTCCCTTATTATGCTGAGATAACCGTTTGTCTAAATTTGCAGTATGTCCTGTATATGTTCTTTTTCCACATTTGCTAATTAAAACATAGGTATAATACATTTGTTAGTACTCACTACACATAAAATTATTGTTCAATTTTTGCAACACATATAACTCCGCTCGCTGCCGCTTAATCCGCTCATCGCTCAAATACTCGTCATAGGTCGTGCCCAAACGGTCAATGAAGCCGTTGGGGGTCAATTCCACGATGCGGTTGGCCGCGGTCTGCACCAACTGATGGTCATGCGAAGAAAACAGGATGGTGCCCGCAAACGACTCCATCCCCCTGTTCAAGGAGGTGATGGCTTCCAGGTCCAAATGATTGGTAGGCTCATCCAAAATGATCACATTGGCGCCGGTGAGCATCATGCGCGCGAACATGCAGCGTACCTTTTCCCCTCCGGAAAGCACCCGCACGCTTTTTAAGCTCTCCTCGCCGGAAAAAAGCATGCGGCCCAAAAACCCGCGTACAAAATTCTCATCCGTCTCTTTGGAATACTGCCGCAGCCAGTCCACGATGTTTAAATCCACATCGAAATATTTCATATTGTCCTTGGGAAAATACGCCCGGATGGTGGAGGCGCCCCATTTGAACGTACCGGAATCTGCACGCGCCTCCCCCATCAAAATTTGAAACAACACGGTCTTGGCCAGGCCATTGGGCCCGACAAAGGCGATCTTGTCCCCTTTATTGACATGCAAAGAGAAATCCTTGAACATCAACTGCCCGTCGATGGCCTTGGATATCCCGTCCACGGAAAGCACGTCATTGCCGGCTTCGCGCTCGGGTTTGAAATTAATAAAAGGGTATTTGCGCGACGAGGGCCTGATCTCCTCCAGGGTCAACTTCTCCAATATTTTCTTGCGGGAGGTGGCCTGCCGGGCCTTGGACGCGTTGGCGCTGAAGCGCGCGATGAAATCCTGCAATTCCTTGCGTTTCTCTTCGGTCTTTTTGTTGGCCTCTGAACGCTGGCGCAGGGCCAATTGGCTGGCCTCCAGCCAAAAAGTGTAGTTGCCTGAATACAGTTGTATTTTACGGAAATCAATGTCCGCGATGTGGGTGCAGATCTTGTCCAAAAAATGGCGGTCGTGGGACACAACAATGGCGATGTTCTGAAAATTCGCCAAAAATTCTCCCAGCCACAAGCATGTTTCCACGTCGAGATGGTTGGTCGGCTCATCGAGGATGAGAATGTCCGGGTTGCCAAACAGCGCCTGGGCCAACAGCACGCGCACCTTCTGGGAACCTTCCAGTTGTTTCATGGGTAAAGCATGCAGAGATTCCTTAATGCCAAGGTCGCTGAGCAATTTGGCGGCCTCTGCCTCGGCATCCCACCCGTTCATCTCGGCGAATTGGGCTTCCAGTTCGGAAGCGCGCAGGCCGTCCGCGTCGGAAAAATCCAGCTTGGCATAGATCTCATCCTTCTCCTTCATGACAGTATACAATTTCTTATGCCCCATGATCACGGTGGTCAAAACAGAAAATTCATCAAAGGCGAACTGGTCCTGTTTGAGCACGGAGATGCGCTTGCCCGGGGCTACATTCACAGTGCCGGCGGTCGTATCGATCTCCCCGGCCAGAATCTTCAAAAAAGTGCTTTTGCCCGAACCATTGGCACCGATAATGCCGTAACAGTTGCCCGGGTTAAAAGCAATGCTGGCCCCCTCGAACAGGACGCGCTTGCCGAATTGTAAGGAAACATTGCTGACGGAGATCATAGAGCGGAAATTATAACATAAACGACACGGTTTCCAAATCAAGATTTTAACGCATGATCTTAATGCATTTGCATATTTATTCAAAGAATGTTACTCTATCCTCCATGATATCTTCAGAATTGAATTTTGACGGGCTGGGCATCGCGCCCAGCATCCTGGCCGTGCTTGACCGACTGAAATTCACGGTCCCCACCCATATCCAGCATCATGCCATCCCCATTGCCATTGAAGGCAAGGACGTCATGGGCATCGCCCAGACAGGAACGGGCAAGACCCTGGCGTTCGGTATCCCCATACTCCAGCGCCTGGCGCAGATCAAAGGAAAAGCGCTGGTGGTGGTCCCGACGCGGGAATTGGCCGTGCAGGTGGACGAGCATTTGCGCAAAATAACCCCGGTGCTGGGCCTTAAGACCGCGGTCCTCATCGGCGGCGACCCCATGCCCAAACAACTTCACATGTTAAGGGCCTTGCCCCGCGTCATCATCGGTACGCCGGGCCGTATCCTGGACCATCTCGAACAAAGGACCCTGCGGCTCAACGACGCCCAGATCGTTGTTTTGGATGAAGCGGACCGCATGCTGGATATGGGTTTTGCCCCGCAGATCCGCAATATCATGCGCCATGTCCCGGCCGAACGCCAGACCATGCTCTTTTCCGCGACCATGCCGGCCGAGGTCTTGAGCATCGCCAACAGTTACATGAAATTGCCGGTGCGCGTGGAAGTGGCCCCGTCGGGGACCGCGGCGGAGAAAGTGACGCATGAAGTTTTCATCGTGCGCAAGGAATTGAAAAGCCAGCTTCTCAACGAGATCCTCGACCAATACCGAGGGTCCATTTTGATCTTCTGCCGGACCAAGTTCGGGGCCGCGCGGCTGACCCGTGCTTTGCGCAACACCAAACACCGCGCCGCGGAGATCCACTCGGACCGTTCCCTGTCCCAGCGCCGGGAATCATTGGAAGGATTTAAGACCGGAAGATACCGCGTTTTGATCGCCACCGACATTGCCGCGCGCGGCATTGACGTCAAAGGCATTGAATTGGTCATCAACTACGACCTGCCCGATGACCCGGGAAATTACGTGCACCGCATCGGCCGCACCGGACGGGCCGGACATAGCGGGCACGCGATCTCTTTCGCCACCCCGGACCAGCGCAGCGACGTGGCCGGTATTGAACGGGTCATGAACGCGCGCCTGCCGATCTCCCTGTCCCATCCAAAAGTTCCCCTGGAACAATTCGAAAAACCAAAACTCGTCTTTAGTTCGTCAAGATTTTCGCGCCGCCGGCGTAGGTAGGGCTAGATCACGCGGTCGTTGCCGCCGTCGATGGGGATCTGCGCGCCGGTGGTCTTAGCGAACATCCCGCCTGCCAAAGCGCAAACCAGAACGGCAACGTCTTTGGAAGTGATTTCCGCTTTCAAAAGGTTATTGGTCTTATACTCTTCAACAGAAAGCCCATAACTCTTCGAGCGTTTCTCTAGAACATCCTTGGTCCATATCGCTGTATCAAAAACCTGATTGGGATGCACGACGTTGACACGGATGCCCTTGGCTGCTAATTCCAGGGCCGCCACCCGGGCCAATTGCGTTAACCCGGCTTTGGCCGCGGAATAAGCCGCCGCTTTCGGTCCCGGCGCCGCAACGTTCTTAGATCCCACCACGATCACCGATGGGTCAATGCCGTATTCCAGATACGGCAAACAGGCCTTGAGCAAACGCTGATGGCTGGTGAGATTGATTGCCAAACTTTTTTCCCAGGTCTCCTCATTCATGTCTGCCAATGATTCGCTCGGCGGAAAAGTTCCGGCATTCGACACAACGATATCCAAACCCCCGAAATGTCCGACGCCTTGTTCAACGCTGCGAATGAGCGCTTTGGTATTTGTCACATCGCAAACGATCCCTAAAATATTGGATGAAGCAAATTGACGGGCGATCTCCTTGCGCATATCCAAGGCGATCACATGCGCGCCTTGCGCAGCCAGCGCCTCCACGCAGGCCTTGCCGATACCACTTGACGCCCCTGTGACCAAGGCAACCTTGCCCTGCAGCGGCAATGCCTTGCCTGCTTTAGCCAATTTGGCCTGCTCCAGTTCCCAATATTCCATTTCAAAAATATCTTTTTCCGACAAAACCTTCCATCCGCCCATGCCTTCGGCCCATTGAATGGCCTGGACGGTATGGTCCACGATATCGGAAACAATGTCCGCTTCCGCCCTGCTTCGGCCGAAAGTGACAAGTCCTTGCCCAGGCCATACAGCCCAGCGCGGCGCCGGGTCCAGACAAATTAACTTCCCGTTGGTGTTACGATCAAAATACGCGCAATAATGACGGACATAATCCGCCACATTCTTCTGCGGGTCCGTCCCGACGATCACGGGAACGGGTTTCGTGCGGATGACATGGTCCGGGGTCAGCGTTCCCCTTGAAGCAATGGCGGCAACATTGGACAGATCGGCAAAACCCAGAGAGTGCGGATCATTTTTCAAACGGGCCGTCACAGCTTCCCCCTGTGCTTTGGAAACTGCCTGACGTAAACTCACCAAGGCGGCCAGATCAACAGCGGGCTTTTGATGACGGGCGGCGACCCTGATCTTCTGTTTACGGATATAACTTTCGGCCTTGCTGACAAGCGTGATCATGCGTTCATAACTGGCCTTGGCATCGTCGGCAAAGGTGAAGATGCCGTGATTCAGCAAAACAAGGCCTTCGTATCTCTTCCAATCGAGGCCCATGGTCATGTCATGGATCTTGCGGGCCAAAATAAAACCCGGCATCACATAGGGTACGATCAAAACACGTTTGCCGTACAGTTCCTCGATGCGCTTGCGGCCATGGGGTGTATTGGTGATGGCCGCCACCGCGTCGGCGTGGGTA
>Ga0209515_10002310_pt1 | contig 29659 bp, 27 predicted proteins | sample Subgroupgradi54m_FD_187454 | JGI IMG/M metagenome (GOLD analysis project Ga0209515, IMG submission 187454) | Subsurface groundwater microbial communities from S. Glens Falls, New York, USA - GMW60B uncontaminated upgradient, 5.4 m (SPAdes)... ... | reverse complement strand
CCTGTGGTTGCAACCAATGTGGGCGGAGTGAGCGAATGTGTCACAGATGGAGAACATGGCCTGCTGGTCGCTCCTGAAAATCCGACTGCCTTAGCGGAGGCCATTTCAAAGATATTTGAAGATAGCTTGTTAAAGGAACGATTAATTCAGAACGCTTTAAGACGAGTCAGGGATCATTTTAATATTGAAACGATGACGGCCGAACATGAACAGATTTATCGGGAAGTATTAAGAGTGCCGAGGGAAGCATGACTATTTGGAAAGAAATACAGGAAGACTTCAGAAGAGAGCTTGAACTTTCCACTTATGATGGAGAGTTCCGCAAACTATTCCATGCTCTTACAGCACCGGGTTTTCAAGCGGTTTTTGGATATCGCATATCTCGGTGGCTTGGAAAATATCGAATCCCGCTTTTGCCTGTAATCATCCAGAGGTGTGTTGAAATTTGGACAGGGGTTTCCATTTCGCCGCGGACAGAAATTGGGCCGGGCTTTGTGATTTATCATTTTGGCGGAATTGTAATTAATGCCCATGCAGTATTAGGGAGGGATTGTACGCTTCACCATGGTGTCACGATTGGCAATCGCGTTCCGGGCGGTCCTTCTCCTAAATTAGGCGATAGTGTGCACGTTGGCACAGGAGCGGTGGTGCTGGGCGGAATTACGATTGGTAACAATGCTGAGATCGGCGCAAATGCGGTTGTTTTAGACTCGATACCTGATCGTGCTATTGCGGTCGGGATTCCTGCAAAAGTCGTTCGCGTGAAAGAACCTCAATGAAGGTTGCCTTTATTGTTTCTAAATTTCCGTGTTATGACGAAGCCTTTATTCTAAGAGAGCTTTACGGCCTTTCAAAAGAAATGGATATGGTTATTTCTTCGCTTAGAAAGTCTGAGGAGACCATGATTCATGATGAGGCGCGGGAGTTACTGTCTAAAACGTTTTATATTCCCTACTTTTTTTCTGTAAAGGTTCAATGGGCTCAGGTTTTAATGTTATTCAAGCATCCTGTGAAATATGTCCGAACGTTTATTAAAGTGCTCATCGGAAATTTAAAAAGCCCTGAGTTTTTATTTAAGAGTTTGATCTTCTTTCCCAAGTCTGTCTATCTTGCAAATTGGTTTGAGGAAAATAAGATTACTCACATTCACGCCTATTGGGCAACGTATCCTGCCACAGCAGCTTTTATCGCTTCTAAAATCACCGGCATTCCGTTCAGCTTTACAGGTCATGCTCATGATATTTATCTCGATACCACGTTTTTAAGACGAAAAATGCTGGGAGCTATGTTTGTAACGACTTGTACCAAACAGAACAAGAACCATCTTTTAAAAATAGTGCGTCACTATCCCGAAAGAAAGATTTTGGTCAATTATCATGGACTTGAACTAGAAAAATTTCATGTGAATGGGAAAGAAAGAAACAAAATTTTTGAAATCCTTTCTGTCGGGACACTGCAGGACCATAAAGGATTCCAATATTTAATCTCTGCGTTAGCTCTTCTAAAAGAAAGAGCTCTTAATTTTACTTGTACCATCATAGGAGGCGGACCGCTTGAATCGGATTTAAGAAAACACATTCGCCTCTTAAATCTTGAATCTTCTGTGGTGATGACAGGTCCGCTTAAACAAAGCGAAGTGCTTCCTTACTATCAAAAGGCTGATTTATTGATTTTGATGGCTCAACCAGAATGGCATTGGGGAATTCCAAATGTTTTAATTGAAGCTTTGGCTGCGAAAACCCCTGTTATTACGACAAAGTTTGGATCGGTAGAAGAATTGGTTCAAGATGGTGTTACGGGTCTGATTGTCCCTCCTAAAGATCCGAAAGCATTGGCGGACCAAGTCGAAAAACTTTATCGCGAAGACTTCTTCCGTAAAAAGCTTGCCGAAGCAGGGCATCAGCTTATTGTTGAAAATTTCAGTTTGGAAAAGAACATCCGAGTTTTTCAAAAGGCTCTAGCTCATGAAGATGCTGCGCTCCTCAATTAGTTCTGTTTTTTATTATGGGATTTGTTTGCTAGGAAAAAAGGAATCGGGCACGCGCATTCTTTGTTATCATCACATAGGCAATGAGACAAAGAGTTATATGAGTGTCAGTTGCTCTAATTTTAAATTACAAATGAAGTTTCTGGCCGATCAAGGATTTCAAACAGTCAGTCTTTCAGATCTTGTCTCTGGTACCGCGAAACAAGGCTCAATCGTTCTTACCTTTGACGACGGTTATGTTGATAATTACGAAAATGCTTATCCAATTATGAAAGACTTTGGGTTCAGAGGGGCTATTTTTTGTATTGCTAAAAAAATTGGGAAGCCAGGATATCTTAACACAGAGCAAATGAAAGAAATGGTGCAATCAGGTTTTGAATTTGGTTCTCATACATCGACTCATCCTGAGCTGCCGTTATTAACACATGAGGAAAAAAAACGGGAAATATTAGGCTCGAAAAACCAGTTAGAACAAGAAATTGGTGTGGACATTAACTTTTTTTGTTATCCAAAAGGCCTTTACGATCAAGAAGTGCTAACCTTGGTTGAAGAAGCGCGTTATCAAGGGGCCTGCAGCAATGCCCCCGGGACTAATACAACCACAGGGAATGGAAAAAATTTTAATCCTTATTTATTGAAGCGTACAGAAATTGCTTCTTATGATTCACTGGGTGATTTTCAAAAAAAATTGGCAGGGGCGTATGATCCTTTACACAGGTTACTCCATGCGTTGAGGGGGCGGCCATGAGCAATTCTGTTTTTAGTTTTCCTCTTTCTCCAAAGAAAGTAATTACCCTAATGGGATTTGTTATCTGCGTTTTCGCCTACTTGATTTTAAAGGAAACCCCACTTCCTAGAGTCATCGTAATGGGCGGCGCTTTTTCCGCGGTGGTTACCTTCTGGGCTTTTGGTTTGCTTCAACGGGAGATGATCACCTATATATTGGTAGCATATATTCCATTCAGTCTTAAACTTCCATTTGGCTTTGGAAGTATCATCCCGGGTTTAAACTTAACAAACATTCTTATCGTAACGGTTACTGTGATGTGGATTAAGGAATGGAACAAAGCAGGACCTTTGTGGGCAAAATCTTCTCTCAATCTTCCGATTTATTTGTTTTGGGCTCTGGGAATAGTTTCAATTGTAAGAGGTTTGGGATATGGGGGCGGCTATGTCAGCCATGCATTCATTTCTTATTTTAGAAAATGGATCGTTCCTTTTTTTCTTTATTTTTTGTTTTTAAATTCTATCTACGACAAACGAATTTTCAAAAATATTGTTATCATTATTATGATGGTAACTGTAATGATAGGACTTATGTCTATTTATGAGGCAAGAGAAGTAGAAGGACGAGTTGCAGGTGTGTTTCAACAAGCTAATATTTTAGCAGCCTTCTTCAATTATTATATGTTTCTTCCGTTTGGTTTTTTTCTTTTAAATTTTAAACGCATCAAATTTTGGGCCATGCTTCTTCCGGTGCTGATTTGCTTGAGAGCCATCATGGTGACATTTTCGCGCTCAGCCTATCTTGCCTTTGTAGCGGGTATGTATATGATCATGATTTTTCGGAGCAAACTCTCACTTGTCCTTTTGGTGTTGACAACATGGTTTTTATTTCAGAATCCTGCTTTCATTCCTGAAGCCATTCGCTATAGAATAGGACAGACGTTTGCGAAACAACCGGCAGAAATGCAAACCGTCGGGACCTTAAATGAAGAATCGCTGGATAAAAGCGCCGGCAACAGAATCAGACTTTGGCAGGCAGCAAGGTGGATGATTCAGGAAAATCCCATTTTCGGTGTTGGCTATAACTTGTTTGAGCGTAAGAGTTTACATTATTATTCTGGTGCCACTTTAGAGGATCCTCACAACTCATATCTTTTTATTGCAGCCGAAATGGGGATTCCCGTGATTCTGATCTTGCTTTGGATTTTATTCCAGGTATTTTGGAATACGCATGCGGTATACAAAACAACGGATGACCCCTTTACTAAAGCAACGACGTTGGGGTTTCTCGGCGGCATTTTTTCGCTTTTAGTCAGCAATTTGTATGGTTCTCGTTTTGAATATGCAGAGCTTTCAAGCTATTTTTGGATTTTGGCAGGTCTCATCGTAAGGTTACGTACACTTGAGGGAGCAGAAGTAAATGGCTGAAAACAACAATTTGAAGAAAAAGGCAACAGATCTGATTAATGAATTGAGAGCGTTTTTAAATACGTGGATTGAGAAAATCCGTTCCAGATTTATGAAAGGGGAGAACCTCACTTTAAATTTTCGTCATGGAGTTATCTTTGTGATGGCCACGCTCATGTTTGGATTTTTTGTTGGTTATATTGCAACCAAGCACAAAACAGATAAATTAGGAGGAGGGTTTTCATTTTCTCAAGTACTTTTTCCTAAAAAAATGGTATTTCCAGGCGCTCAGAAGGACGGAAGTTTCATTTTTTCTAATTTTGAAAAACCGACGGATTTGGCTGCTTGGGAATTGCTTTCAGCGGGTTTGGAGACATCCACAAATTATGCATGGGAAGGAATTCAATCCGGAAAAATTACATTTTTTGCAGGAAAAGAACTTTCAGCGATTACAATTGATAACTTAGGCAAAACCAAGGGACAGCTTTCAAATTGGTCTAATTACGGTTCCCTTCAGTTTTATTTGTTCCAACCTGGAGTCAAAGACGAACACCTCACTCTTATGATAACGGATCTTTGGGGCAAACGTTATGAGGAAACTCTAACTGTGCCGCACAACCGATGGGAAAAGTTTACGATTCCAATTAAAAAAATAGGCGTTGCTATTAACGTGAAAAAAATAAGTCAGGTTTCGATTTCCCGTCGGGAAAAAGGAGCGGTTTTAGATTTTTATATCGATGATGTCAGGCTTCTGTCCCCGAATGCTGTGGGCGGGGGTCTGAAAAAAGAAAATATTTTGGATTATGAATTTGCATTGCGAAAACCTGCTTGGCTCATTATGGATCCTTCTGTGAAGGGAGCGGTCGTCCACATTCCTTTTGTTGTGAAAAATGAAACCAATGCATTTTGTCATTTATGTGCTGCGGAAGGTGGTGTTCCATTTCCGTTGGGAGAGTTGAAAGATCTTAAGAATATTAAGATGAGAAACGCTTATGGAGAAGACATCCCTTACCAAGCAAAGGTTCTTGCTTTTTGGCCTGATCAATCTATCAAATGGATTACGTTGAGTTTTTTGGCCACGCTTCCTCCAGGAGGAGGTGCCGGTTATTTTTTGGATTACGGTCCCAATCTGCAATCTCTTGATTTCGCTAGCCCGCTTAAAGTAATGGAAGATAAAGATTCAATTAAAGTGAATACAGGAACTCTTGAAGCGGTGCTGAGCAAGAAATCGTTTTATCTATTTGACGAGGTGTTCATCGATCAAAATGCGAATGGCATTTTTGAACCAAATGAAAGTATCACTTCGCACGCTGAACTTATACTTGGTTTTCGCGGGAAAGAATTTCGCACTGATCTTGACAGCAAAACGTATAAGCTTGAAGTAGAGGAGAAGGGGAGCCAAAGGGCTGTTATTAGAGCAAGCGGCTGGTTTCAGTCTGAGGACGGTGCCCGTTATTGCCAAGCGATTGTAAGGTATTATTTTTACCAAGGAAAGAGTTCCGTCAAAGTGAGCCATACGTTGATTTACACAGGTTACCCTGAAAATAAGCAGTATGCCGCTTACAAAATGTTGAAGTTGCCCGACAATGAAACGGTCGATTTTTATGCAATTAAAATGCCTTATCAGTTTTCGGAAGCAAAAGATGAACAAGTCTACGCAGGTTTGGGCCAAGCGATGCCGCCGCCTATCGTCCTGGGTAATACGCTTAAATTTTTTCAAAATGACTATGATTCTGCCACAACTGAACACGACGGAAATTCTGCTCCGATGCAAGACCCTTATACGGGATGGATGGACGTATCCAGCCAAACCAAAGGAATTGCCGTTGCCGTTCGTCATTTCAGAGAAAATTTTCCAAAAGCGTTTAAATTGGACCGAACAACAAACATCCTCCAAATTGATTTGTGGCCCAAAGAATCAGGACCGATTGATTTACAAACGACTCCCAATGCAGTAGGCCCTGAATCGTATGGGCGGGGCAATGCTTTCGGTTTAGCAAAAACTCACGAAATTTTATTTTATTTTCATAAAGGCAATACAATCGATTCGGATGCAGCAAATACTGCAGTAGGATTTCTGATGCCTTTAATCATCCGACCCAATCCTTATTGGACGGATGCCACCGGTGCGTTAGGTCGTCTTTATCCTGTGGATCCAAAGTATGCGACGGAAGAAAAAATGTTAGAAAGACTTTTTGACTGGGCAGATCGTCAGCCCCGAAATTTTAAATGGTATGGCATTTTTAATTTTGGCGATACGCTTACTTGGTGGCGGGATGAAAATGGAGCAAGTGACGAGGGTGGCGAAGAAGGGGAAGGCGAAGCTCAAAAATATAACGAGCCAGGCTGGCATCCCGTCGGAAGGTGGGGATGGTACAACTGCGAAGGTGTCGGAACTCACACAGGAGCCCTGATTCAATTTGCAAGAAGCGGTCAATGGAAGTATTTTGAATTTGGAGAGAATCTGGCGAAACATGTTATGGATATAGAAACCGTTCATTATGATACTGTCGTGAACGACAAACGGCTGAAAGGTATTCTCAGTGAAAAGTATTCGCAAGTCGGTTCGATGCATCGGCACAATGGAGATCCTTGGGCCGGTGAAAATGATGAAGCAAGCCATACCAACGTTTTAGGAATTCTTCTTTATTATTATTTGACAGGAAACGAAAGAGCTTTAGATGTTGTTAAAGAAGTGGGGGAGTATTTTTTGACAGAGCCATTCACTTATGTTGGCCATCCTGACATAGCTCCTCACCGAGCAATGGCAAATGCGTTATGGGGCGATGTGTTGCTTTATCAATTGACTTGGGATGATCGTTATAAAAAAGCGGCAGATAAAATTATTAAAATTTATTTGAAGGGACAGCAACCGGACGGGAGTTTTCTTGAGAATTACAACCCGATCCTTAAGACTTGGAGTGGATCAAAACAAGAGCTCTATATGACAGGTTACCTTGTCGGAGCATTGATGAGTTACCACGAGCTTACGCAAGATGATGATGTGAAAGACATGCTGTTGAAACTTGTTCGTTATTTAGTGCCTTCCGAGTTTGGAGGCCCAGCGATTTCGCACGGGATTGCTTACGCTTATTTAATTACAAAAGATCCTTTTTTTATTGCTGCTGCTGAAGATAATCTAAAGAAACTGATGGATCACCAAGTTTTTTCAGCTGACCCTTTAATGGATGGCACGATTTATGACAAGCCAATCTACCATCGCCCAATGACTTTTCTTCCCACCGTCCCCTACGTTTTTGGAGCCCTTGAGGAGCACTTTGCCAAAGAAGGCAAACAATGACAATTAATAAGAGGCTCAAGATTATCTTTGGTGTCCTTTTTACATTTGCGATTTGGTTTGTGAATATGGGTGTCGCTTCGCCCGGTCAGACCAAAACGATTCATATCATTTTTCGTTTAGATGATTATTCAAGCAGGAGCAATACGGCGATGGAACTCAAGGTTATCGATGAGTTCAAAAAATATCAGTTGCCGTGCGTTTTTTCAGTCATTCCGTTTCATAAAACGGAGAAAACAGGAGAGCCTATTGGTGGAGAGGTTCCATTAACTTTAGCGAAAGCGAGCATCCTTGAAAATATAGTTGCACGCGGTATGTTGCAAGTTGCTTTGCATGGTTATGCTCACCGAAGAATACCGAAACGCAATTTAAAGCACTCGGATGAGTTCTCAGGTCTTTCTTACATGGAGCAGCTCAAAAAAATTAGAGATGGGAAAAAATATCTGGAAAAAATAACTGGTTTGACATTGTTTGCTTTTGTTCCGCCTTATAACGGTTATGACCGAAATACATTAAAAGCGCTCGAAGCCACAGGATTCGATACAATTTCAGCGGATATTTTCGGCGTCGTGGATAAATATTCAAAACTTCACTTCGTACCTTTTACAGCGAATCTAATCCAATTGCGCAATGCAGTCGAGCTGGCTCGCAATAGTTCAGATCCTCATGCATTAATCACGGTCCTTTTTCATTTACCAGATTTTTTGGAATTGGAAGACGCAGGGGGAAGAGGAAAATTAACGTTTCAGGATTTTGATGCGTTGCTGTCTTGGGTTAAATCTCAAAAAGATCTTCGTGTTGTAACGTTTGATCAGGCCATCCAAAGCAATTTAGATTTAAGCGCCAGTCATTTCGTTCTTTATAAACGTTTCTTTAAAATATATTCCTTAGTGCCATCTTTTTTTCATCGTTCCTTAAGGGGTGTTTATTTTTCTAAAGAAGTCTTATCGGGTTTGTGGGTTTGGGCATGTTTGTATGCATTAGGTTATCTTTTAAGTTTATTTGTTGTTTTTTTTGCGTTAACTTCGATCATTGGGACAAAACTGAGAGATGTGTTCAAAGTAAAAATATATTTTATTCGAAATGGGTCGGTTGTGTTAGTTACATTAGTTCTGTTTTATGTTGGCGTTATTCATCATGGTAGCTTTGGCTGTATTACCGCAACAGTAAGCATCGCACTTCTAGCTATCTGTTTTGGCTTTTGGAATTCCTTCCGTAAAGTTCATGCGTAAATTTGACATTTTAAAATACGCTTTTGTTTTCTTCTCAGGAATGGGAGCAGGAATTATCGGGTGGTCGCTCTTTCACAAGAAAAGTCTTAGTCGGACAGCAGGGTTTTTCCTTGGAGGAATCATACTAGGCGCTTTATTTTTCGTGGATATTTATTGGGTTGAACCAAACTGGATTGAAGTGACAACAGTTGAAATTCATGATTTGCAGCTGGCCCGGAGTTTAAAAGGGCTTAAAATTGTCCAGATCTCAGATATTCACGTGAACCATGGCCTTGGCAAACGTGAAAAAGAAATGGTCAGAATGGTCAATGAGCTTCATCCGGATTTGATTTTGCTAACAGGCGATTATTTTGATAGCTTTGACCAAGTGGCACCGATTGTCGAGCTCTTCAAAGAATTGAAAGCCAGAATTGGAATTTGGGGTGTTCCGGGCAATACAGATTATATTTCGATTGATGATTCGAATAAAACAGCTCGCTTGCTTCAAGCTTCCGGCGTCCGAATTTTAGTCAATGAAGCAGCTCGAATCAAAACAGATCGAGGTTACTTTTGGCTGATTGGGGTCGATGAAAACGTTTATCACCACGATCGGCTTTCTTCAGCACTCATGGGCGTTCCACGGAATGAACCAAGGGTGTTATTAGCACATTCGCCGACGATTTTCGATCAAGCAGTTAGAGAGGAAATTAATCTTGTCCTTGCAGGACATACTCATGGAGGACAGGTGGGCGTTCCTTTTCTAATTGAGCTTTCAAAATATGCGAATCGAACCACTTATATGAGAGGACTTTTTGAAAAAGGAAAAACAAAACTGTATGTGAATCGCGGAATCGGCATGAAGACTTTACCCATTCGTTTTCTGTGCCGGCCTGAGATTACCGTACTTAAGGTGGATGCATGAACAAACTTCCTATTTTAGGTTACCACGGCATTGAAGCAAGCGAGGACCAATATTCTTGGCTTGAACCGGAAAAGGTCTACGTTCTTTCCTTACAGGTTTTCGAGAAGCAGCTTGCTCAACTTTCCGATGAGGGATTTTCAGCACTCTCCTTAAGCGAACTGGATGAATGGCTTGAAGGAAAAAATGTGTGCGAAAAACCTATTATGCTCACATTTGACGATGGGCACATCAGTCATTTTGAGCATGTCGTTCCTCTTTTAAAAAAGAAAAATTTTAAAGCCATATTTTTTGTACCGGTTACTTCAGTGGGTCAAGCCCAGCACGTAAGTTGGTCGCAACTCAAGGAAATGATCCAGGAAGGTTTTGAAATCGGTTCGCATGGGTTTAGGCACATTCCTTTAAGCAATTTAACCCACCATGAACTCTGGAAAGAGCTTCAAAAATCAAAAGTTGCTTTGGAAGATAAACTCGGGGTCCCGATTAAAAGTTTTTCGGTTCCCAGAGGATTTTATCAGCTTCGAATCCGTGAATTTGCGATGGAGCTGGGTTACCGTTTTATCTTTACCTCGCGCTTTGATGTTAATTTCAAAGGACAGGATCCCTGGCGCCTGAATCGGCTTGCCATCAAGAGGAATGCTTCTTTCGGCAACTTCTCCCACTTTATTCATGGAGATCTTGGCTATAAAAGAATTATCGAACGCGCAAAGGAAACAGCCAGAAGGTTTATTCAGCCGTCGTTTTATGATGCGCTTGCTGATTGGAAAAGATCAATAATGCAGAAATCAGAAAATTAATTTTTATGACATTTTTGTTTTGGTTTTCACTCATTTTAATTGTTTATGCCTACGCAGGTTATCCTTTGCTGCTTCTTGTTGTTAGTCGATTGTTCAAAAAGCCAGTCAGAAAAAAAGAAGCAGAGCGGCAGGTGACTATTATTCTTTCTGCATTCAACGAAGAAAAATCGATCGAACAGAAACTCCTCAACTTACTTGAGCTTAATTACCCTGAAGAAAAGTTGGAAATTTTGGTTGGTTCAGACGGCGCATCAGATAAAACGGATGAAATTATTTCTAAATTTCATTCCACCAGGATACGTTTTTTTCGTTTTGTGAAGAATTTCGGAAAACCGCATGTGTTAAATGCGTTAATCAAAGAAGCTCGCGGAGAAATTCTTATTTTTACAGATGCGAGGCAAGAGTTTGACCGTGATGCGATTCGGGCTCTAGTTTCAAATTTCGAAGACCCACTTGTTGGATGTGTTTCAGGAGAGCTTTACTTCAAACAGGATCCAAACGCAGGGGGAAGCGTAAGCGGCGGAATGGATGCTTACTGGCGCTATGAAAAGTTTTTACGGAAGAAGGAAAGTGAGATAGGTTCTATGCTTGGAGCTACGGGAGCCATTTATGCTATTCGGAAGAAGTTATTTCCAAAGACACTACCCGAAGATATTTTAGTCGACGATATGTATATACCTTTAGAGATTATAAGGCAGGGATACCGTGCTATATTTGAATCAGAGGCACAGGCTTATGACAAGGCTTCGGAACAGGGCGCACAAGAATTCAAACGCAAAACAAGGACACTAGCTGGAAACTATCAGGTGTTTATGTATTTTCTGGATTTATTTATTCCGTTCAAAAGTCCTATTGCTTGGCAGCTTTTTTCACACAAATTTTTAAGACTCATGGTCCCATTTTTTCTTTTAGGCCTTTTCGTTTCAAATCCTTTTCTTCTAGAACACCCCTTTTATTTTCTAGTTTTTGTTACACAAGTATTATTTTATGGATTGGCACTTTTTGAAGTTTGGCGGATCAGGCTACAAAAAAACGGAAAAGGAATTGGATATATTCCTTATACATTTTGCCTCTTGAATTATTCTGCTTTGGTAGGCTTCTTCCGGTTTATAACGGGAAAGCAAAAAGCAACGTGGGAAAAAGCATATGCGTAATGGTTTAAAATACTTATTGCTCGTCATTCTCTTGGGATATATTTACTATCCAACGTTTGCTTGGATGGTGGACCGGTGGGCTGCCCGTGATTCATATTATGCCCACGGTTTTCTAATTCCATTAATTTCTCTATATTGGATCTTCAAGAAGAAAAAGACATTAGCTTTCATCAAAGAAGAAAGAGAGTCTTTAGGACTAATCCTTCTGTTTATCGGGGCTTCGATGCAGTTATTCAGTAGTTTATTTAGGGTTTATTTTATTTCAGCTATTTCTTTTGTGGTGTTGCTTTTTGGGATTGTCTACTTCTTATTTGGAAAAAAAATGATCAGAGAGATTTGGTTTCCAATTGTTTTTCTTTTTTTGATGATTCCTCTTCCGCTTTTGGTAATTTCTGAAGTAACGCTCAAAATGAAATTTTTTGTTTCAGAAATCGCTACATTTCTCTTAAATTCAATGGGACTGAAGTCAATGCGAGAGGGAAGCTACATTTATACTCCGCACGCCGTTTGTTTGGTCGGGGATCCTTGTAGCGGATTGAGATCTTTTCTTGCTTTCCTATGTTTAGGTTTTGTTTTTGCCTATGGAACCAAATTAGAGCGATGGAAAAAAGTAGTTCTCATTGCAGCCGGACTTCCGCTTGCGATTATTACGAATGTGATTCGTGTTTTTCTCATGGCACTTTTGGGAGATGTGTACGGGATGGAGCTTGCGGCAAGTCATACCGTGCATGATGGAGCTGGAATCCTGACTTTTATTTTTGCTTTATTTTGCTTCCTCATCGTGAGACGGAAATTGGAGGCCATACATGTTTAAGTTAGATAAACCTTATCTAATCGCGTTAGCAATTTTAGGCGGGCTTTCTTTTTTTCCGCTTGCGACGCCTTCGTTTTTCTCTGTGGATCAAACAGTTGACCCAAGATTTAAAACGATTCCCTATCAAATTGGAGATTGGACCGGAAAGGACGAAGTTCTGGATGATCGGACTTATGAGATTTTAGAGACGAGAAACATTCTTGCCCGTCTTTATGAGAATCCAAAAAAAGAACGGGTTGACCTTTTACTGGTTGGTTCCAATAAAGACCGTCGAGTCGCTCATCCGCCGGAGGTGTGTTACACCTCTTCCCATTATGAAGTGATTTCTTCAAAAGAAACATTTTTTAATATATCAGGAAATAAAATTCAAGTAAAAGAATTTGTTGCTAAAGATCAAAGGGATCTCCAACATAAGGAATATGTCGTATATGTTTATAAGGTGGGAAAACGTTTTACCACAAACTATTACACCCAGCAGCTTCAATTTGCTTGGGATCGCTTGACACGACAAGAGCCGGAGGTTCTTTTAATTCGTCTTTCAGCTACGACAGATACAATCTTCCAGGAATTTTTCTCCCAAATCCTCCCGCATCTTTCGTAAACATTACTTCCTGCCGCTAATCCCTTTCGTAGAGATTAATGGTAGATGTAGTAAATTTGAATTAATTCAAAAAATGCTTTAAGAAAATCGAGAGGCTGAATTTTTGAACCCTTGATGTCATGCCAGATCGGTAACGGCAATTCGTAAATGAGGGATTGGACATCGATTGAAGGATCTGTTGATTTTTTTAATTTCTCAAATCGCGCGATCAATTCTACGTCAAAAATCCATCTTGAATGAAAAGGTTCTTGAAATATTTTTCTTAAATCCTCCGTCATTCGAAACATTTTAGCTCCGCATTGGGTGTCGTAGATGCTGAGTTTGAGCACAAAAGAAGCAGCAGTCGCGAAAATTCGGCCTAGATAATGCCTCAACTCATGGCGCGAAATATCAGATCCCATGAGTTTAATTCTTGATCCAAACACCATTTCAACATTAGGCCGGCCTTTGAAAGTGGTTAAGAAAGAGGGCAAAATGTGTAAAGGAGTAGCTAGGTCAGCATCCCAGAAGGCTAGGAAATTAGCGCCCGAGTTCATTCCTTTTAAAAAGCCCTGCCGGACAGCTTCGGCTTTGCCTGAGTTACGATCAAACTTCAAAACATCAAATCGATCGGGATGTTCCTGGCGTAGAGAATCCAATAATTTGAAAGTTTCGTCGGTACTCCCATCGTCTACAAAAAGAAATTTATAATCAGGCTCACGAATTATAAATTCCTGATATGGTTTTTTAGATAAACGATTTTCTTCGTTGTAACAGGGAACTACAACTAGAATAGTAGGGTTGGTTGGCATCGATCAATAACTGTATTTAACTTCTCCGAGATAAAGATTCCTTGGTCTTCCAAATTCGTCATTGTTCGCCCCCAGATAAAGTTGCGTTCCGAGAGTAAACACTAAGTTAGGCTTGATCTCGTATCGAATTTCAGGGCGTTCAAAAAAACTTGTGTCATCCAAATTGTAAATGAAACGATTTTCCACACGGATTAAAGGAGTCAAATTATGGCCTAACAGAAAAGCCAAATAGTTTTTACCGAGCTGCTGAATTTCCCCGCGAATCAACCGATCCAATTGGTAATCGGCGGGTTTGAGCCGTCCTTGTCCGTTAAAGTAATATTCAATGAGCCCATAGACGTTGTGAGGGAAGTTGTAATCTGCATTTACCGTAAATTGGATGAAATCCTTTTCAAGCCTCGCTTCACGGTATAAGAATTCACCGCGGACGGCTGAGTTCTTTAAATTTCCCTGAACGTCAAACCCATAAGCATAATCTCTTTTCACTCTTCCGCCAATGACGCCGACTTCGTAATTTTTCACATCCTTAGAAATACGTGCCAGATAACGCTGCGGATGAAGCTGTTTTCCGGGAGGGGTATAAACCAATTGCGTTTTGAATCCTTTGATATTTTTAATGATTAAGTTGGCTGCATCCACCCCGTCTCGTTCATCCAGCTCAATTTGAGTTGGATTAAAGGGATTGAAAAGATCCGTAGGTGTGAAAAAGTGTCCCACGCCCCAAGGAATTTGTTGGCGCCCAACTTCAAAGTCAAAATATTCCGATTCATAGGCAATACTTGCGCGGTAAAGCCTGTGTTCATAGAAAACGCCGTCTTCCTCGACAAGCGTTTGGCTTAAATCGAGGAATTGTCTTTCTTCGCTTTGTCTTTTCGCAATTCGAAAATCTCCGGTGGATACAAAACTTCCAAAATAAGGTTGGTGATCATAATCCACTTTGAGCGTCAGACGTTCCTTTTCTGTAAGGCGCAGAAAAACTTTTGTTTGGACTCGGACTCGCTCCATAGAGCTAAAAACGTTTGCTTTTTCTTTCCCTAAAACGCCTGGCCGATCCACGCTTTCGGGCGAAAAGCCGGAGGTTTGGGTGAAAAAATTCAAGCTCTTAACATAGCCTGAAATATCCGCATTAATTCTTTTAGTCGGTTCGTTCATAGGAGCGGTAGTAGTAGATGAGTCAGCTCCAAAGACGATAGCGGGAAACAGGATCAAGAAGATTAAAGCATCAAAAGCAGAAAAGGGCTTTTTGCTTGTGGTGTTAAATGGTTTTTGAAAAGGCAGCTTTTTCATTTGTAATTTTCCCATCTTGTAAGGTGATGACACGGTTTGCTTGTTGAATCATGACCGGGTCGTGGGTGGCGTAAAGAAAAGTAATATTTTCTTTTTGGTTAAGTTCTTTTAGGAATTGCATGAGTTCAATTCCCGTTTTATGGTCTAAATTGGCAGTAAGTTCATCTCCTAAGACAACACGTGGTTTGTGGACGATTGCTCTCGCAACTGCGACGCGCTGTTGCTGACCGCGACTCATCTCGTAAGGACGTCGGTCAATTAATTTTTGAATACTGAACCGTTCGCAAATTTCAATCGCTCTTTTTCTTCGCTCGCTCGGTGAAATTCCTTGAAGCCAGAGAACATATTCAATATTTTCGATGGCGGTAAAGGCCGGGATTAAATTATAATCCTGAAAAATAAATCCAATTTTTTTCAAGCGAAGTTGAGCCAGTTTTCCTTGAGATAGTTGGCTAATTTCTTCACCGTCCAGATGAATGCTTCCCTCCGTAGGACGGTCGAGACAACCAATCAAATTAAGCAAGGTGGTTTTTCCTGACCCTGAAGGACCTGATAGAGCAACAAAAGCGCCTTCCTTGATTTCTACTGAGACAGACGAAAGAGCGGAAACGGCTTGCGAATCCTCCCGGAAAATTTTGGTTACATTTTTTACTTGAACGATTGGCATGTTATGGGCGGTAAATCGCTTTAATGGGTTCCATGCGTCCTGCTTTCCAAGCAGGGTAGAGCCCGATGAATGAAGTCATGATAAAGAGCGTAATAATGGATTGGACGACGTGGAAGGGTTCTACGCGTGTGTAAGTAATGGTGCTCATATAAGATCTTGAAAATGCCCGCTCCAGCTCGGGGAAACCAATTCCAACTTGTCCGAAATAAAATGTAACAAGATAACCTGCAACAAGTCCTAATGCAATACCAAAAAGTTCGAGAATAAAAGTTTCTAAGAGGATCAAACGAATGACTTGTCCGGGGGTTGTTCCAATGGCCATCATCACACCAAGTTCTCTGGTTCGTTCAAAGACGGACATTAATACCGTATTCATGATACTAACCCCGATGACGACCATGACGGCAAGGAGAATGGTTCGGATGATGGCTTCTGACCACTGAACCCATTGTTCGACTTCGGGAATGATTTGATTCCACGTCAAAATTTCATACTGATCTGAAGTAATTACGGCCTTCATCTGGCTCAAAAAAAGCGGAATCGCTTTTCGGCCCGTCAACCGAACGACAATTTCATGAGTTGCATCATCAAGACCTAAAAGTTCTTGGGCAGAGCGAAGAGTGATGTAGGCAGATACTTCATCGATGGGTTGACTCCCCGTATGAAAAATTCCTTTTACTTCGTAAGCATATCCGGACAAAGTGCCGTCCATTGCTTGAGTCATCACAACGGCTTTGTCTCCCACATGAAGCTGAATTTTTTCAGCAAGCCTGTCACCAATAATGACTTTTCGACTGTCTGTTTGAGATAAAAATTCGCCTTCTTTCATATGATTTTTTAGATCGGTCACTTGGATTTCCCGAGTTGGATCAATTCCGGTTAATAAAACGCCGCGGGATTTTTCGCTTGTTCCAATCAAAGCTTCACATTTGGCACGTTCCGTTACCGCTTGAACGTGCGGTAATGATTTTATCTTTTCTAGAATTGCGGAACGATCAGGAACTGTCAGTTCAGGAGAAAGCGTTTTTTGGAAATCAAGCGCGTGGATTTGAATATGTCCTGTAAGCAAGCGAATCACATTTTCCCGCATTTGCTCATTGGTGCCATCGCTAAAACCCCAGAGAAAAATTAAGGCGGCAAGTCCGACTCCGACAGCAAGAACCGTAATGATGGATCTTCTAGGATTTCGTCCAATATTCAGAAAAGCAAGCTTGAAAAGAAACATTTAAGGATATCGCTCCAATTGTTTTTGGTTGAATATAGAATCTGGAATTTCAGTATCGTACTGAGCTTCAAGAATTGTAATGGTTGTTTGGCGGCTTTTGTCTTTTAAGTTTTCCATTTTCCAAACGGTCGGCACCTCATGTTTGCCGAATATTTGAAACTGAGAGTAATGCAGGGTTCGAATGCGCTCCATTTTTTCATTATAAAACTCCCAGCGGATCGGCGCAGAATCTTTTTTGCGAATCCAAAGTTCTAATTTTCCATAGGTCACCGGCGCATCAGGGTGGGGCAGGAGTTCAAGATGGTAAGTATCGAAGCCATCTACTTTTTCTTGATTCAAAATTTTACTACTATAATCACGCGGAAAGTAGCTTAATTTTATAAAATCATCGTTAGAAAAGTCACTTCCAAGAAAGTCATCAAGCATAAGCGACGGCGGAATTAGAATCGTCCGCTCAGCGGTCGGTAAATATTGCCACAATCTAGTTTTAATTCTCAAGAAACCTTGTCCTGCTGTTTTGGGAGGTTCGAGAACACGAGCAAAAACAAAATCAATCCCCTTCATCCGGACATGAATTTTATAATTGCGCTTCCACCTTTTAGTTTTTACGTCAAGCGTCACCGTCATTTCGTGCGATTTTCCCCTTAAGACATAGTCCATTTGCTCAAGAAGTTTCGCCGGATCTGGTTTCGCTTCGAACCCGGGCATGGAAAACCCAAGGGATAGAAGGCTTAAGCAGAAGATAAAGGCTCGTTTCACGTGATTCTGGCTTTGAATTTTGATTAAGTAACGATTTGTTCTGTTATTTGAGAATCTGAAAGTTTCCTTGGCCGCAAAAGGTAATAAACTTGCGAATTCATCAACTTTAAAAAAAGCCACTTCTTAAACCGTTGCAGGGGGCTTTTCATTCCCAAAGGATAATATTTTCTTTTCATTCGCTGAGTCAATAGATCAATTTGAAATACATGAGGACAATATCGGACAGGGTATTTGCCCGTTAAAATTTTAACGGCTTCTGTGCCTGAAAAAGCACCCACCAGTGCAAGTCCGGGCACGACACTCGAAGCGCGCTGACCTTTTAGATCGAGCGCTTGTTTGTCCATATATGGAAAACAAAGCGGGCTGGGAGAAAGTCCGAAGGTACAAGCTATTCTCATTTCTTTTTCATTCATCCCGGGTTTGAGATCAAAGTAGTCTTCATATTTCATTCCATCGGGTGAAAAAATAATAACGGATCCCCCGAAACCTAGCGGACATGACGTGATGACCTTAAGATGCTTCTCATAAGATTTTTGAAACAAAAGGAGTTTTGTTTTTTGGGCAAAAAAATCAATTCCGTCTAATACAAGATCAACGGATTCTAAAAACCGGTCAATTGTACTGGAAGTGATTCCTTCTTGGAAAGGTTCAATCTCAGCTTCTGGATTAATGGCTAAGATCATATCTCGAATGACGGGAACCTTGGATTGCCCCAGCGTTTCAACGGAGGCGCCTATTTGGCGGTTGATATTGGTAAGTTCAAAGGTATCAAGGTCTGCAATTTTGAATCGGCCGACTCCGAGACGTGCGAGAACTTGGGCTTGAAAGCCACCCGCGCCTCCAAGGCCGGCAATGGCTACGCAGGAGTTGCGAAGCTTGGTTTGCTCATTGGCGGTAAGCCAGCCGAGGTTACGGTCGAAGGCTTGCTCGTAATTAAAGTCGTTTGACTTCATTCCGTGTCTGTTTCCTCGGGTTAGTTAGACAATATTAAGAGTAACATAACTCGAAGCCAATTGACAATTTATAAATAATACGGGTCATTATTCGAGCAGGTATGGAATCGTAGTTTTAAAGTAAAAAATGCTCCAGCGGTCTTCGGAGCGAATGCGTTGTCGGGGAGGGTGCATAGCCAATTCTGAAGAAAAAAATCAAACCGTTTTGTTCTGTAATTCGAAAAAGCAATAGAAACTTTTGTTTAAGTTCTTCTATTTTTTTTCTTTGGCTGGCCGTAAAGTCACGTCCTCCTGTCAGTCTGAGATTGATGATGAAAATTGGAAGTGCTTCCATGGGTTGAATCGAAAGCTTAAGAATAGTGATTTCATGCCAGAGTCTTTGCATCATTTCACCGCCGAGCACGTAATCCAGAGGTTCATTTGATTTAGCAATGAGAAGTCCAGCAGCTTGAGAGCTTCGCATCTGGAGTTGGGTGTAAAAATTAAAAAGATAGGTTAGGCCGATTGCACTTAGAAATTTTAAACGTTTCCAGGATCCGGCAAGTTTGAAAAGCAAATTACCCATTGGTCCTGCTTCAAATGTCTTAAGATCAAGGCCATCTTTCGTTTTTTCAGTCATTTCTTTGCTAAAACGAAGCGTTTCAAAAAGTTCCTTATGAAGACGTTCGCTTTCAAAACGCAGCTGGTCCGATTTACCCAGAATGCTTGAAAGTTTTGAGTAGGAAGAATGGTTTCGCTCAACCCACAAAAGTTTAAATCTTTGTTCCGAATCAGCAATTTTCGAAAGTGTTGTATAAATTGAAGGGTCGATTTTTTGCCACACTTTGTAGAATTTTCGATTTGTTGTGCGTTTAGAGAGTGTCTCTAACTGGGGATGATTCTCTTTTTTAGTTTCAGAAAATCGAATTATTGCAACCATCAAGGGATTAGTTTTTTCGGGAAAATAAGATGTAGATATATAGCACCCGAATTGGGTTGCGGCAATTCGCATGTTCTCAATGACAGCGCCTGCAGAAATATAGGGAACTGAAAGCCCCTCGTCACAAAAATTTTTTACTCGATTTGAATCAAGATAAAAATCTATTCGATTGTCTAATATTCTAAACTTCCAGGGCTGCAGATTGTCCGCAGATGGTGCCAAAATTCCTTTTTCAAGAATCCTGCGAATTTCTTCTAGTTTCATGGTGTTTTTATTATCGGCCATTGATTAAAGAATCACACGGTCCAAATAAGCTGATTTACTCTAATATTTAGTCCGATTAGGTCCACTGTTGTCCTAGTCTGTCCTGGTTTTTCACGTCAATTTTTGTTGTTTATTTGCTATGTTTTGTCTAAAAATAACAACATATAATTTAAATATAACTTGTTTAAAATGAGTAACTTACAGATATATTCCAAAACACTTGTAATATTGTTTATTTTTTTTAACATATTAATTTGAACATCAAATTTTTAGTTTCTTTTTACTTAATAGTTATATCATTTTCCTCCTTAAATTTCTAATGTTTTGAGATTTTATCGTAATAGATCCTTGTTGGCATGGTCCCTGCATACTAAGGGTCTGCGTATTAAATCGATTATTGTGCGCAAAAAAGGAGATTTAAGAGATTATGAAAGACATTAACGCAACAGAACAGCCGAGCTTGGCAGAAGAGTTGAAGAACGAGTTTCAGCTTTATCTTCTTTACCGGCGGTACCAGAAGATGCGATCGGGAGGAATTCCGTGGGAAGAACGGTTTCTGTCGGTTTTTGCGAAGTCTGCGCTGAGGCGGTCTCTTAAAACCCTCTCGTATAGAATCGTTATTTCATGGCGCAGAGTTGTTAAACGCAGCCTTGATTTAACCGTTTCGATTATTGGCATTGTGGTTAGCGCACCAGTCATGGCACTTATTGCTTTAGCCATTAAACTGGATTCGCGCGGCCCCGTGCTTTTCAAACAAGCGCGTGTTGGCATGAAGGGCAAAATTTTTAACATGTACAAATTTCGTACGATGTGCCAAGACGCCGAAGTAAAAACAGGTCCTGTATGGGCCAAGGAAAATGATCCCCGAGTCACACGAATGGGTTCATTTTTACGCAAAACTCATCTAGACGAACTTCCGCAATTTTTCAATGTGCTTACAGGTGAAATGAGCCTGGTCGGCCCAAGACCGGAAAGGCCTTATTTCGTTCAAGAATTCAGAAAAATCATCCCTCATTATGACAGACGCCTTGCGACAAAGCCTGGTGTTACGGGTCTTGCCCAGATTAAGCGCCGTTATGATGAGACGATCGAGGATGTGAAGAAAAAGGTTCGATATGATGTTCTTTACATTCGTAAGATGTGCCCGGTATTGGATATCATGGTACTTGCCATGACGTTCAAATCGGTTGTGTTAGGAACCGGTAGATAAAATACAAAAGGACTGATAAAATAATGACTATCGGTCAGAAAGCAAAAAAGGAGAATACAATGAAGAAAACGCTGTTAATGTTAAGTTTAGTGTTAGGAGTACTCAGCTTTGGAGTTTCCAAAGCTTATGCAGTACCACCGCCAGTAATTGACGGTTTGATCAGCCCATCAACGGAATGGGATAACAACGCTGCTTATGCGTATTACTTGAATGTAAGTGATCCGAATGAAGTAGGCGTTACCGATACATATGATATCAAGACCGCTGTTGTGCTTCAAGATATCAGCGATGGAGATGCCGCAAAGCATGGTGTTTATTTTATGTTAACCACCTATGCGACACCACCGTCTTTGGTAGACGTAGATGGAATTAGCACTCGCGCAAGTCTTGCGCTTTTTGCTGATTTCAACGGAGATGGCGTTCCATCAAACGCAGTAGGACCATTTCCTCCAGATGTTCAGCTTTATGTGACGAACATTAATCCTGCTCCAGGCACAGATCCAACTGTGAATGACAGAGTTTATGTTTGTTTTGGTGCTGCTGGATCTTGCGATGCAAGCAACGGAACTTTGATTTGGGATGCCGGTGCTGCTACTGGATCTGCGCCAGCGGGTTTTCAATATGCTCGTGGTGCCGATGCTGTTGAAATGTTCCTCAAGACAGGAACGTTTGGCACACCTGCAAATGTAGCGTTTCCATTTACATTCAGCGGAACTGCTACCTATGATGATGGAACTGTACATCCGGATGATATTGTTACCGGACGCCTTACAGCCATCCCTGAACCAAACACAATGATCTTAATGATCAGTGGATTGTTCAGCTTTTTGGGATTTGCCAAGTTTAAACTTTGGCAATAAGGAAAACGATTTTTAATGACAAACAGTAGTCTATTCATTGAAAGCTCCTTTGCTAATCTGGGTGACGGAAACGTCACCCAGGTTGGTTCTATTTGTGAGACCCATGGAACAGATTAGTTTTTTTTGGTCAAGAATCGTTGAAATTTATAAACAGGTTTTTTCTGTGTTGCGAAAAAGCCCCACCATTGTTTTTTTGTTTGTTCTGTTGGCTTTTTTTGATTTAGTAGCTTTGATTGTTCTTTACTTTGCGCCATCTCCTCCTGTTTCAAATATTTTGGCGCCTATTATTCGCAGTTTTTGGGGGGAATACTATTTACATTATCCGCACAACTTTTTGTTGTTACCAAAGTTGTTTGCTCATGCGCATTTTTTGATTAGCACTATTTTTGGTGTTTTGTTCACAGGGATTATTATTAAGAAAATTGAGGCGGAAACATTGGGACAAAAAATTTCTACTTTTTCAGCTGCTGCGCCGGTGTTCAAGAGATATGTAGCCCTCGTTGCCGTATGGCTTGTTTCTTATGGTGTTTTTAGATTTTTGCTGAAAGGTATTTTGATGTTGTTACCGCATAATCTCTGGCTTCAATTGGTAAGTGGATTTTTGCTAGGGCTTGCGGTACAATCTATTTTTATATTTTTGATGCCAGCACTTATTCTTATAGAAAATGGTTTTTTCAAAACATTATTAGAAGGGTTTCGGTTCGGGATTAAGAATATTGTGCTGACAAGCGCTTTGATTTGTGTTCCGACATTTTTTGGTCTTCTTCTATCTATTACAAAGTTGTATACACCATTTTTTGTCAGGATAAATCCTGAGTCGATTTTATGGATTCTAACTGGTAGTATAGTGATCACGTTGTGGGTGGATATTTTAGTGACCTCTTCGGCGACACTGCTTTTTTTGAAAGTGAGGCATGGAAAATGAAAAAATTGAAAGTTTTTATAGTTGCTATTTTAATTACCGTGATGCCAATGTCACAGGCTCGCGCTGTAGTTCCTGATCTAAATTCAGTCATCAGCGACGTTGTTGAATCAACAAACGTAAATGACATTCATATTTCAGGAGCAGATTCGCAGCACATCAATCTTGCGCAAATGATAACACCTTCTCAAGATCTGACGAAGCCAAGCGTTGTGGTTCCTGCTTTGGCTCCTGCGGATGTGATTCAAGAGACTTCCACTGTGGAGGAGCTTGAGACTCAAGATCAAGATGATAATCAAGATTTGGTAGGAGGTCTTGCGCTACCCGGTCATCATTTTTGGACGACCCGGAAATTAGTAATAACCACTACACTTCTTTTATCGGCGGGTCTCTTAATTGGACTTTTGCTGGGGTTAACCGGCGGTTCGCACGGAAGTTCTACTTCATTTTTGAGCGATGGTAGTGGTCCGGGTGGCGGTTCTACCGGAAGCGGGGATCCAGGTACGCTGGATAATCTCGGTGGTGGGCCTCCTGGAAATGATCCAAACGATCCCAATAATCCAGATCCGACTAATGGCGATCCAAGTGATCCAAGCAATTCGTTACCTCCGGGCGGTGGCGGTCCACTTCCAGGTGGTGGCAGTGATGGTCCGATAGATAATCTGGGTTCACCAACGCTTCCTGGTTCTGGTATTCCACATCATCCAGAACCATCAACCTTTCTTCTTATGGGATTGGGACTGTTAGTTCCTTTATTGAGAAAACGGGGTTTGTAAAAATCCATGAAGAAGTTCGCGGTTGTTTTCGCGCTATTTGGCCTTTTGGTCAGTGGCTGCCGCGAGGATTATCTTGCTGAAAAAGCTTTTTATCAGGCTTCACAAGTTCTGAAAAAAGTTACACCTGCTGAGTTCAAAGCCAATCCAGATCAAGCTCTTCAACCAGTCATTCGTGCTTTTGAGAAAGTGGCTGAGAATTATCCAACCACACCTAAAGCGGCAGAGAGCCTTTTTAATGTCGCAGAGCTTCGGGTAAAACAGAAAAAATTTGAAGATGCAAGACAAGCTCTCGGTAAGATTATCCCTAATTTTTCTGGAAGGGGAGATTTAGCTTCAGATGCACGATTTCGTATTGCCCAGCTTTATGAAGCGGAAGGATTCTGGCAGAAAGCAGAGAAGGCTTATTGGGAAGTTGCAATTTATCACCCGCTTCAATCCAAAGGTTTATATGCGCCACTTTATGTCATGCTTCATTATAAAAAGGAAAATGACAAGGCGCACCAAGAGGAAGCGTATCAAAAGGCAGTGGAACACTATAAGCGCATGCTCGAACAGGTGGGACCAATTGAGGCCTCAGCCGGTCTTAGAAATTCACTCGCGTTAACGCAATTATCTCAAGGAAATTCTAAAGAGGCAAAAGAGCAGTGGGTTTCCATTACGGAACAATTTCCAAAAAGCCCTTATTCACCGCTTGCTTTATTAACAATTGCTGAACTATCTTGGAAAGAGAATCAATTTGATGAAGCGTTTACAAATTATCGTTATTTTTTGGAACGTTATCCGCGTCACCCTTTAGCGGGAAAAACGTCAGTTCATGTGGGGCTTCTCTACCAGGAGAAAAAACAATTTGCCCAAGCTCGCGAATGGTATGAAAAAGCGATTAGTCAGTATTACCAGAAAAATTTGACTACCACAGCTGAGGTTAAATTGCTTGAAGGGCGTTCCTATCAAGAAGAAGGAAAGTGGGATGCCGCCGAAAAGTTTTATCAAGAAGTTGAAACCAAATATCCAATGACGCCGGCAGCGCTCCAAGTTCCTTTTATGAGATTTGTTTATTACCAAAAGCTAGGCCAGAACGAAACTGCCAATAAAATTTTAGACGAAGCAATAGCACATTATAAAAAGATAGTGGAAGATAAACCGAGATCTGTATTGGCCATTTATGCCAAACAGTTTATGCTTTCAGCCTATAGTCAAAAAAGAGACTGGAATCAATTACTTGCAAATGTAGATCAGGAATTTCAAAATGAAACAGTCAAAGATAAAAAGGGAAGGTGGCTTTTCCTGAAAGCTTTGATTACGGAAAAAAATCTAAAAAATCGAGAGAACGCCCTTACGCTTTATCAGGACTTTTTAGCTCAGTATCCGGGCCATCCTCTTGCTCAAGCAGCAAAAAGTCATCAGGAAATTCTTACCAAATCAACCATTTCCTAAAATAAATTTTAGTTTTTTAGTTTTTAAAGAAATTGTGTAGGTTCAAAAAGAAGGCGTAGAAGCAGTTAGTAAAGTTTAGTTTTTTAAACACTTTCAGATACTTTATAACCTATTGAAAACAAACAACTTAAAAACCTAAAAAAAGTTGATTTTTATCACCTATGTGGTATAATTCGAACAGTTTAAAATCCAGCAGCGATATACTGCAGAAAGAGACCACAAGGTATTTTCATCTTCCTAAAGATATGAACCCAGTCCATCCCCATTCATCAGAGAGTACAGGGAACAAGGACAGGGCAGAACCCATGATGCTGTCAGAATGTTCCTCAGCCCTACATACGTTTTCAGACCTCAATGTTTTTATCGATTTTGCACTTGATTCCATTTTAGCCATTACAGATGCCAACGCAGGTTCTTTCTTTGTATGGGATGAATATGCGAAAGAGCTTACTTTACGTGCAGCGCGCGGTGCTGGGCGTGATCGGCTTCAAGGAATCTCGATCAAATTACGTGAAGGTGTTGCAGGTTGGATTGCTGAAAAGGGGCTTCCGGTTTTAGTCCAAGACATACGGACAGATGACCGTTTCATCGAAGTAAGAAAAAATAATCAGTATCATTCCCATTCTTTTTTATCTCTTCCGCTTATTGCAAACAACAAGTTGGTTGGCCTCATTAATATTACTGAAAGAGAAAATCGCCAACCTTTTAGCGACAAAGACCTAGAACAGGCGCAAACTTTTGCCAATCACATCGCTACTGCTTATGAGAACATTCGCACCGAAAATCGTCTTCGGAAAGAAAATCACGAACTCCAACAAACCGTAACTGACTTAAAAGAAGTAATGAGGCAACAAGAGCCTCTTATTTCTTTAGGCAAACTTGCATCTCATATCGCTCATGAATTAGCAAATCCGCTCGATGCTATTCGCCGTTTTGTGAATTTAGCTTTGGATCAAGTAGCCCAAGACGGTTTAGCCCGCGAATACCTTCTCAAAGCAAAACAAGGAATTCGCCGTTCGGTTCAAGTGATCCGCGGACTTCGCGAACTTTCAACCGCTACAGCCAAACCAAAAAAGACACGTCAGGCAGAACTTCATTCAATCATTGATCAAACCTTGGCTTCCATTATCCAGGATCCTACCTTTGAAAGTATTGCCGTTGAAAAACAATTTTGTGACAAAGCACTTTTCGTTGAGGATTGCGGTTTACAGACTGTTTTTCAGAATCTTTTACAAAATGCACACCACGCTATGAATGGTTCTGGAACTATTACGGTGATGACGAAAGAGCATGACGGCCAAGCCGTTATTACCGTTCGAGATTCGGGCCATGGTGTTCCGGAAGGTGTTAAGGCCCGCATTTTTGAGCCCTTTTTTACGACTAAAGAAAATGGTCAGGGAACGGGTATTGGGCTTACGATCTGTAAAGAAATTGTTCAAAGATGCGGCGGCCAAATTAATTTTGAGAGCACTGAAAATGAAGGGACGGAATTTATCGTTTCGCTTCCTTTTGAATGTTAAACGCACTTATGTCAAATACTATTCTTGTTATTGAAGACGACCCACTGGTCAGGGAATCTCTTTTTGAGATTTTAGGCCTTGAAGGTTACAACGTCCAAGTCGCAGGCGACGGAAAAGAAGGGCTCGACAAGCTCAGCTCGCGTCGATTTGATTTGGCGCTAGTCGATCTTCGCCTACCTGATGCGAGCGGAATCGATGTTCTCAAAAAAGCAAAAGAACGGTTTCCTGATTTGGATATCATCATGATGACTGGTTTTGGAACCGTTGAAACTGCAGTTGAGACCATGAAGATGGGTGCTCGCGATTATGTCACGAAGCCAATTAATGATGACGAAATCAGAATCATGATTCGGCGGATCTTAGACACGAAAAAACTTCGGGAAGAAAATGAATCTCTCAAACAAATACTTTCTGAGAAGAAAAGTCATTTCCACAATCTCATCGGTGAAGACCTCAAAATACAAAAGATTTATTCTCTCATTCAAGCCATTAGCGATACTGATACGACAGTTCTTTTGCAAGGCGAAAGCGGAACGGGTAAAGGCATGATCGCGCAGGCAATTCATTACAGTGATCCCACGCGAAAAGACGGACCTTATGTGGAAGTAAGTTGTGGTGCGATTCCAAGAGAACTTCTTGAAAGCGAACTTTTCGGTCACGTTAAGGGGGCTTTTACAAGCGCTATTAAGGATCGAGTAGGCCGATTCGAACTCGCTGATGGCGGTACAATTATTTTGGATGAAATTGATGCCCTTCCTCCTTATTTGCAAGTTAAACTTTTGCGCGTGCTCCAACAAAAGGTTTTCGAACGCGTCGGCGATACAAAAACAATGCGAGTTAATGTTCGAATTATTGCAGCCACTAACCGCAATTTACAGGAAGCGATCAGCCGCGGAAGTTTTAGGGAAGATCTATTTTATCGTTTGAATGTGATTACGATTGATGTTCCACCTCTTCGTGACCGCAAAGGAGATATCCCGGCCTTAGTTCAGCATTTTTTGCATGTGTTTAGTGAAAAGACCAAGCGTAACTTAACCGGCGTTAGCAAGCAGGCCATGAAAGCCTTAATGGACTATGACTGGCCGGGAAACGTTCGCGAGCTCGAAAATTTCCTAGAGCGTGCGGTCGTACTTTCCCAAGGCGATATTTTAGACTTAGCAGTTTTCCCTGAAAATTTTGGTGCGAAAAGCGCGGAAGATATTGATTCACGATCCGATAATGGTACCGCTTTGAAGGAGGTTTTGAAAGATCCTGAGAAAAAAATTATCGTGCGTGCGTTAGAGCAGTCAGGTTGGAACCGTAAGAAAGCAGCGGCAAGTCTCAAAATCAACCGGACAACGCTCTATAACAAAATGAAGCAGTACCACCTCTTGTAAAAAAACCGTTTTAAGATTAGTTTAGTTTTTTGCGAGATTAACCATCAGGGGTATAGCGAGTGCTTTCAGAATCTCATCAAGGGATGGCGGAGATCTCGGCGAAGCAGCTGCTTGATTTGAAGCAGTGGCAAAAAATTCAGGATATATTTGCTGAGATTGTAGGTGCCAATCTGTGGCTGATCGAACCCTCCGGTATCCGTCTCACTATCCCCAGTAAAGCCAGTGCTTCCTGTTCCGATATTGCCCAACCCCAAAGTTCTCCGAAACTAAATCCGGTTGATTGTGTTGTTAAGGCTCTCCAGAATTGGACTCAACGTAAAGAAGAATCCTATAAGTGTTCCCATCATCTTAATTATTTATCCTTACCTGTACGCTGCAATGATCAAACAATAGGTGTGATTATTGTGGGGCCCGTTATTGTTGGGAAACGGGAAGATGAAAAAACTTATGAAACACTGTGTAAAAATTTAGAGATTGATTCCGAAGTTTTTCTTGATAGAGTGCGGGAAATTAAAATTTTTTCTTACAATGGAGTTAAAACCGTTCTTGATTTTCTCCGGACGCTGACGCAACATTTAGTTCAGCTTTCTTATCACAGGGCCGAGCTTGAACGGCTTGTTCCGGGATTTCTTGATGCGCAGAAGGAAGGAGAAGAATTTGTCTCCGGTACCTATGCTAATTTACTCGCAAATTGTCTTTTGGAGATTGCAAGTGAAGTAGTGCATGCTGATTCTGGTTCTGTCATGCTTGTAGATCAAGATCAAAAAAACTTCTCTATCAAGTCTGCCCACGGTATCAAACCGGAAGTTTTGAGGCAAAAGCGTTTACCCCTTAATGCGGGTGTTGCGGGATGGGTTGCAGCCAAAAGAAAAGCAATTTTGATTGGACCTGCCGAAGTTCGAAAAGAAGTTCCGAAAGAAAAATTGAAACGGCCGCAGATTAAATCTTCTATGGTAGTTCCTCTCGAATTTAAAAAGAAAGTATTGGGAGTTTTCTGTTTGAATGCAAAATCGGCCAACAAACGATTCAATCAAAATAATTTAATCCTACTTGATCAACTCGGCAAACTTGCCAGCGTCGCCCTTGCCAGAGTAAGTCCAAACTAAAAGCTTGCCTGATATTTAAAATTTATAGTTCCAGTCTCTAGTCGTATACTGATTTTTTACAAGCTGGTTTATTTTTTCAGTCGGAATATGTTCAAAAGGTTCATTTGCTTTCCATGATTTCTGTAGGGCTTCTTTAATTTTTTGAACGGGTATGTTTAGATTGGTTAGAAAGGATGCGTGGGAGCGGCCATTTCGATAGGAAGGTTGTTTGGAAGGAATTGGAAGAAGCTTTTCAATTAAAGAGATATCGAATGAAAGAAGAAAAGTGCCATGAAACAAAAGGAAATGTCGTTTCCTACGTTGAGCATTACCCGAGAATTTTAAATCACCTAAAGTAAGATCGCTAGATCCCTGAACTTTGAGATTGTTTCCCAGGATTGCTTCAAGGGCTTCTTTATTTTGTTTCATGACAAAACAATTAGTTTCAATGATATTTTTCAGAGGTTTTGAGTTTTTGATTTTTAAGACAACTGAGAAATTAAGGCATCCAGGGCCTTGAAGAACCGTTCCGCCTCCGGAGGGCCTTCTGAAGATTGGGACATTTCGCGCTTCGCAGGCGGGCAAATTGACATCCAAGTGAATTTTTCTTGAGTATCCCAGCACGACAAAGTGTCCCTTGGGTTCCCAAAATCTGAGAATTTCATGATCATAGCCCTCCTCGCACATCTCCAGCAGC
>Ga0209515_10002309_pt1 | contig 29674 bp, 32 predicted proteins | sample Subgroupgradi54m_FD_187454 | JGI IMG/M metagenome (GOLD analysis project Ga0209515, IMG submission 187454) | Subsurface groundwater microbial communities from S. Glens Falls, New York, USA - GMW60B uncontaminated upgradient, 5.4 m (SPAdes)... ... | reverse complement strand
ACCCGAACCGTTATTTTTAACGAATACCGCACCGGAACAGCCGATACAGTTTTTGGTGAAACCATCGAACAAGCTTATGGTCAATTTTGGGTGGATGTTTCTCAAACCTATTCGTTTAGCGACCGATCTTTTTTTGAGGCGTACCAGAAAATGTCCCGCACTAATGATGAGGAAAATACTCGTCAGCTCATAGCTGGCGCTGAAGCGGGAGGAGTGATAACCGCTGGGCTGATAGCTAATAGAAGTGTCAATGCCTATGTAAAAAATAAAATCATGAATGAACTCTATCAAGGGTTCGGTGTTGAAGAAAGCAAGTGGCTCTTTGTGAGACTTGGTGGCCGTCTGTTACTGAGGCAGGAGGGTTTATATTCAAAGTCAATATGGCCAGAAATAGAAAGAAGCAGAGGGATAGTACGTGTACCTAAGGGGTGGTACTCGACTGGGGGAGGATGGTGGCCCAATAGTCCAAGTTATCAAGTCTCGAGAAGCGGGGAAATAAAAATAATTGATTCATCATTAGCCATGACAAGTGGACAAAGAACTCTCAGCGGTCTTGGCCGTCTTGCGGCCTGGGCAGGGCTTGCTGTGTTGGTCTATGATATCGGCTCATCGGCTTATTCCACTCTTTTCCCAACTCCGGAAGAAAAATTACGTCAGGATATCGGCGGCCAATTGTTCAGAGACAACATGACTTTCGGCCAATTTGAAGGGACCATCATCGACAAACCGGATTTAAGAAAAGACCTGCAGATCATGGCCTGGCGCCTACACCAACAAGGGGGGATGTGATGTTGATCAAACATAATCCAAGACATGGATCCAACGTTTTCCGAGTTTCAGAAAATCGCGGTCGTAGGTGTACAACTCATGCCCTCCGGTTTCGCATGTGGATGCAATGATGGCATCGGGAGTTTTAAGGCCAAATTGGTTCCGGTATTGGGAAGCCAAAACAGCTTCTTCTTGCTGGCCAAAAGGCAAGAGATGCATATCGAAAAAAGCTTTCAGAATTGTCTCGCGTTTTTTGGGTGTTTGGCCCGTTAATACTTCCGTCAGGCTAACAATTGATAATCCCAAAGAAGATTCTTTGATCCACGATGCAAGATGTTGATTGGTTTTAGGGTGGCCGGCCAAAATAGCGATCAAGATATTCGTATCGAGAATAACCATTAATCATTCCATTCCGAACGAAGTTTCTTTTGATAGTGAATGGGATCCACTCCCTTAAAAGACCGTATTTTACCGGCATATTGTTGTAAGGAATGTCGCTTTTGCTTTTTTTTCCCTTCAACGCTCAAGAAACGTCGCAGAGCTTTTTCGACCAAAGAGGAAATTTTAGTATTGTGTTCATAAGCTCTTTTTTTCAAGGCCCGACTGATATCGGAAGAGATGTAGAAGGTTTGACGTAACATATCATAATTATGACATATTGGATTAAAAAATCAAGAATTTTATTACTCCTAAAAATTACTCATTTTGATCTATAGCCCCTTCTGCTTGATATAATCGGGATAAAGTTTGTAGGCGGGTTTGATGATGGGAAGCATTTTGAGAATTTGCGGGATGGGTCCCTTGGCCACCATTTCGCGGCGGGCAAGTGCTATGACCAGATTTAATTCACCCAACCAAAATTTGTGGGCGGTGTCGGCTTTCATGCTCATTTCGACAATTGGTTTTTTAGCGTGGTCGTTGAAACTAAAAATCGCTTTTTCGCCGGTGAGGTCGATGGTGATTGACAAATCAGGCTCGCGATAAACAAATTTGAGAATAAGTTTAGAGGCCAAAAGTTTTGGACCGACGTTGGGATCTTTCGCCAACAGTTCGAAAAAACCTCCCAAGACATCTTGCAACTCCGCTGCCGATTTAAAAAGTGACATAGCAACCATCGATAACATAAGAAAAAAAAAGGGTCAACAGTTGACAAACCAGCTGGTCGTATTATTAAAAGAACCATGCCTCTTTACGAATATCACTGCAACGGGTGTGGGAAAAATCTGGAGATCCAGCAAAAAATCTCGGAGCCGGTCAAAAAGAAATGCCCGGAATGTGGCGGGAAACTTAAAAAGCAAATCTCGGCGTCTGGTTTTCAGCTAAAGGGAACCGGCTGGTACAAGACCGACTACGCCTCTAAGTCTACATCGCCTGGCGAATCTAAAACTGACTCAAAGCCCGAGGCTAAGAGCGAACCTAAAAAAGAAGAGAAGAAAAAGGAAGAAAAGAAGTAGGATGCTATCAATGCTTAAAATGCCTAACCCCCGTCATCACCATGGCTAAGCCATGCTCATCGGCGGCTTTGATGACTTCGGGATCTTTGATGGAACCTCCCGGTTGAACAATCGCTGAAATTTTTTGCGTGGCCGCTTCGTCCACGCCGTCGCGGAAAGGAAAGAAAGCGTCGGAAGCCATGACGGCCCCTTCAAGCGATTGCTTGGATTTCATTCCTGCAATTTTTACCGAATCGACGCGGCTCATCTGCCCCGCCCCTACTCCCAACAGTTGGCGATTTTTTGTGTAAATGATGGCGTTGGATTTTACATGTTTGACCAACTTCCAGGCGAAATCGAGTTCGGCATATTCGGCATCATTTGGTTTCCGTTTTGTAGGAACAGGACAGGCTTTGAGATCAACTGTGGTAACATCCCCTTCCTGAACCAATAAGCCTCCACTGATCTGCCGATACTGATAATTAAAAAACTGTGGCGTGGGCATCGCTTCCAAATTCAAAAGACGAATATTTTTTTTGGATTTTAAAATCGCTAGCGCTTCTTCATCATAACCTGGGGCCACAATGCATTCAAAGAATGTCTCACCGATCGCTTTGGCGGTGGCTAGGTCCATTCGACGATTGATCGCGATGATCCCTCCAAAACTCGAAACCGGATCGCCGTCGCGCGCGCGGACAAACGCTTCGCTCAAAGTCTTACCCAGAGCGGCTCCACACGGGTTGGTGTGTTTGACAATCACGCAGGCCGGGTCGTAAAATTCGGCCACACATTGAAGCGCGGCATCGGCATCCAAAATATTATTGTAGGAAAGTTCTTTGCCATGAAGTTGTTTGGCGCTGGTCACACTCCCCGGTTGTGAAAATTTTTGACCATAATAGGCAGCACGCTGATGCGGGTTTTCACCGTACCGCAGGTCCTGAATTTTCTCAAAATTAAACGCAAGAGTTTTTGGAAAAGGCATCGGAGGTTCCAACAAATAGGCCATAGAAGAGGCAATCCGAGAATCGTAATGGGTGGTCGTCTGAAAAACCTTGATGGCCAGTTGCAAATTGGTGCGGACACTGACAGCGCCTCCATTTTTTTGCATTTCGGAAAGTATCGCGGGATAATCTGCCGGATCGACCACCACCGTCACATCGTCATAATTTTTAGCCGCGGCCCGAAGCATGGTAGGACCACCAATGTCGATCTGCTCGATCATTTCTTGTATCGTGGGATGACCATCACCATCGGCTAAATCTATGTGCATTTTTGACGCCACTTTTTCAAAATCGTAAAGATTCACCACAACCAAATCGATCGGCAAAATTCCGAGATCGGCCATTTCCTTTACATGTTGCGGGTTATTGCGAATACCCAAAATTCCCCCTTCGATTTTGGGATGAAGAGTTTTAAGTCGGCCATCAAGCACTTCGGGCGAGCCGGTGTAATGAGAAACATCTTCCACAACAAGGCCATTGTCCCGAAGCACCTTCGCTGTCCCTCCAGTTGAAAGTAGCTGTACCCCCATCGCAACAAGTCCTTTGCAAAAATCGACAACGCCGGTTTTGTCGGTAACGCTAACGATGGCACGTGTAATTTTCGGCATATTGAAAGAAAAATTTTAAGGTTTGATTCCCGATCCGGCCAATCCAATAATGGATCTAATATCGTCATCGGTAATCTGCAACCCAGCTCCTACAAGCCAGTCGGGGTCTTGCTGTTTACTAATAAAATCGTCAACGCCGCCCAATAAATAAAAAGCATGCGAAACATTTAAAGTACCCATCGCCTTGAGGTGAGGACGGCGATCGTGATTTGTTCTCAAGTCGAAAGCAGAAAATTTAAGACTGTAGGGACCACGACCATAATCCACTCCCACTCCACCGCTCGATTCGATCAAACCCCCACGAAAAGTAAAATCGTAATATTTTTTCGCAAACTCGGCCGAGAAACGAAACTTGTCGCTCGGAATATTTTCGACATCTTCCTGTATCGTGGAGGTGGTTCCCCCCGAAGTAATGGTCGTCGTTTTGGAACTGAATGTGGGATCGGGCTCCGGGTCGTTGACAAATTCGAACATGAAATATTTATCGGGGGTGGGCTTTAAATTCAACGCAACATACTGTTTGAAATTTTTCGACGTTCCCAAATATTCGGTGTGATATCCCACGTCGACTTGAAGTTTGTTGATCCCTCCCAAAAGCCCGTTCACATTGTCGATGGTGTCGTTAATTTTGTCGACCGTTTCATCGTCGTTGACGAGCCGCCCTAAAGTCCCTTCTCCATTTTTAACTTTGTTGGTAATTTCGGCTACATTATCTAAGGTGACACCAACCTGTGCTCCATGCTGTTGCACAATCTGATTCAAGTTAACTGATAAATCCTTCAAATTAGCGATGATGGCATTAAGATTTCCTTCGTTTTGGGTGGAAACATTGGCCAGTGAATCGGTAATTCTTTCAATGTTATGTAAAGAGTGCGCAAAAGAAGAATCGTCACCAGCCATTAAATTTTTCATGGTGCTGGTGATCGCCTTCACGTCCGTCGCAATGTCATTGAGCTGGCCGGTGAGAGAACTAAAATCTCCATAATTGGCCGAGGAAGTAATGGTGCCGCCGGATTTCAAAGACTCCATCATCGGACCGGGCTGATACAACTCGATATACAGATCGCCCAAAAAACCGACCGTCTTGAAACGGGCCTGGACTTGCGAAGAAATTTTCACCCCACGATTGATAGCCAGCGTCAACTTGGCCCGATTATTTTCGATGAGGTTCACCTCACTAACATAACCGACTCGGATACCGGCAATCTCCACCGGTGTTTTGTCGGTAATGCCGCTCGCAGAATCGACCGTGACATAAACATTATAAGTACTGCCTGGTATGAGGGAACTCTTGCTAATCCGCAAAGTCGCATAGCCCAAAAGAAAAAGAGCGATGAGAACAAACAGACCGGTTTTTTGTTGAGGAGTAATTTTCAATTCCATGAATTTTCTTTCTACAAGGATTTAGATTTTAAAACTAGTGCCGCCGCGCCCCTCCCCTATACAACGGGACATGCTTTATGGGGTGTCGATAATATCAAAATTAAATGGTAAAGGTACAATGAAACTTTCACATCTCCGTCCCTTCCGACTTCCCTTCCAAAAACCGCTTCACAAAAGAATTTTGGGATTGACGAAAAGTTTTTTCATCCCCTTCTAAAAGTATTTTCCCCTCGTGAAGTATCGCTACCTTGTCAGCAATTCGAAAGGTCGCTCCGATATCGTGACTGATTACCACCGATGTAATTCCCAATTTCTTCTGCGTATTGAGAATGAGATGGTCGATCGAATCGGTCATGATCGGGTCTAACCCGGTTGTCGGCTCATCATAAAGTAAAATTTGAGGAAGCAAAGCAATCGCCCTCGCCAGCCCTACTCTTTTTCTCATTCCCCCCGAAAGTTGGGAAGGAGATTTTTGATCAATATCTTTCAGCCCCACCAATTCCAAAACTTCGTGAACCCGGTCGCGAATTTTAGATTCGGTCAAATCGGAATGTTCCACCAACGGAAAAGCCACATTCTCAAAAACATTCATCGAATCGAAAAGGGCCGCATTTTGAAAAAGCATTCCAAAATTTTTTCGAAAATCTTTGAGAGCATAATCGTCCAACGTATTCAAGTTGCAGCCGTCGATCACTACGTCCCCGCTATCGGGCAAAACTAATCCGATGAGATGTTTTAAAAGAACACTTTTTCCCTCTCCACTTCGACCGATAATCACCGTGATTTTTCCTTTGGGAATTTCTAGATTGACGCCACACAAAACTTTTTGCGTCTTAAAACTTTTATGAATATTTTTGAGTGTGATCATTTTTCTTATTTACTTCCCATCAATTCCAAAATCCATTGTGTCAGAAAATAATCGACCACCAAAATAGTTACTGACGAGATCACCACGGCCCGTGTGGTCGCCCTTCCTACTCCTTGGGCTCCCCCCTGGGTTTTGTACCCCTGATAACAGCTGATGAGCGTGATCAAAAAACCAAAAATAATCGCCTTGATCAGCCCGCCAAACAGATCATCCACATCCACATAAGTAGACATCCGCGACATAAATGGCCCTTCGGGAATATTTAAAAGACCAACCCCCACCAGATAGGCCCCCACAAAACCAACAAAATTAAAAACGACAGTAAGAAGAGGAAGCATCAGCGTGCCAGCCAACACACGCGGGACCAGAAGATAGTGAATGGGGTTGATCGCCATCGCTTCGAGCGCGTCAATCTGCTCGGTCACCCGCATACTCCCGATTTCCGCGGCCATGGAAGAACCAGCCCTGGCCGTCACCATAAGCGCCGCAAAGACAGGAGCAATTTCGCGGGTCAGCGAAAGCCCCACCGTCGCCCCGACCAAGCTCTGCGCATTAAAGAGGCGAAAGGCATAACCGGTTTGCAAAGCAAAAACCGCACCGGTAAAAAGACTGACTAATAAAATGATGGGGGTCGAATCGACACCAATGAAATTCATCTGCGCAATGAGATTTTTCCAACGAAACGGTTTTTGGCGGACCCAACGGAAAAAATGAACACCGAATTGCGAAAAAAGCCCCAGCTCTTCAAACAGCGAGAGAAAATAAAATTGGAGATTTTTATAATATTTAGATTCCCACATAAACCCTTGGCACTCGTGCCGAAACGCCACAAAAAATTTCGTACGAAATGGTGTCGGCCCAGCCGGCCACCTCTTCGGCACGAAGCCAATCCTCCCCTTGGCTTCCGATTAACACAACTTCGTCTCCCATGACACACTCCGGAATATCTGTCACATCCACCAAAGTTAAATCCATCGAAATTCGCCCGACAACCGGCGCTCTTTTACCGCGGACTAACACACTCCCTTTATTGGAAACAAGACGCGGATAACCATCGGCATAACCGATGGGTAAAATTCCAATCCGGCTCTCACGCTTGGTAACAAAGGTTCCGCCATATCCCAGTGCGGAGCCAGAGGGAAATTGTTTCACGCCGCACAGAGCCGTTTTTAATTTCATCACCGGTTTGAGAGAAATTTTTTCGCGATGACGCGGATTCGGATAAGCTCCATAAAGTATAATCCCCGGGCGAACCAACGAATACCCCGATAAACGATTGTCGATAAGTGCCGCCGAGTTGGCAATAGCATAAACGGTTTTACTTCCTTTCAACTGAGTCAGCTTCGATTCGAGAATCTGCTGCATCCGTTCAAACAGAACAAACTGACGCTCGGTGGGGGCCCCCTCTTCTTCGTCAGCCTGCGCCAAATGAGTAAAAACCCCCTGCACTAAAATTTCGGAATATTTTTTTAACAACTCGACAAGCGCATCTGTTTGGGACGGGAGGAAACCCAACCTTCCCATTCCCGTATCCAATTTAATATGAGCCGGCCCTTCTTTGACCTTCCCGTGCAGAAAACTCCCCCAGCGAGAAACATCTTCCAGCTGATGCAAAACAGGTTTTAAACGATAGTCGAGAAACACTTGAAGGGAGTCGGTCAAGAGTCCGTCCAAAATAACAATGTCGGCACGAATTCCGGCATCGCGTAGCTCGACCCCTTCTTCGACCGTAGCCACTCCAAATTGTCGAACACCCAACTCTTCCAAGGTGCGAGTACATCGGACGGCTCCATGTCCATAGGCATTGGCTTTGACAATAGCCATGGGAGAAATGCCTTCGGGCAAGGGTGATTCACCCAAAAGCTTTTTGATTTCCAAAAAATTAGACCTGAAGGCATGCAGGTCAATTTCGGCAATTGTGGGACGATAGTGAATGGCCATTGTTTCTTCTTTCTCTATATTAAATTTTCTAGTATCTTACAACATCATTAGCACAAATTAACAAGCATATGAACGAAACAACGCCAAAAAAGTCAAAAAACTTTATTCAATTTGTAGGACATTCTTGTGTCTGGGTGACCCTTGATGGCCAACACTTTCTGATTGATACCAATTTCTCCAACCGTATTGTCGGATTGAAAAGGCATTCAAAGTTGGGAATCGATCTGCACCATCTCCCCGACGTCTCAGCCTTGCTGGTCACGCACGCTCATTACGATCATCTCGATCTTTTTTCCTACAAATATTTTCCTCAGAACAAAACAATCGTTTCTCCACCGGGGTTGGAACATTTGATTCACCGGTTTCTTCATAATCCGGTTGTGGAATTAGAAACAGGAAAAACTTTTGAGGTAGGAACTGTTAAAGTGACGGCTGTACCTACAAAACATATCGGCTTTCGAGTCTCGGGGCTCCGTTACACCCGGTGCACAGGTTACGTAATTGAAGGAGCGGGTTTCACCATCTATCATCCGGGGGACACTTGTTATGGGGATCATTTCCGTGAGATTGGACAAAAATTTAAAATTGATGTGGCCCTTCTCCCGATTGGCGCTTATCGCCCTCGCTGGTTTATGAAAAGTCGCCATATGAGTCCAGACGACGCCCTGCAAGCTTTCAAAGATCTGGGCGCAAAGACAATGATTCCCATTCATTGGGGAAGTTTCCGTCTGGCGTTTGATCCCATCGACGAACCGTTGCAGATTCTCAAACAAAATTTTCAGGTTGTGGCTGATTCTTCGTTCCTAAAAGTGTTACAGCCGGGAGAAAGTTTAATTTTATAAAAAAATATGAAAGTCACCGTTCTTGGATCTGGAACTTCTTCCGGCGTCCCCATCGTGGGCTGTTCTTGTGGCGTCTGCACTTCATCCAATCCAAAAAACAAAAGACTTCGCTCTTCTTGTCTCTTCGAAGTGAATGAAAAAATTATTTTAATTGATACCGGCCCCGATTTGCGAAGGCAGGCGCTCCGTCACAATATTTTGCATGTCGATGCCGTTCTCTACACTCACATTCACGCCGACCACACTCATGGCATTGACGAGTTGCGCGTTTATAATGCGTATCAAAAAGAGGCCATCCCGATATACGGCGACACAAAAACAATCGCTCACCTGGTCAAAACATTTTCTTATATTTTCACCCCTCCCAAAGATTACCCCAGTCTCATTCCCAAATTAATTCCCACCCCGGTGGAGGGAAAATTTGATGTTTTGGGAATTCCAGTGCAAATGATCCCCTGTCATCACGGAGAAAATTATTGGACCTCCAACTATCGCATTAAAAATGTCGCTTGGCTGACAGATACTAGTGGTATTCCAAATAGTTCACTTGATCTCCTTCAAGGATTGGATGTCCTTCTCATCGACGGCCTTCGACTCAAGCCACACCCCACCCATTTTCATTTGGAAGAAACTTTAAAGATAACAAAAAAAATTGGCGCTAAAAAAACTTATCTCATCCACTTAACTCATGACTACGATCATGACGAATTCAACAAACAACTCCCCAATGGCGTCGAGCTGGCCTATGACGGCTTGACACTTTCTACCCCGTTTGCTAACGACTAAAAACACCTCACTTATGATACGCATCCACCTCAATGGTCAACACAAGGCCCTCGAAGACGCACTGACAGTCGATCAACTGATTCGTTGTCTGCAAATCAAAAATCCCAATGTGGCTGTGGCTGTTAATTACGATATCGTCCCCCGCTCGCAATTTCCTGATCACAAAATAAAAGATGGGGATAAAATCGATATTGTCGAAGCCAAAGCTGGGGGTTAAGTGCCTAAAAATCCGATTACAATTATTGGCGGCGGAGTTATTGGTTTGTCGATCGCCTGGCAGCTAGCACTTCGCGGAAAAAAAGTGGCGGTTTACGAAAAAAATAGCGTCGGCTCGGGAGCCACTGGGGCTGCGGCTGGGATGATTACCCCAACTTCCGAAATACGTTTTGGCGAAGAAGAGCTTTTAAAACTTTTTTTAGAAAGTACCAGCCGCTATCCATCTTTTATTCGCGAACTCGAAAAAGTTTCGGGACATTCGACCGATTTTCAAACATCAGGTTCTTTAATGGTGGCCATCGATCATGATGATGAGGCTGAACTGGAGCGTCTGTTCGATTATCAAAAAGAATTGGGGCTGGAGGTGAACCGATTGACCCCTACAGAAGTTCGGGAGAAGGAACCGCTGTTGTCGCACCAATGTGTAGGAGGAATTTTTTCCGCCTCCGAATATTTTCTGGATGCCAGACGATTGGTGGAGTCACTCAAGAAAGCGTTGAGTGCCATGAACGTCCCGATTTTCGAAGGAAAAAAAGTGGAGTCGCTGGAAATTCAAAATGGTCGAGTGACTTCCATTCAAGTGGGAGATGAAAAAATAAAAATGGAACAGGTCATCATCGCGAGTGGCATCGATCAAAAAGTAGATGGCCTTCCCGAAGAACTTTTTTTTCCTATTCGGCCAGTGAAGGGACAATGTGTGGAGTTGCAAGCTCCCCCTTCACTTCGTTTGATCCATGCGGTGCGTACGCTTCATCGTTATCCCGTCTATCTGGTACCGCGATCAGATGGACGGCTAACCATCGGCGCCACGCTCGAAGAAATGGGGCATGACACCACGGTGACCGCTGGCTCGCTTCTCGATTTGATTTACGGAGCCTGGAAAATTTTTCCATCCGTCACCGAAATGCCGGTCGTCCAAAGTTGGGCCGGGCTGCGCCCCGCGTCGAGCGATCACAAACCGATTTTGGGACCAACCTCGGTAAACGGGTTGTATGTAGCCATGGGAATGTATCGCCACGGTATTTTGCTGGCACCGATTGTGGGAGAATTGATGGCGGAATTGGTAGGCGAAGAAAAAAATTCTCCGTTTTTTGAAATTTTTGGAAGCAAACGATTTCAACCAAAATATGAACATGCTGCAAATTGCCAATAAAACATTCAAGTCGCGCCTTCTGTTGGGAACCGCCGGTTATCCCAACTTGCAAGTATTGGAAGAAGCGTTGAGTGCGTCGGGATGCGAGGTAACTACCGTTGCCATTCGTCGAATCAATCTGGTGGAAGATCAGACGGAAGGAATTTTGCCACTCCTTAAAAAAGGAAATTATTTTCTTCTCCCTAACACCGCAGGTTGTTACACGGCCAAAGAAGCGGTACTCACGGCTAAGCTGGCGCGTGAAGCTCTGAATACAAATTGGGTGAAGCTGGAGGTCATCGGCGATTCGTATTCGCTCTATCCCGACAGCGAAGAATTATTGAAAGCCGCCACCGAATTAATCTCCGAGGGTTTTGTCGTTCTTCCTTATTGCAACGACGACCCTGTCGTTTGCAAAAAACTAGTCGACCGGGGATGCCCAGCCGTCATGCCTCTGGGGGCTCCAATTGGTTCGGGACAAGGAATCCGAAATCCCAATAATTTGGAGCTGATTCGCAAGCAAGTATCGGTTCCCATTATTGTAGATGCCGGAGTAGGATGCGCCTCGCACGTCGCGTTTGCGATGGAGTTGGGATGCGACGGAGTGTTGATGAATACCGCCATAGCCCGCGCCCGCGATCCCGTCAAAATGGCGCTAGCCATGAAAAATGCGATTGAAGCCGGACGTCTCTCGTTTGAAGCAGGACGAATCCCCGAAAAAAAGTTTGCAACCCCTTCCACACCGGACAGGGGAAAAATAAACTACAGGAGATAATTATGCGTACCGAATGGATCAAAAAAAGAACTAATGACACCAACAAATCGCAAATGCATTACGCGCGAAAGGGCATTGTCACCGAAGAAATGGAATTTGTCGCCAAACGCGAGGGGCTGGCACCCGAATTTGTCCGGCGCGAAATCGCCATTGGGCGGATGATCATTCCCGCTAACGTCAATCACTTCAAGCTTGAGCCGATGGCGATTGGTATTGGTACGCTCTGTAAAATCAATGCCAACATTGGCAACTCGGCCGTCACTTCTAAAATTGATGACGAACTTAAAAAATTGCACATGGCAGTTCATTTGGGATCAGACACGATTATGGATTTATCAACCGGCGGAAATATTCCCGAAATCCGCAAAGCGATTATTAACGCCAGCCCCGTTCCCATAGGTACTGTCCCCATTTACGAGGCTTTAAGCCGTGTTAAAAAATTGGAAGACTTAACCATCGACATTATGTTGGAAGTCATTGAAGAACAAGCCGAGCAAGGGGTCGATTACATGACCATCCACGCCGGAGTCCTTCGCGAATTTTTGCAATACATTCCCCAAAGAATCACCGGCATTGTCAGCCGCGGCGGAGCCATACTGGCGGGATGGATGAAACATCATCGCAAAGAAAATTTTCTCTATGAGAATTTTGATCGTATCACCAAAATATTAGCCAAGCATGATGTCTCTTACAGTTTGGGCGATGGGCTTCGCCCCGGTTGTTTGGCCGACGCCTCGGACGAAGCTCAATTTAGCGAGCTGAAAATTTTAGGCGAACTCACTCTCAAAGCGTGGAACTATGATGTGCAGGTGATGATCGAAGGCCCCGGCCACATTCCTGTCGATCAAATTGAAATGAATGTCAAAAAGCAGATGGAACTTTGTCATCAGGCCCCCTTCTACGTCTTGGGCCCACTCGTCACCGATGTCGCTCCCGGTTACGATCATATTACTTCGTCGATTGGCGCCACGCTGGCGGGAACTGCAGGGGCGGCCATGCTTTGCTACGTCACTCCCAAAGAACATTTAGGACTTCCCAACGAAGAAGATGTGCGACAAGGAGTCATTGCCTATAAAATTGCGGCGCACGCGGCGGATGTGGCGCGCCACCGTCCTTATGTTCGTGATCGCGACGACGCTTTGTCGCGCGCCCGATTTTCTTTTAACTGGCGCGAACAATTTGCCCTGTCGCTCGATCCAGAAACAGCCCAGCGGATGCACGACGAAACTTTGCCACAAGATTCTTTCAAAGAAGCCGCCTTCTGCTCGATGTGCGGTCCTAAATTTTGTAGCATGAGCATCACGCAGCAATATTCCTCCCCATGAATTATTTATTCTTCAAAGTCCGCCGCGAAGATATTTACGCGCTCAAATTTATTCTGGAAGGTTTTGAAAACTGGATGACCGTCTCCACCATCGACGAGAATCTTTCAAAGATTCAAATTACCATCTCGCCTGACTCTCTGGAAGAATGCCAAAAAATTATAGCCGACCTGCAAACCCAGTTTACGATGATTCCGGTGGATGAAGAAATCCACCATTCGCAGGGTAATTATTGAGAATTCTTCCCATTGCTTATTTTCTTATCTTGATGGAAAATAAGGAAATGATAACATTAGATGAATACTTTAAACAAACCCACAATGAATACGGCATCGACCGGACTTTGTTGATCGAAAGGCTTAAATTAACCCCGACCGAGCGGCTGAGAGAACATGAAAGTTTTCTTGCCCAAATCGAAGAATTAAGACGAACAATCAGAAGACATCCTCATGACACAGTTCCAAAAAATAATTCAAATACTGGCCAATGATAAAATTGATTTTGTAGTAATAGGTGGGCTAGCCCTTATTGCTCAAGGGTCAGCCTATATGACTTCCGATATCGACATCTGCTATAAACGTTCTGAAGAAAATGTCAAAAAAATTGTCCAAGCTTTTAAAAATTACCATTTAACCCTTCGGGGGGCTCCGAAAGATCTTCCTTTTATTTTTGACGAAAAAACCTTGAAAGCAGGAATGAATTTCACTTTTTCAAGTGAACTGGGGGACATCGATCTACTGGGAGAAATAGGAGGAATTGGATTTTATGAAAACGTTTTGAAATATTCAGAAAGAATGGATCTCTATGGATTCGAATGCCAGGTTCTAACTGTTGAAGGGTTATTAAAAAGTAAAAAGGCCGCAAACCGCCGCAAAGACCAAAACCACATCGCCGAACTGGAAGAACTTCTCAAATTAAAAAAAGAAAATTAAGCTAATGCCATTGATGGCACAGCCAACTGCCCGCAAGCCCCCAAAATATCTCGCCCGCGTGAGCGACGGATCACCGCTACATAGCCTTTATCGAGAATAATTTTCTGGAATTTCAAAACCCATTCGTCCGACGGCCTCTTGAAGGGGGCTCCAGGAAATTCGTTGAAAAGAATCAGATTAATTTTAGCCGGAAGACCCGAAAGAATCTTGGCCAGCCTCCTCGCGTCTTCCAGCGAATCATTCACACCGTGGAGCAAAACATACTCAAAGGTAATCCGGTTTCTCTTGGGAAGATTCATTTTGCGGAGTGAACCTAGTAAAACATCGAGCGGAAATTTTTTGTTGATCGGCATGATCTTGTCGCGCACCTCGTTGGTGGTGGCGTGAAGCGAGACCGCCAGCTTGACAGGAGTTTGATCGCCAAATTTTTCGATCTCGGGGGCAATCCCCGACGTGGAAACGGTGATATGATGACGCGAAAAACCAAAACATTTGGGATCGATCAAAATTTCTAGCGCGGCATAAAGATTTTTGGCATTCACCAGCGGTTCTCCCATTCCCATAAAAACAAGATTGGAAATCGCCCCTCTCCCCGGCCTCCCACAGGGACTTCCTTCGGTCGCTCTCCCCATGAGGGAGAGGGAATCACTTTTTTCCAAGTCGCGGCGCACAGCGGCCACCTGCTCCAAAATTTCAAAAACTGTAAGATTACGTTTTAGCCCCATCGTGGCGGTGTAACAAAAAGTACATCCCATCGCACATCCCACTTGGGTGGAGATACAAAGGGTGCGACGATTTTCGGTAGGTATCATGACCGTCTCAATTTCCTTCCCGTCGGCAAGTTGCAAAAGATATTTCCGGGTTCCATCCGTCGACACCAACACCTTGCTGATTTTTAGAGTGGGAATTTCAAATTTTTCGGAAAGAAGTTTTCGATACTCCTTGCCCAAATTGGTCATTTGATCAAAACTACAAACGTCCTGCTGATAAAGCCATTTTTTTACCTGCTGAGCACGATACCCTTCCAGCCCAAGCTTTTCAAACTCCTCCGCGAGTTGGGAGAGGGAAATATTTTTGATGTTGGCGAGCATTACTTCAAAACCTCAAACGTCCCCACCTGTATCTGAACTTTTGAAAAATGGCCGGAGAATGAAATAGGGTAAGATCCATCTTCATTTTTCTGTTTATCCACCACGATAATAAATGGAAAAGCGTCTTCCAATTTTTTGGAAAGCTGAAAGGTTCCATCTAAGTTAAAACGCGACAGAGGCAATTTTTTATTGATTTGCAATTTTCCGGCGAGGTTAAGAATTAAATCTCCTCCGGTAAGACTCACCGCTTTAATCTCCATTTTTCCGGCATCCATTTTGGCCGAAAAAATCCCCCCTTTAGCATCGGTTAAGACAGTATCTGGCAAATCAATATCAAAACCGGGATAAGGGGAAAAGCGGCCTGCAGGCATCGACACATTTTTAAACTTAAGCTCGATGAGACCACTATTTCGATTAACATGATCACTATCTAAAGAGAGATCAATTTTTCCATCGATACTCCCGACAAGAGAATCTCCTACGCCTGTATAGAGAAATGGTAAATCTGAAAACTGTATTCCATCAATTTCGGTTGAAAAATCCCCTTCCGTTAAACTTAAATCTGAAAATAGAAGAGAGAAATGCCCATCCATTTCCCCCTTTTTTCCTTTAGCTACAAAGGAGGCTTGAAACCGATGGGCCAACAAGGGGAGATAATGAAAACCGACGCGCACTTCTGGCATATCAATCCAAATTTCATCCCCATTTTGACCACGGTGATGAAGTTGAAAATTCTTGAAGACTGTTTTGAAAAGTAAACTCGGTTTGATTTCCGAAACAGTGATTCGGTAAGCCCCATTCGTGTTCGTTTCCACTTGAGACAAAAAATATTGAACGATCGAATCGAAAGGAAACATGAAAAGAAAAAATAGGAAAAAAAAGAAAACCCCCGCCGTAATATTTAAGACCCATTGTCCCAGTTTACTCATTTTCCTTCTCCCTTAAGCTTGAGTGTTGAGACCTCAAAGGTCACCGACAAGAGCTGTCGGTTCTGATAACTTGGCTTCATCTGTAATTTTTTAATTCTCATCGGAAGACGACTGTCGTTTTCGATTTTATATAAATAACTCACAATTTGATCGAGCGACACTTTCGACAAGATGGCATCCACCCCCAGCTCATCATAAAAATCGGTCGTTTCCAAATTGACAGGATGAAGCTTATCAATGTTTTGTCCAATCCCTTCGTCGTTGGCCAAAGATTCTAAAATAGTTGTGAGTGAATCCCCTCCGCTGGAATTCAGTTTCTTTTTCAAGGCCTCCAGTGTCATCTTAGAAGATTGATAGTCTCTCAGTTTGGAAGCTAGGCTCTCGGTTCCTTTTCGAGTTTTTGAATATTCCTGCCGTAGCGCCCCCAACTTTGAAGAGGTACAGGAAATGGGAAGAACAAGAAGCAAAATAAAAACAACAACGGAGACAATAACCAGTATCGTCTGCTCTCGTTGTTCCAACCCTAAAAAAGCATTATACAAATCTTCAAAATTAAATCGTCCCCGCAGACTGTATTTGGATTTAATGGCTGACATGAGAAGTGTTAGCTCTCTTTATCTCCCGGTTTAGTGGTGACCACATCCATGGAAAGAGAAAATTTAATTTCGTCGCGGACCCCTTTCGACGGATTGGCGGTCACCTTTTTGAACAAAGGGGAAGCCGCCAAGGCATCTCTGATTTTATCAACCGCCTGAAATGAATCTGTCCTTCCTTCAATCGTAATATGATCCCCCGTAAAGTTAAAATCATCGATGTCGATGGTCACATCTTCCTTCGCCGGAATTTTTTGTGAAATTTCGAGCAAAAGCCCTAACGCGGAAGTTAGGCCCGCTGGATTGAGGGCATCAAGCTCGGTTTGAATTTCTGTCATGTTGCTGGCAATAGCGGTCAGCAGTTTTTTGGAACCGCTGTTGCTTTGCGCTTTGAGTTCCGGAAAAGCCTTCACAACCCCGCTCACCAAAGACGCATCGGCTTTCTGAATCCGCGATTGAAGAGAAAAATAAGAAAAAAGAAAATGAGAAAACCCCAACATAAAAACAAGACTAAACCAAATGGCCGCCTGTTTGATTTCGCTTCCCAAAGCTTTAATATCGCGTTGATAGGCAAACTCTCCACGCCGAAAATTAATTTTGATCGCCTTATTGGAATACATGATCTTGACAGTTTGGGAAAGAGAGGTGGCGATGGTCTCACGGCACTCGTCCGGATTTTCGAGGCGATGCTGGATGAGGTCGAGACATTCGAGAGGGGCCACATTCAAACGCAAAGAGTTAGAAATCATGTCCGAGAGCCCCGGCAGTTTAGAACCCCCTCCGCACAAATAAATAGCGGTCCAGGGTTGATTCACATACAATTGTTTATACCCCATGTAAGTCTGTCGCACAAAAGCCAACAATTCTTCGGCCACTGAATTCAGAATACGAGAAATTTGATCGAGCCCGTCTACGGCATGAGAAACACGACCACGATCAAGTTTAAGCCCTTCTGCTTTTTCAGCATTTAGACGAAATGCTTTTTGAATCGCTTTGGTAAAATGAATTCCCCCAACCGTGACCGAACGAACATATCGAAGTTTCATCCCTTCCATCACACAAATATTGGTTTTTTCGTGACCCACATCGAGTATCGCGTAAACCCCTTGCTGAGGAACCAATGAAATCTGGGCAATATGGGCTAAATCGATGGCATCCACCCCTACAAAGCGGGGATCTACACCGGCTGTTTGAAGAAGATCGAGATATTTAATGAAACGGGCTTGAGAAACATAGGCGGTTAAAACTGTCGAACGATTTTCTTCGATGGCAAGAATATGATAATCGATCATTAATTCTTCAAGCGGCAAAGGAACAAAATTTTCCAATTCAAAATCTAAGGTCGCCTCGATTTTCTTGGCATTGGTAAAAGGGAGTTCCAACACCCGGCAAGAAAGATGATGTGCTGGAAAATTGATGGATACCGAATCGAGAGGAATACGATTTTTTTCAATGACTAATCGCAACGCCGCCGCCTGAGCTTCTTCGTTCGTCAGACGAGTGCCAGAGCTAATGATTTGCTCGTGAAAAGAAACCAGCTCGAAATCACGCAACGATCTCTCAAGCTGACTCACTTTTACAGAATAGCTTCCGAGATCTATGCCAACTATCGTTTGAGCCATAATGAAAATTAGTATTTTAGTGTTTGATAAGTAGGGTACATGCTTATCAAACGCTAAAAATACTTATGGTTAGACAAGAAAAATGTACTCATAGAAAATTGAGTAACCATCTTATGTCTTAAAAGCAAAACCTTCAATCTTAATTTAGTCGTCACCCCGTACTTGATACGGGGTCCATTTTCTGGATGCCGGATCAAGTCCGGCATGACGAATCTTTCTTAATCAATTCGGTAGTAATAATAAGTCCACCTAGCCGCATTCGAACCTGTTGTATTCACAACAACCGTAATCGTCAATTGAGTCTCCCCTATTTGACCCTTGGCCTTAATGGTAAAAACATTATTATCGGAAGTCAGCAAATCCCTGAATTGAAAGGAACAGCTGGGTATGGTATTATTTGTCGAGGTGGACTCTGTTTCGCTATCGGTTGTGGAAGTGGTATCTATTAATCCTAACTTGTCATTTAAAGTCTGAGCCATGGTGTTAATATCGGGACAAGCCCCGATAACGGCATCCGTTAATTCCTTCATTTTGTTGTCCGTATATTCCACAGCAGTGCCACACCCCGCATTGTGAGTGTAATGATAAATCAGTGCCGCCACAAGATCGTCAGCATTATCGTTGCTTAAACAAACATTAATTTTGTCAGCCCCGGCATAGACTGTAATATCGTCTTGCAGATTTGCAAAAATATCGTCATTCATTCCCTCCACCAACCTGATCTCGGACAAGGTCATAAACTTTGCATTTTTGACTTTGGTATCCTGTCCCACATAAATATCACTTTCATTCCCTCTAGAAACATTATCAAACTCATTAATCACTCCATTATTGTCAACCCAATCCCCTAAAGCATGAACCAGTTTTTCGGCGTCTTGCTCGTGGCTTTGAAAAGTGTCATCAAATTTAGGGAGCATGAGAAGAGACAAAAGCAATTTTTTGCGCAGATCATACGAAGGACTGGTGGAAACAATGCCGGCCACCCTGTTCAGATCATACTTAGCCTGCTCTTCAGAAATATCCGAATAAAAATCTCCTTCAAAATTAAGAAATTTTTGGGCTTCATCCGATGACACCATGCTGGCGCCCATGTTCAGCGTGTCTTGAAAATCAGAATCACTTTTTTCTTTTGCTGCCTTCTCCTCATCACTCAGAGAAGGTTCGGATGAAGTGGTCGTCGTGGCATCCGAATTTCCCGTCAACAACCCTCGAATGCTTTCGGTGGATATGGCATATTTCCGATAAAGAGGGATGTCGGTCAGACCATTGATATCCACCCCCTGCGAAGAAGCGGCTGTCGCTGTCTCTTTATATTTTTTTAAAAGAATTTTTGAAAAATTAAGAGCCGACTTGGCTAAATAATAGGCCTGCAATCTTTCTTTGGCATTAACCGCCAGATGATAATTGACTCTCTCGTGATAAGAAAATTCCACAATGGAAACAGTCAAAATCGTCAGGGCTGAAAGCACCATGAGCAAGGCAATGCCCTTCTGATTTTTTCTTTTTTTAAAAGTTGATCTCATTTTGATACAAGTCTACAGGAGTTATCGTTTGATATTGAAACTCTCTCACTACATCATGTGAATTTTCATCAGCCAACTCCACCACTGTAAGATCAATTTTTACCGCCTGCGGGAGGTGCCCCAGATTACTGATTTGAGTGGTATCCCAGGTTGTCTGCCATACTTCTTTATTATTGTCATAATATTGCAGCTTAAATTCTTTAATGTTCTCAATAAGCAGGTAGCTGGCCCCCCCCTCGTCGATTTTTTCGGAAAGAGTGGAAGATTCGCGTCGCACCAGATCATGAAAACCGCGGTCGTTATTTTCGAGATGATAGCCAACTGTCACTTGGTCTGTATCTTTTGCATTTTTTTGGAAATGCAGGTGGCTCAAAGTTGAAAAATCCAGATTGGTTTCATCTCCCTTCAGCCCGGTTTGATAAGTAGTATCTTTTCCTTTAAGCGTCGTATTAGCCAAGAAAGCTTGAGATAAATCTTCTGTCATTTTACTAAAACCTAATCGTACAGAATGAAGTACCTCATCCCGATCTTCGACATGCGCCTTTCCCGTGAGCGTACGGCTCATGGTGACACTGATCAATAATCCCATTCCTGCCAAAATACCTACGGCAATGAGCACTTCGATGAGACTGAAACCTTTTTTATTCATTGCAAATTTACCCAATGGGTTGTCACCGTCATGTGAGGTTGTTTTTCCAAGGGATCATTCTTGTCTCCCCAGTAAACTGTTAACTGAACCTCGCGTGTTAATTTTGAAATTTCATCCGTGACAACTTTCATTTGGTCTTGAATAACCGCCAAATCGGGTTGTCCACTTTCTCCACTGTCTCCACTTTTTTCTCCCCCCCCTCCACCACCTCCTCCAGACACGATGGGAATCTCCACTTTTTTAATGGTGTAAGACCAACGATAATCATCAAAAGGGGGGTCAAAAGTTCCATTTTCTTCTTGATCCTCATCGGGAAATTTATTTTTGGCCATATCCTTCGTAAAATTTATTTCGAGCTCAGTCATTTTTTCGCGACTTAAAGCCACCGCTCGGGTAAGCCTTTCGGCGCGGGCACTGATCAAGTAAGAATTTCCGGAAGCAGAAAGAAGAATCACAAACGCTGTCGCCATAATTGCGACGGCGATAAGTATTTCTAAAAGAGTAAAACCCTCATTTTTGAAGGAGGGATGTATATTCGACATAATCTTTTGTAACACGGCTATGCGCGGTGATCGGCTGCACACCAATCGAATAAAAATTTTTCTCATCAACATCCGAGAGATGAACCAACGCTAACTCGGTCAACCCGCGTGGAAAAAAATAAAGATACGCCATTCCTTCCGTAATCGGCTTATCTTGATGCGCCACAAAAATATCTTTGATCTTAACTGACTTGTTCAAAGTATGTTTTTTGAAAGTGTCTTGATCGACCGCAACAAAACCTGGTTTAGATGCCGGTTTGTCGGAATCCGTTTTTGTAGAAGACAATGTGGTTGACGTTTGAGAGTCTTCCGAAGATTTTTTTATTTTTTCTTCTTCCTCTTTTTGCTGAGCGTCTGTTTTTACAAGATAAAGCTCTTCGCTCGATTCTAACCAGTAGCTGCCATTATCCACATCGAAAGCAATACGATAATAAAGCCCTTTGGTAGCCGCTTCATTATACGCAAACTTGATCGATCCCACCAACCAGGCCGCTTCTTTTTTGGACTGAATATGATAATTCCCTCCAAAAAGGCCAACCGCTAATCCCATCATCGTGGCAATGATAGCAATAACCGCAAGCAGTTCGATGAGTGTAAAGGCATTACAGGGGCTCGCGTCGCCCCCTCCACCGGCAAAGCCGGATGGAGCCTCCCCCTCAACGCCGCTTTGCGGCTGATAACTACCTACTCTCATTTCCCTTTTTCTTCCACATCCCAACTGACAATGTCATCATCGGTGCCTTCCTGACCATCGGGGCCGTTAGACCAGATTTCAATTTTGTTTCCATGACTTCCCGGATTGGCAAAATTGAATTCATGCCCCCACGAATCTTTGGGAACTTTTTTCATGTATCCTTCTTCAGGATAATTTTCAGAGACTTGTCCACTGCTTGGTTTGTGAACCAAGGCATCCAATCCTTGATCGTTTGTTGGATATTGATGATTATCGAGATTGTATTGATCTAACGTGTCCATAATATTACTAATCTGCGTCTTGCTCAGATCAATATTAGCTTTCTTCTGCCGTCCCACGACGTTAACCGCAATCAGTCCGGTAATACCGGCAATGATGGCGACCACCACCATGATTTCGATGAGGGTCATTCCCTTTTCGTTTTTGAAAAATTGCTTGAACATGTTTTCTCCTTTTTTTTTAGGGGCGACCCGGCGGGTCGCCCTTACTATTCACCCATGCAGATCCGACATTTTAAGGATCGGCAACAATATTGACAATACAATAAATGACACCACTCCGCCCATGACTAAAATCATGAGAGGTTCCAAAAGAGTGGTTAACGTGCTGACCGTTGTATCCACCTCTCCATCAAAAGTGTTGGCCACTTTTTCCAGCATCGATTCAAGAGCGCCGGTTTTTTCTCCCACCGCAATCATTTGTACCACGATAGGAGGAAACTCGCCACTTCTGCGAAGCGGCTCGGCGATCGATTCTCCTTCTTTCACGCTGTGCTTGGTTCGGTCAATCACTTCGCTTAAAACCACATTGTTTACCACATTTTTTACAATATCGAGAGCGGCCAGAAGTTGGACACCACTTTGAAGCAAGGTACCCAAGGTTCTTGCAAAACGGGAAATGGCAATTTTTCGAAAGAGCTCTCCAAAAATGGGAGCTTTGAGCGAATAGCGATCGAGACGATATCTGCCGGAAGGAGTGTTGGCATATCTTTTAAAAAGGTACGCTAACAGGGGCACGATAACCAATAATAAATACCAATAGCTTTGAGCAAAACTAGAAACAGCCATTAAAAATCGTGTAGGAAGAGGCAAAACCGCTTTGGCATCCTGAAAAATAGTCACAATTTTTGGAACGACACTCACCAATAAATAAATCATAAGGGACGCGCCAACAACGGTCATCACGATAGGATACATGAGCGCACTGGTTACTTTACTTTTTAATTTAGCTTGAGCTTCTGTAAACTCGGCCAAACGAGCCAGCACCTGTTCCAGCGCCCCAGAAGCCTCTCCCGCCTGGACCATCGAAATATAAAGATCGTTAAAAATTTTTGGAAACATTTTGAGCGAGTCGGCGAGCCTTCGCCCTTCCGTCACTTTATCTTTAATTTGAGAGATTGCTTTTTTTAATAATGGATTTTCAACCTGCTCTTGCAGCGCGGCCAGAGCATCGACCAAAGGAATGTTGGCGCTAAGCAAGGTCGACAACTGACGAGTCATGTGCGCCAGCTCGACAGTTTTGACCCGCGCTAAAAATGCAGGAGAATTTCCAGAGCCAAGAGACAACCCCTTTCTCGTTCCTTCCAGATAAATATCGGTTGTGAAAATACCGGTCCGCCGGAGCTTAATTCGTCCGGCTTTCTCGTTTTCAGAATCGACAACTCCATCTACTTTTTTCCCCTTGGCGTCAATTCCTTTGTAGGCGTAAACAGGCATGGTGTGTTTTAGACGCGGGCTACGTCTTCTTGGGTGAGGGCCAAAATTTCATCGATGGTTGTCTTTCCCTCGAGAATCAAGCGAATGCCAGCTTCGCGTAGTGTCAGCATTCCATGTCTCATGGCCGCTTTTTTAATCGTCATGGCTTCAACCGATTGGGTAATCAGTCCGCGGATTTCCTCATTCACCAAAAGAATTTCGTGAACGGCCCTTCTCCCCGCATAACCGGTGTCGAGACAAGTGGAACAGCCACGAGCTTGATAAAGTTTCACCCCTTGAATTTGATCGCGACCAACCCCTAATTTTTCGAGCTCGAAATCGGAAGGATCGTAAGTCTCGGCACAATTATGGCAAACGGTGCGAATCAATCGTTGCGCCAAAATAGCAATCACGGAACTGGCAATTAAAAAAGGTTCGACCCCCATATCAATGAGACGAGTAGCCGACGAGGCGGAATCGTTGGTGTGTAAGGTGGAAACCACCAAGTGTCCGGTAAGAGACGCCTGAATAGCAATTTCTGCCGTCTCGCGATCACGAATTTCACCGATCATGACAATGTCAGGGTCTTGTCGCAAAATAGCGCGAAGTCCGCTGGCAAAAGTGAGCTCGATTTTGGGATTAACTTGTGTCTGGTTGATTCCGGGAATTTGATATTCGACAGGGTCTTCGACCGTAATAATTTTAACGTCGGGGGTATTCACTTCGGTCAATGCCGCATAAAGAGTGGTGGTTTTACCCGAACCGGTCGGCCCCGTAACCAAAATAATTCCGTGACTTTTGTGAATCAGTTCGCGTATCACCGTCAGATTGGATCCTTCGAACCCCACGGTATCGAGCGTCATCAAGACTTTGCTGCGATCGAGCAAACGCATGACAACCGATTCTCCAAAAGAAGTTGGCAAGGTTGACACACGAATATCAATATCTTTTCCGGCAATTTTGATGCGGATTCTTCCATCCTGTGGCAACCGTTTTTCGGCAATGTTCAAGTTGGCCATAATTTTTACACGCGATAGAATACTGTTCTGCACCTTTTTGGGGGGATGCATGATGTCGTAGAGAATCCCGTCGATTCGAAAACGGACAATCAAATCTTTTTCGAAAGGTTCAATATGAATATCGGAAGCTTTTTGTTTGACCGCACGGAAAAGAAGTTGATTCACCAGCCGAATAATCGGCGCTTCGTCGGAGGCATCGAGCAAATCTTGAACCTCTTCGAGTTCCTGGGCGACAATATCCAAATTTTCTTCGTTGAGATCACTCATCACCGCCTGGTCCGAACCCACTTGACGATTATAACAAACATTGACGGCATCCATAATTTGTTGCGAGCTGGCAATGATGGGGCGAATTGGCTGATCGAAAATTAAATACAAATCGTCCAGAGCCCAATGGTTGAGAGGATCGGCTATGGCCACCATCACATGCCCATCCTCACGATGGAGCGGAATCAGTTCATTTTTTTTTGCAAAATTAATAGACACCTGATTAATCAGATCGACAGGAATTTCATCGGTCAGAATTTCGCTGATGTAAGGAAATCCCATCTGCATGGAAAGAGATTTTAAAATATCTTCCGATCGAACATAGCGCAGTTGCAAAAGGGCCTCTCCCAACTTACACCCCTTTTCCCGTTGAACAACAAGGCCCTCCTCCAATTGCTGGGGAGTAAGCGACGTTTGTTCCAAAAGAATCTGGCCGATACTTCGATCTTCCATAAGATGAATATTGTACTCGTTTTCGGGATAAATGCCAATTTTTTACCGCGATTGATATTTTACTTTTTGATGATCGGTCTTTACAGTCGTAGTCGAAGAAGAATCAGTTGATGGAGTAGACGTTGAAGATGGAGGAATTGTGGAAGATGTAGGCGTGGCATCGACAGAGCCTGTTCCAGCATCTGTTACATCTCCTTTGTACTCCAACAGGGAAGCGGCATGGTTTCGGATGGATTCACGAATGACTTTTCGTTGAGCTGGGGCATAATTATGTTCGATAAAAAGATTTCGTTCGTCAATTTTGCGTTTCAAAATAGCCAAATAGTCGTCACGATTACGAATAATATAGGGAGTAATAAATACAATAATATTGGTCCGGTCTTTTTCTATCTTTTTATTCTTAAAAAGATTTCCAACAACCGGTATATCTCCAAGTCCCGGCACTTTATTAGTAGTAGCCTTAGTGGTATCCCCTATCAAACCTCCAATAACAATAGTCTGCTTGTCATGCGCTACAACCACGGTATCGACAGATCTCTTGGTTAAGGTAGGCCCCAACGTCGTATCGGTACCCACTACATCAGTAATTTCCTGAGAGAGTTTAAGCCGCACATTGTCGCTCTCAGAAATTTGGGGAGTGATTTTGAGAATAACACCGGTGTCTTCACGCGTTACATTAAAAGTGGTAGCCCCTGTCGCCACGGTTGTGCCAGATGGGGTTGGTACTTCATTACCTACTTGGATCTTGGCTTCCTGGTTATCGAGAGTCAAGATGCTGGGAGTAGAAAGAATATTAGAATCGGTGTCGCTTTGAAGCGCATGAATAATGGCGCTGATGGCAGGAACAGTTGTCGTACCTGCAGCGGTGGTAAAGCTAATAGTCTGATCGGAAACAACTCCTCCTCCAAACCCTCCCGCGGCACCGGCAATGGTTGCAAGATCAGTTTGAGCTATGGGAAGAAGCGCTCCAAAACCGGCCAGGCTCCCTCCTAAGACGTTAAAAATATTTCCCAAATTTCCGGAAAGACCTGTTTGCCTGGTTTTACCTACGGATAATTCCATCACAATCGCCTCGAGATAAACTTGGCGGCGTGGAATGTCAAGCTGACTGACCACTTTCATCATCAAAGTATCGTAATCTTTCGGGGAGGCAGTAATCACCAAAGAATTGGTTGCTTCGTCGGCAGTAACCTTCACTCCCCCTTGTAACTCCACCGAACCAGCAGCTTGAGTTGTGGAACCACTTTTACTTGATTTCGAAGAAGTACCAGAGGTCAAAGCCGACAAGACTTCGGCTAATTCTTTAGCATTGGCATATTTTAAATAATAAACATGAAGCTCCCCTTGGGTGCCGGTCATCGGGGCATCCAGCTGGGCCACAAGGGCCCGCACTTTTAGAATGGCCCTTTTTGTCCCCAAAACGATGATGGAATTTGTTCGATCGTCGGTGATCACTTTGGAGACAGAAGGAAGTTCTTCAAGCTCTGACGAACTTTTTCCCTTTGCCGCAGAACGTCCTCCCGACTTGGAGGCATCCTCCGCAAAAAGCTGGGTAATCTTGTCAGAAATGTCCGAGGCATCGGCATTTTGAATGGGAATAATCTCAATGACCTGTTGCGGCCCTTCCTGATCGAGCTCGTGAATAATTTTTAGGATACGATCGATATTAGAACCAGCGTCAGTTAAGATAAGAGTATTTGTCGAAGGATAAGCAAAAAGATTTCCGTCTTTAGAAACCAAATTTTTAATCACGGTTGAAATATCGTTGGCCGAAATATTTTTCACCTGAATGATGCGAGTAATAAATCGGTCGGTGTTGGGGGAATCTTCTTTATAAAGTTCGAGAGGTTTATCGATCGCCTCTTTGGTTTGAACAATTTTAATCAGCCCCGAAGGAGTAGCCACCGTCGTAAAACCCATAACCTGAAGGGCCGACAAAAAGGCCTGATAAGCCATGTCTTTGGTCATCGGTTTTTCGGAGACGATGGTAATTTTGCCTTTCACCTTGTCATCGATCAAAAAATTAGTGCCGGTCGCCTTGGAAATTTGTTTGATGATGTCGGTGATGTCGGCATCGGTGGCATTGAGATAAACCAAATCGTCCGATGGGGCAGACTCTTGGTCTGGATTGTCTTCTCCCGTCACCGTCGGAGAATTCTCGGTAGGAGTTCCATACTTATTTGTTGTCTCTGTTGTCGTCGTTGTCGTCGTTTTTGTCGTCCCCGGGTCGGGTGCAAAAGTTGGGTTAGGTGAAGGAACAGAATCCGGTGAAACCACGGTAGGGGCCGGAGGCACAGGCATAGAGGGGGGAGCCATGTCTTGGGCAAACACGGAAGTTACCATCCAAGAAATTGAGGCGATCCCCAGCAATAATATTTTCTTATTATCGAATTTCATAATCAAGCGTTGTCGGCGCCCCTTTTCGATCGAGATCGATCGTAATATGTGTTTCGTTTTTTAGCTGATTAAAGATATCTAGCCCCTTTTTGATATCCAGATCAATTCCATTCATCCTCTTCAAAACATCACCGCGTTGCAACCCTAGTTTTGCAAAAATACTTCCTGCCCGAATCGAACTCAACTTAAGCCCATCGGCGACCCCATCTTTGAAGTGGGGGGTAGCCCGAATCTGAGTATAGAGCTTATCGATGTTAGCAATAGCATCATCAAGTTCCGCCCTATCGATAACAAATTTTCCTTCACCGGCCTGCTCCACTTTCGGCTGAGATCCCCCAACATCCGTGGGAACCCCTTTAAGCGCATTATCAGCCAACCCCCCTTTTACAAAATCAACGAGTGGAACATATTCCAACTTCCCCTTGTTCACAAACTCGACACGGTCATACAAAATTTTTACAATGTCGGCATCGGAAGCAAATTTCTTTTCGTCGTGAACGGTATAAACCTCTTGCTTATTGGCCCCACCCGAAATCACACAGCTGGAAAGCTTGTCGGTCCCCCCCCCCACCGCAAAGGTGGAGATCAGTTTGATGGGAAGCGTGGTCAAAACCGCTTCGCCATTTAAGTCGACAGTTGTCGGCGCCTCTGTTTTCGGCCCAGTCCCCAAAGTGATCGTTGCCACCGCATGCGAGTCGAACACATTCCGCTCGGTAATTTTTTGAAAAGCAGTGACATCGTTGGACTCCGATTCTTTGACGGTTTTTTTCCCTCCCGCTAGAGACGAAGCGTTTGCTTGCATCGTCGGCAACGCCACTTCTCCCTGTAATTTCATGGCTACAATGTCGGTTGTCATGCGCGCCAGAAAATAAGAACAAAATACGACGGCTATCAGACTGATCAGCCACATGTACTTTTTGAGGTAGAAGCTCAAACATTAACCCCTCTTTAAAATTGTCGACGTTGTCGACATTGACAACGTTAACCACAATAGAAAACACTTCTCTTTAATGGGAAATTAAAAAGCCGGACAGGGAACGAATGGGAAATCGCTCGAAACGTGGAGAAAGATTAACAAAAATTATCTTTGATAGCAAATGAAAATCGTAAAAAAAAGCTTCAACCGACTTTGGTCACCATAGGTCTTTTTGCCGCATCGACTAAAAGCTGCCGACCATACTCTTGAAGACTCACTACATCCATCGGACGTTCTAAAAGTTCCTGGATTCCTTCGGCGGCGGCAACGGCCGCAGCGATGGTTGTGAAATAAGGAACCCCTTTCATCAGGGCTGCGCGGCGGATGGAGGAAGAATCGAGTGCCGAGCCCCACCCTTCTGGCGTATTGATCACCATCGCCACTTCTCCTTTTTCGATTTTGTCGACAATGTGGGGAGAACCTTCGCGTACTTTGTTGATGGATGCAACTTTGATTCCCTGCTTGGTTAGAAAACGGGCCGTCCCACCGGTGGCTAATAAATCAAAACCGATTTTGGAAAGAGATTGCGCGGCTGGAAGCATGGCTTCTTTGTCGGTATCGCGAACGCTGATAAACGCCGTTCCTTTTTGAGGCAAAAGAGTTCCCGCCGCAATTTCGGCTTTGGCAAAGGCCATTCCAAAAGAGCGGTCGATTCCCATCACTTCGCCGGTTGATTTCATTTCGGGTCCCAAAATCGGATCGACGCCCGGAAATTTGTTGAAAGGAAAAACCGCTTCTTTGACCGATAAATAAGGGGGAATAATTTCTTCGGTAAAACCAAGTTCGCGCAAACTCTTGCCAATCATTACTTTGGCGGCAAGCTTTGCCAATGGAACTCCGATAGCTTTCGAAACGAAAGGAACCGTTCGAGAGGCGCGCGGATTGACTTCGAGAATATAAATTTTTTCGCCTTGCACCGCAAACTGCACATTCATCAACCCGCAAACTTTCAAAGCCAACGCCATTTTTTTGGTTTGAACACGAATTTCATCGAGAACTTTTTGGGAAAGAGAATGAGGGGGCAAACAGCAAGCACTATCACCCGAATGGATTCCCGCCTGCTCGATATGTTCCATAATCCCCGCCACCACCACTTCTTTTCCATCGGAAATGGCATCGACATCCACTTCGATGGCCCCTTCCAAATATTGATCGATGAGAACGGGGCGGGATTCAGAGGCGATAACCGCTTTTTGCATGTAAGTTTTGATGCCATCG
>Ga0209515_10002308_pt1 | contig 29674 bp, 19 predicted proteins | sample Subgroupgradi54m_FD_187454 | JGI IMG/M metagenome (GOLD analysis project Ga0209515, IMG submission 187454) | Subsurface groundwater microbial communities from S. Glens Falls, New York, USA - GMW60B uncontaminated upgradient, 5.4 m (SPAdes)... ... | reverse complement strand
GCGAGCACCCGGCTCGGGACAGGCGAGGGTCGTGTGAGGTCGCGCGACATCGGCTCGCGGGCGCTCGAAGGCAGCTCGGGGTCGCGCGCACGTCCATCCACCGCCCCGTTCTCGTCGGTGTGCGAGGTCGCCGCGACCTGGCTCAGCAGCGAGAATTCGCGCGCCTGGCCAGGCTCGAGCTGCACGCGCATGCCCGGCCTGGCTCCGGACGCGCGCGCCGTCTCCTCCGAAACCGTGTAGCGCACGATGCCGCGTGCCACGAACGCGGTGCCATCAGGGAGCACGACCTTGAGCTCGACCAGGGTTCCAGGTGCAGGTGGATGGGGCATGCCCAGCCACAGCTCGCCTCGACTGCTATGGCTTGCAGCCAGCTGCGCGACCTTGCTCCAGTCGGTACATCTTATGGTCGCGCGCCAGCCGCGCCGCACACCTGTACCTCCGGCGTGCTGATTGGGGTCGCTCATCAGGCCCATGGTCGAGCAAGATGCGGACCAGCGCTGGTGCGGCGCGGTCCGGAGGTAACGCGCAGAGTCAGGAAGGCGGCGATACTGTGCGGCGGAGGGCGAGGCGGATGTAAGACGCCGACGCCCTGCAGGTCACCCTTCGCACGCCCAGCAAGGTGAACGCCAGCAAGGCGAACGTCCCGAACGCTCCGCCCGCCGCGGGTCGCGACGCGACCGAACCGACGCTGCACCCGCCCGCGGCATGCTCGTCCTCGACCATGCCGCGGACGCTGCCGTCCCAGCCTGCCACGAAGAGCATGTTGCCTGCAGGCACCACGCCGCCCATGAGCGGCGCGCCCAGATCCACCTGCCACGAGCAGCCTGCCGCTGCTCACCACTACCTCGCGCAGCACACCGTCATCGCCGCCCGACCAGACCACGTCGCGGGTCACCACGGGAGGCGACGAGACCGACCGCGCGGTTGTCTGGTAATGCACGGGATGCACGACGCTCTTGCCCACGGGCATGGTCCACAGCGGCGCGCCGTCGTCGGCGGACACAGCAACCAGCCCTGCTTGGCGCGTCGGCAGGATCAGGCGGTCCCCACTCAATGCCGGCGTGGCCCACACCCAGTGGGCGTAGTCGAAGCCTCCCTTGAACAGCGTACGCTGCCAGACGGTGCGACCATCGTCGACCCGCAGCACGCTCACCAGCGTCGCCGCGTTGACGGTATACAGGCGTCCGTTAGCGATCACCGGCGCAGCGGTCACGCCCACGTCGACCGGGGACGCCCTGGTCCAGGCGGGGGCGCCGTCGTGCGTGTCGTAGGCGAACACGCCGATGTGCCGGCCCAGCGGCGCCACCAGCGTGTCCTCGGTAGCCGCGGCCGCCGCGTGGGAGGGATCGAAGAAGGTCGACGCGTCGGGCGAACGCTGCCAGCGCACCTCGCCGGTGGCCACGTCGACGGCGACGAAGTGGTACATGGTGCCGATGTAGGCGAGCCCGCCGATCACCAGCGGCGACGCGTACAGGTTGACCATGCCGGCCGCGCGCGTCGGGTCGATGGCTAGCTGCCAGCGCTGCGCGCCGGTGGCGGCGTCCAGACCGCGCAGCATGCCATCGACGCTGGCCACCACCACCACGCCGCGCTCGACCGCGGGCGAGCCGTGCACCGCCGCGCCGCCGCGGAAGGCCCACAGGCGCGCGCCCGTGCGCGCGTCGAGCGCGACCATGCCGCCGCCGCCGCCGGTGCCATAGTCGGCCACCGACACGAACAGCCGTCCGTCAGCGAGCACGGGCGGCGCGTGGATGTGCCCGCCCACGGTGGTCGCCCAGCGCATGGCCAGCGGCGGCACGAGCGACCTGCCCACGGTGCCCACGTGCGTCGACGAGCCGCCCAGCTGCGGCCACTCGGGCAGCTCGGCGGGAACGTCCATGCTGGCGACGCAGAAGGTGACGTCCTTGAACTCAGGCGCGGCGCCCGGCCGCTCGATGACCAGGCGCAACCCGTGCTCGCCCGGCGCAAGCGCGTCGACGGCGACCGACTCGTCCCAGCCGCCGCGCGCCTCGAGTAGCCGCCACTCGCCGTCGTCAACGCGCGCGCGCACCTGGTGCTGCCCGGGGCCATCCTGGAGCGCGACGATCAGCTCGAAGGGCGCCGCGGCGATGCACACGTCGGGACGCGGCGCGATCAGCTCGAACACCGGATGCTCGGTGACGTCCAGCTCGCGCACGTCGACGTTGCTGCCGGTGACGGTCACGACCTGGTAGCCGGCAGGCATGCCGTCGAGCCCACCGAATCCGATGGGCTGCACGTTGTGCTCGACCAGGCCCGGGTACACGAGCTGGCGGTTCGCGTGGTAGTGGCCGGTGAACAGGTGGGTCACGCCGCGCGCAACCAAACCTTCGTAGAGCGCTTGGTCGTAGGGCAGGGTGATGGGAAAGTGCAACGCGGCGACTACCAGCTGGCCGGGCTTGAGGAGCTCCAGATCGTGGTCCAGGAAGTCGAGTCGCTCTCTGACCGAGGCCTGCCCGTTCATGACGACGACGTGCACAGCGCCGGCGTCGAAGCTCCACTGCGGCGGCCCGAGGTGGTGTCGCCAGCCTTTGCCGCCGTCGGCCCAGTCGTGGTTCCCCGTGACCGGCACGATGGGCACGCCGATGCCCTCGATCGCGCGCGCGTAGGCGTCGAACTCCGCCGCCTCGCTCGCCTGCGTGATGTCGCCGGTGAGCAGGATGAACGCCGGTGGCGGCGATCCGCTCGCCGCCTGCGCGAGCGCTGCGCGCGTCTGGGCGGCTTTCATCTGGCCGATGTGCGGGTCAGACGCGTGTACGAAGCGCAGTGGTCCTTCCACCGGATGCAGCGCGAGCAAGAAGGTGACGTCGTTGTTCGTGTCGGCGCGGACCTCTTGCCATACGGGTCCGGGCGCGTAGCCGCTGGGCGTCCGTACCCATACGATGCCGTCGCGCGGTGTGTCCATCACGAAGGTGCCGTCGGCAGCCGTGCTCACCCAGAGGCTTTGCTCGAGCACGACGGTCACGCCGCCGAGAGGCACGTCGCCAGCCGAGATGCGCCCGTCACCGTCGTCGTCGGCTAGTACGCGCCCATGAACGAAGAACGCCTGCGCCCCGCCTTCTCCCAGCAGGATGAGAACCACCGCGGCCGCCAGCGCCACCCGTAGCACGAACGACTTCACTACAACCGAGCTCCTCTCGCGCGAACCATGCATCTTGAGCGCGAGCCGCCGAGCCTGCCAGTAAATAGAGGAAGTCCAGACCTTCAGCACAGTAGTGCCAATGACCTACCCGCCATTCGAGCATGTCATTCTCGAAGGCATGTAAGCGTCCCTCTTCCCCAGCTGAACTGTACGCCATTTGCACAGTGTCTCCACATTGGGCACTCGACCGCACGTGTTTCCGAGTACATGCGATGGCGCGGGACTGGCATTCCGCCGCTGCTTCGGGGAGGGCTAGCAAAATGTTGGCTTATCGATGGATGGCATTACTGGCTACTTCGCTGGCCGCAGGATCACTGGCGTGCTCCACCGAGCTCACCGGGCCGACACCTGTGGTCTCCGGCCTGGATCCAGCATTGGTCTGTACCGAGCAACTGGTGACCAAGGTCGCCCTCTCGGGCGAGGACCTCTCGCCGCTGGGGTTCGATACCGCGACGGCCGATCCACTGCTCGCCCTGCCAGCGATCACGCTCCGCCGCACCCAGGACTTGACCGGCGCGGCGGCGATGGGCACGCCGGTGGCCCTGCCCGACGACCCGAAGAACCCGGCCGCCAGTCATGTGCGCTGGACGAGCGAGCAGTCCATGGAGTTCGACGTCTACGAGGGCCTTGGCCTCGAGCCCGGCCTGTACGAGATCACGGTCAGCAACCGGAACGGTAGATCGGTCACGAAGGCGGCGGTCCTGGCAGCGGTCGCGCGTCCGGTGCTCACTTCCGTCGAGCCGGAGCTCATCTGCGACGCGCAAGGCAATCGCACGCTGACGCTGAGCGGCAGCGGCTTCGTCAAGCTTTCCGGCGCGTTGCCGAGCATCAAGATCGGTGTGTCGACGTTCGCCGCGACGGCGGCGAGCGGCTGCTCGGCCATCCCGGGCGCGCCGCTGCCCGCCGAGCTGTGCAACGCGGTCACGGTCGAGGTGCCCAAGGACGCCCTGACCCCCGGCACGTATGACGTCACGCTCACCAATCCCGCGCCCGCGGCCTGCGCGAGCACCGACGCCATCTCGCTGACCATCGTGGCTCCGCCCCAGCTCGACGCGATCGAGCCCGATCCGGTCTGCGACGCGCAGGCCAACCGCACACTGAAGGTCAGCGGCGCGGGCTTCATCAAGATCGGAGACAACCTACCCACCCTCACCGTCGGGTCAACGACCTTCGCGGCGACCGCCGCGAGCGACTGCAGCCCCATCGGCAGCGCGCCGCCGCGCGGCGAGATCTGCACCGCGCTCACCGTCGACGTGCCCAGGGACGCGCTCGCGCCCGGTACGTACGAGGTCATCGTCACCAACCCCGCGCCGGCGGGTTGCACGAGCACCGAGGCCATCACCTTGACGGTCTTGCCCCCGCCCGAGCTCACCAGCGTCAGGCCCGGCAGCGTCTGCTTGGGCGGCGGTGTCCTGGATCTGCGCGGGCTCCACTTCGAGCCCGGCATGACGGTCACGGTCGGTGGCACCGCCGCCAGCAATGTGCAGGTGGTCTCCGGCACGGACGCCACCGTGACCCTGGGCGCGGGCCTCGCGCTGGGCGGGCCGTATCCGGTCACGGTCTCCAACCCGAGCGGCTGCTCGACCACGCTGGCCGACGCCGTCAGCGTGTCCCCCGGCCCGCTGCTCATCTTCGTCGATCCGCCGGTGGTGTGGAACGGCGCCAACACGCCGGTGAACGTCTACGCCACGGGCGTGTCAGGCAGCGTGACCAACGTGTCCATCGTGCTGAGCGGGTCGACCAACCCGCCGACCAGCCTGTCGTTCTCGCCCACGCCGGGGCGCGCGGACCGGCCGCGAGCGGTCGTCCCGGCGGGCACGCCGGCCGGCACCTACGACCTGCTGCTCACCGATTCCCTCGGCTGCCCGGCGCTGCTGTCGAGCGCGCTCCGCGTGACCGACACGACGACGCTGCAGTTGACCGGCATTCTGCCCAGCTTCGGCTGGAAGCAGCGGGCCACGTCCGTCGCCATCAGCGCGTCGACCACGCCGCCGAGCGCCGGCTTCGGCGCCCTGCCCACCGTCTACCTGACCAAGGCGTCGCTGACCGCGCCCATCCTGCTCGGCTCGGTGGCGCGCGTCTCCGCCACCTCGCTGACCGCGGAGGTGCCCAAGAATCTCGACGCGGGCCAGTACAACGTCGTGGTGGTCAACCAGGACGGCAGCGTGGGCGTCCTGCCGGGCGGCTTCACCGTGACCGACAGCCCGCCGCCGTCGGTCGCCTCGATCACGCCGCCGCAGGTGCCCAACACCGGCACGGCGCAGGCCATCGTGCTGCGCGGCGACAACTTCCGCGCCGCGCCGGCCGGCAAGCCGCAGGTGCAGCTGCGCTGCCTCAACCCGGCCGGCGCAGCGCTCGCCGACCAGGCGGCGACGGTCACGTCCTTCACGTCGACCAGCATCAACGCCACGATCAACTCCACGCTCTATCCCAGCGGCGCCAACTGCGTCATCGTCGTCACCAACACCGACGACGGCTCGCGCACCGAGTTCTCGTCGCTGGTGGTGGTCACGCCGCAGCAGAACCTCACCAACTTCACCGCCGGCCCCTCCATGGTCACGGCCAGGAAGGGCCTGGGCACGGTCTCAGGCGAGGCCAGCCAGCAGTCGCGCTTCGTCTATGCCATCGCCGGCGACAACGGTGCGAACGCGCTGGCCACCGTCGAGACCCTGCCGGTCGACATCTTCGGTCTGCCCGGCTCCGGCTTCTTCACCCAGCGGCACACGCTCAACACGGCGCGCACGCGCGCCGGCACGGTGCGCATCGGACGATTCATCTACGCGCTGGGCGGCACCAGCACCGTGGACGTCGCTTCGGGCGCGCTCGCCACCGTCGAACGGGCCGTGATCCTCGACCAGAGCTTCCATCCGACCGAGCTGGGCGTGGACCTCAACCTGTCGACCACCGATGGTCTGGGCGGCGGCGTCTACTACTACCGCGTCGCGGCGGTGATGCCTGGCAATGACCGGTTCAATCCCGGCGGCGAGACCCTGCCGTCCGCTCCCTTCGGCCTGAACCTGCCCGTCATGACCGGCCGTGCGCTGCGCGTCACGCTCTCGTGGACGGCAGTTCCAGGCGCGGTCGGCTACCGCATCTATCGCAGCGCCGCGGGCGGCGCCGTCGATGGTGCGGGCCTGATCGCCGACACTAGCGGGACGCTCCCCGGCACGGTCACCTGCTCGAGCCCGACCACCTGCACGGATCGCGGCGCCACGCCCGACCTGGGCACGACCGTGCTACCGCTGGGCTCGACCGGCACGTGGACGACGCTGGCGCAGACCATGGGCGCGGCGCGCCAGGCGCCGGGAGTCACCTTCGCGATGGACCCGGTGGTTCCGAACCGCGCCTACATCTATGTCTTCGGCGGGCTGAACGCGGCGGGCGCCGCGCTGGCCAGCTACGAGTTCCTGACCGTCCAGATCGAATCCGATGGCAGCCAGACGCTGTCTCCGTTCACGCCAGGCGTCGCCACGCTCACCGCCGCGCGCTGGCGCCTCGGCGCCTACACCGCCACCCCCGACGACACGCCGCGCATGGCCGGCAACACCTACGTCTGGGCGGGCGGCGGCGCCTCGGCCACCGGGGCCATGGTCGCCAACTTCGACGGCGGCCGGGTCACCGCCGGCGGCCAGCTGCTCTCGCTCACCGATGTGGGTCCGATGAACCCGCAGGCGGCCGGGTACGGCGCGTTCGCCGCCGGCGACTTCCTGTACGCGTTCGGCGGACAGAACGGCCTGCCCGACGTGAACAACATGAGCGTCGAGCACACCGGCACGCCCCCGGGGTTGATGAACTTCCAGGGCTTCACGCCCGGCCTCACCACGGCCCGGGTCGACCTCGGTGCGGCGGAGCAGAGCGGCTACTTCTACGTCCTGGGCGGTCTGACGACCGGTGGCGTCGTGACCAAGACCATCGAGTACGTCCTCTACTGATCGAGGCGGGAGAAAAGCATGCGCAAGCTCATCGTTTTCATCTTCATCGCCTGCATCGTCCTCTCACGCGCCGGCATGGCTGCAGCCGAGGAGCAAGCTCCCGAGACCCCGCGGCGCGCCGACCTCGCGCTGCAGACCGGCATCGTGCTTCCGCAGGTGGCGAGCCACCTGGGCTCGGCGGTCGGCATCAGGCTGGACGTCGGTGTGCGCCTGGGAGGGAGGCTGTCGGTGTTCGGAGCCGTGGGCTACAGCCAGCCGGGCGTTTCGCACAGCCAGAGCGATCCACGCCTGGCCGCGGGGGACTACACCACCTCGACCACGCAGCGCGAGCTCACGCTCGCGACCGGCCTGGTGTGGCGATTCCTGCCCATGACCGGCACGTTCAACGTCTACGCTGGCCTGGGCGCCAAGGTGTACCTGCTCGAGACCATCACGAGCGGCTCGTCGAGCGGCCAGTCCTTCGGCGAGAACCGCGAGACCTCGACGCGATCTGGCGCGACGGGGCTGGGCGGCCTGGAGTACCGCTTGGGGTTCGGGGCCGCGTGCGCGGAGCTGGAGCTGGGCGGCTCGGACTTGCCGCACCTCATCACCGGTGACGTCGCCACGACAGCGGTTGCGTTCACGGTCGGCTACCGACTGTTCTTCTGAGAAGGGAGCTTTCATGGGCGAATGGGAAGAGCGGCTCGGCGTCTGGCGGGTGGCGCGTGCGCTGGTCGTCTTGAGCACGGGCGCGCTGTGTGCGTGCGGCGGCGGCTCCGTGAGCGGCGCACCCGTCGCTGACGGCAGCGTTCTGGATGGCTCGGGCAGCGATGGCTCCGGGCTCGACGACTCCGGGCTCGACGGCGCGGGACCGATCGACGCGCCCGCCGCCGACGCCAACCCGATCATCGTCGGGCTCTCGGTACTGCCCGCCGTGGCCTCCGTCGCGAGCGGGAACGTCACCCAGTTCGCCGCCTTCTACGACCACGCCGACGGCTCGCGTACGCCCGCGTCGGTCGGCGTCACCTGGACGGCCACGCCCGCGTCGATCGCGAGCGTGGACGCGAACGGCGGCGCGCGCGGCAAGGACGCGGGCGATGCCAGCATCAGGGCCTCGAGCAGCGGCCTGAGCGGGAGCGCGACCCTGCACGTGACCGCCGCGGTGCTCGTGGGCGGCTTCGCCATCGCGCCGCTCGACGCCACCATCGATCAGGGCACGACTCTCACCTACACGGCCTCGGCCGACTTCTCCGACGGCGTGCGCCGGCAGGTGACGAGCGTGACCTGGTCGTCGAGCATGACCTCGGTCGCGACCATCGACGATGTCATCGGCGTGGCCGCCGGGCAGTCACCGGGCACGACCATGATCACCGGTGCCGCCACCGGGACGTCCTTCTCAGCCACGACCAGCCTCACCGTTGCCACGACGCCGCCTCCACCGGGAGCGATCGGCGCCGCTTGCACCAGCAACGCGCAGTGCAACACTGCCGCAGGGCTCTCCTGCCAGGTCGACCCGGTGCTGTGGCCGGGCGGCTACTGCACCAAGGACTGCACCGCCGACCATCGGGTGTGCCCGATCGGCTCCTCTTGCTACCCGGTGGGCGCGCAAGGAAGCACGTTCTTCTGCATCCAGAACTGCGCGCCCTCCCCGAATCCGGCCATGACTGTCCGCAGCAGCTGCCGTGTGGGCTACTGCTGCTTCGGTGACGCGGCGACCAGCGCGGGCGGCTGCTTTGCTGCCATGGGAACCACTTGTCCATGAGGTTGCACATGAGGAAACTGTTGCTGCTGGTGGGGCTGGCCGTGCTGCTGGGGTACCCGGCGCGCAGCGCCTGGGCGCAGACCTGTCCGTGTTACGGCCCGAACACATGCAACGGCAACTGCGCCGGCTCGGTGTGCTGTCGCTTCGGCTGCACGAACTACGACACCGACGTCAACAACTGCGGCAGCTGCGGCAACGACTGCGGTCCGCAGTCCACCTGCGTCGCAGGCGTGTGCCACTGCGTGCCCGGCACGATGCGGACCTGGTGCTATGACGGCCCGCCCGGGACCATCGACGTGGGCGTGTGCCGCGCGGGCAACCAGGTGTGCACCGCGGGCGGGGCCTGGGGCATGTGCACCGGCGAGATTCTGCCCACGTCGGAGACCTGCAACGGTCTCGACGACGATTGCGACGGCCGCGTCGACAACGTCCCCGGCACGGCGACGCCGCTCTCGCGCCCCTGTTACAGCGGCCCGGCGGGCACACCGGGGGTCGGGCAGTGCCACGTCGGCCGACAGGTATGCACGAGCGGCGCGTTCGGTGCCTGCCTGAACGAGGTGGTGCCGGTTCCGGGCGCGCCCTGCGGTACGCCGCAGTCGTGCACGACCGCCTGCCTGCCCGACGGAGGCGTCGCCGACGCCGGCGTCGGTCCCGACGCGGCGCCGCCCGATGCCGGCGTGTGCGTGGGCGGCGCCGCCTGCTACGAGGGTCCGCCCGGCACTTCGGGAGTCGGCGTCTGCAGCCCGGGCACGCTCTCGTGCGGAGCCGCCGGGCTCACCTGCTCCGGCCAGATCCTGCCCTCGGCGCCGCGCTGCGACGGCCTCGACCACGACTGTAACGGGACACCCGACACCAGTTGCCCGAGCAGCCAGGCCTGCTCGAACGGCGTGTGCGTGCCGGGCTGCCCGCCCGACCCGGACGGCGTTCCGCGCGCCTGCCCCACCGGCTACATGTGCACGGCCGCGAGCACGTGCGAGCCGGTCACCTGCGGCGCCGCCGTCTGTCCCACCGGCTCGGTCTGCGTCATGGGCACCTGCCAGCCGCCCTGCTACGGCATGTGCGGGCCCACCGAAGCCTGTTTCAACGACCGATGCGTCCCCAATGACTGCACCAGCTTCGGCTGCCTCTCGGGAAGCGTGTGCATCGACGGGCTGTGCCGCCCCGATCCGTGCAGCACGGTCACCTGCGGTCCCGAGGAGCTCTGCTTTGGCGGAGCGTGCACGAAAGCCTGCGCGTTCGTGCCCTGCCCGACGGGCGAGAGCTGCGGCGCCGACGGCGCTTGCCACCCCGATGCCTGCGCTGGAGTCTCCTGCACCTACCCGACAGTGTGCCAGAACGGCGCGTGTGTGGCCGACCCGTGCGTATCGGTCACCTGCCCACCCGCGCAGATCTGCGAGGCGGGCGCGTGCGTGAACAACGCCTGTCTGGGCGTGACCTGCCCTGCCGGGACGAGCTGCCGTGATGGCCAGTGCTACGGGGCCGCGCCGCCCATCGATGCTGGCCCGGACGGCGACGCGGGCGCACTCGGGGGTAACCACGGCGGGTGCGGCTGCGCGGTCGCAGCGCGAACCGGCCGCGGCCTAAGCGCCGGCCTGCTCGGCCTGCTCGCCTTGCTCGTGGTCTTCTTCCGTCGGAGCTCGTTCGTCCGTGGCCAACCAAAGGATCGGCAAGACCTGCCGTGACGGGTCGCTGTCACGAGCGTGTCGCGTTGGCCCTGGAAGTCGAATACCGCAGCGCGGGCGCCTTCCTGGTGGCGTACTCCGCCAACTTGTCCAAGGGCGGCATGTTCGTGGAGACCGAGGAGCCGCTTCCGGTCGGCACCGAGATCTCCATGCGCTTTGCGGTGCCGGGGGAGGAGGAGTCCATCGACGTCATCGGCGTGGTTGCGTGGGTGCAGGCCTGGCGCACCGCGCGGCTGCCGCGCGGCATGGGCCTCCGCTTTGAGCAGCTCGATGAACGGTACGGCGAGGCCATTGACCGGATCGTGAGCAGCTTCCTCGGCCTGCGCGTACTGGTCATGAGCGCCGACAGGTCGTCGCGCGGGCAACTGGCGCGCTCGCTGAGCACCATAGTCGGATCGGCCGAGATCGTCGAGGCCAGCGACAGCGACAGCGCCGAGCGCCTGCTCGCGCGCGACTGTGACCTGCTCATCGTTGAACTGTTGAGCGGGCTCGAGGACGTCCTCGATTCCAATCGGAACGCGGTCGATGTGGGCAGCTCGGCCGACGCGCTAGTTTGCGTGCGTTTGGCCAAGGCGCGACAACCACCCGTGCCGGTACTGGCGCTGTCGGCGGACGAGCCGCGGCGTCAACTCGCGCGCGAGTTGGGCGCCGACCTCACGCTGTCGAGCCCCCCGCCTTTCCCCGAGTTGCAGACGGCGATCGTGCGCCTGCTCGGCAAGCCGCACAGCACGGCACTGAAGTGACCCGCGGGGCAGAGGACAGCCGTGAGGAAGACGCGCGCGACGGTGGCGTTCTCTGTCAGCGCACATTCCTTCAGGATGCTACTTCATCGCCGCGAAGGTCGAAATCTATCCGATCATCCTTAAGGGCGCCGGGCTGGCCTTGCCTGGGGTCGGCGCGCCGACCCAGCTCACCATGCAGGCGTGAGACCGACTGCGCCGCACTCACGCCGCAGCGGCACACGTCCGTCCGGCCAAGGAGCTGACTGATGAGCGAGGCAGACGAACCCGAACACGAGCTCGAATACCGCGGGCGCAAGGTGCGACGCGCATCGAACGGCCAGCGATGGATGATCGTCCGGGCGCATGGCGTCACTGCCGCCCACCTGGACGAGGAGGACACTCAATTGGAGTTCTCCACCCTCGAAGCTGCGAAGGGATATATCGATTCAGCGATCGATGAGCCGTAGGTGTGGAGTCGAGACCGTGCTGGTCGAACTCGTGCGTCATCCGCGCCTGCGCGAGATCGGTGAGGGCAGGGCGAGAGGGCCGAACGTTGGACAGCGACGGAGCGAACTGCAGGAGACCAACGCCTCTCTAACAACATCGCTCAGCGCCTGCCGCCTTCGGTGGGTTCGCGCAGGAAAAAGAGATACTGCTCTGGGTCGTCGTCCAACTCGGCGGGCCCGCGGCACGAAGGACAGCGAACTTCGGGTAGCCCGTCGAGCGCAGTACATTTCCGTGCGTCGAACACATGCTCGAAATCGCGTCCGCATCGGTCGCACAGCAGGCACCGACGAACGACTCCAGCGTACCCTCGCCGAGAAACCCATAGGTCGTGTTTAGCTGATCAGATCACTGCGGGGGAGCAGGCAACGAAGGTCAAAGTTGCTCGTGACGAGAGCTCGCGGATCACGTCCATCCAGTGGCGACACCCGAACGAGTTGAAGCGCCGGACGCCGCGCATGTCCATGCGAAGCCTACCGCTCAGCTTCGCGAACTCATGGAAGTCGGAGGTCTCGTCCACGACTCCGGCGACGGCGACGAGTGTTTGCTGGCTCTCGCGTGTGATGCGCAACTCCACCCGGGTAGCATAGCGTACTAGGCTATCTCGACACGACACGAAGACGAGCTGCATGGGCAGCTTCGCGAGGCTGATGGCGTCGAACTTGATCTCCAGCAACTTGTCGAAGTGCGTCCGATTCCATTCGAGCAAGCTCGTCACGAGGTCGTTCTCCAGCGCGGCGCTGACCTATGAGGCCTCAGAGGGTTCGAGGGGGGCCCCTCAGCGTGGGACCGAAGGCGTTCCGCGGTCGCGAGATCACCGCGACATGCTCGGCGCTTTCTTGGTGTCGGATGACATGCCCGTGATCGTGAACCTTCTATGGCCTCGCTGCCGAGCGGCTGCTTCGGGGGATGTAGAGCCAACGAAGTGTTTGGCCCATGGTCTGATACACTGGGCCTTGTACATTGCTGCGGGGGGCTGCGGCATGGACGATTTGGACTCGCTGGACGGTTACTCGAGCTTCCCACCGAGAGGTGAATTTCATGGCCCATCCAGACGGGTCGGATCGGGACGCGCGAAGCACGCCCGCCGCCTCGCTACGGACCGAGATCATCAACGGCAACAACCTGTTCCGGAGTGTTTCGGTAGCGCTCAACCTGCAGGCCGCCGCGCGCGTGCTGATGGCCGAACTGCTCCATCGTGAAGACTCGATGCCGGAGACTGTGACGCTCGAGGAGATCGTGCGGCTCCTGCCCGAGATCGAGATTCTGGTGCGGAAACTCTTGCCACCGAACGAAGCCACGCAGCGCATGCAGGACGTGCATCGCTTCTTGCTGACCATCACGCCTGATCGGTAGGCCACATCGAGCTTCTCGGCAACAGCTGAGCGAGGCATGTCCCGGTGACTGCGCCGCCGCAGACGAGATCGCCGCGTCCACAGTCGAAAGTGCGGTCACCGACATCTCCCGACCTCGAAGTCGTACCAATCTTGCACAGTGTACGAACTTGTTACAGCCTGCCGCAGCCGATTTCGCGCGCTTGCGACGGCATGCCGCTCGCATAGTTCTGCCTTCCTAAAGGGGCGGAGGGATTGCAGACTATGTTCACCTATCGACGGATCGCTCTTCTATTCACCACGCTTGCAGCTGGATTACAGGGTTGTTCCGCCGAGGTCGTGGGGCCGACGCCGGCGCTCTCCGGCGTCGATCCATCACTGGCGTGTACCGAACAGCTGGTGACAAAGATCTCGCTGTCGGGCGCTGACCTCTCGCCTTTGGCTATCGATTCGGCGACCGACGATCCGCATTTGGCACTACCGTCCATCACGCTGCGCCGCACTCAGGACGTGACCGGTGCTGCCGTGTCGGGGGCACCGGTCACACTGCCCAATGATCCCGAGAATCCGCGCGCAGCCCACGTTCGCTGGACGAGCGCGCAGTCGATGGAGTTCGACATCTATCCCGAGCTGAAGCTCGAGCCGGGTGTCTACGAGATCACGGTGAGCAACCCCAACGGTCGCTCGGTCACCAAGTTGGCCGCCCTCGCCGCGGTTGCGCGCCCGACCATCACTTCCGTCGAGCCCGACCCGGTCTGCACCGCGCAGAGCGACCGCTCGCTGACGGTGAGCGGCACGGGCTTCGTGAAGCTCGGCAGTCTGCTACCCACTCTCGACATCGGCGGGTCCATATTCCAGCCGAGCAGCGCCGCCGACTGCGTGGCCATCAGCGGTGCGCCGGTCGCCGTCGAGCTTTGCACTTCGCTCACGGTCGACGTGCCCCAGAACGGGCTCGCGCCCGGGACGTACGAGGTGACCCTCACCAATCCTCAGCCGGCGGCGTGCGCGAGCACCGATCCGGTCACGCTGGAGGTCAAGCCGCCGCCCGAGCTCACCAGCGTCGCGCCCGGTAGCGTCTGCCTGGGCGGCGGAGGTCTGGATCTGCGCGGGCTGCACTTCGAGAACGGCATGACGGTCACGGTCGGGGGCCTCGGCGCCAGCAATGTGCATGTGGCCTCGCCGACCCAGGCGACCGCGACGCTGGGCGCAGGCCTGGCGCTCGGCGGGCCCTATCCGGTGACCGTGACCAACCCGAGCGGCTGCTCGTCGACCTTGGCGGCCACCGTCACCGTCTCTCCGGGTCCGCTGCTCGTCTTTGTCGATCCGCCGGTGGTATGGAACGGCGCCAACACGCCCGTGAATGTCTACGCGACCGGGGTCACCGGCAGCGTGACCAAGGTGCAGATCGTGCTCACGGGCTCGGGCAACGTCCCCACCGACCTGAGCTTTACGCCCACGCCCGGCCGTGCCGACCGGCCCAAGGCCGTGGTGCCCGTGGGGACGCCGCCGGGCGCGTACGACGTCATGCTCACTGATGCGCTCGGCTGCCCGGCCGTGCTCTCGGGCGCGCTGCGGGTGACCGACACGACCACGCTCTCGCTGACCGGCGTCCTGCCCAGCTTCGGCTGGACCGGCTCGAGCACGTCGGTCGCCATCAGCGCCTCGACCACGCCGCCGAGCGCCGGCTTCGGCTCGTTGCCGACCGTCTACCTGACCAGCGCGACGCTGTCCACGCCGGTCATCCTGAGCTCGGTGGCGCGCATCTCGGCCACCGCGCTGACCGCCGACGTGCCCGCCGGTCTCCCGAGCGGCGCCTACGACGTCGTGGTGGTGAACCAGGACGGTAGCGTGGGTGTCCTGCCCGGCGGCTTCACCGTCACGGCCAATCCGCCGCCGTCGGTCTCGGCGATCGCGCCGCCGCAGGTGCCCAACACCAGCGCCGCCCAGGCCATCGTCATCCGGGGCGCCAACTTCCGCGCCGCCGCCAGCGCGCGACCGCAGGTCGTCCTCCGCTGCCGCAATCCCGTGGGCACGCTTCTGGCTGACCAGACCGCGACGGTCGGGTCGTTCACGTCCACCAGCATCAACGCATCGATCAACGCGACGACCTATCCTAACGGCGCCAACTGCGTCGTCGTGGTCACCAACACCGACGACGGCTCGCGCACCGAGTTCTCCTCGCTGGTGGTGGTGACGCCGCAGCAGAACCTGACCAACTTCATCGCCGGGCCGATGATGATCACCGGCCGCAAGGGCCTGGGCACGGTGTCGGGCGAGGCCAGCCAGCAGTCCCGCTTCATCTATGCCATCGCCGGCGACGACGGCGCGAACACGCTGAAAACTGTCGAGACCCTGCCCGTCGACATCTTTGGCCTGCCGGGCGCGGCCTTCTTCGCTCAGCGGCGCGAGCTCAACACGCCACGCACGCGCGCTGGCGCGGTCCGCATCGGCCGCTTCATCTACGCGATCGGCGGTACCAGCACCGTGAACGCCGCGGCCGCGGCGCTCAACACGGTGGAACGGGCCGCCATCCTCGACCAGACCTTCCATCCCGGCGATCTGAACGTCGACCTCAACCTGTCACCCACCGATGGCCTCGGTGCCGGCGTCTACTACTACCGCGTCGCCGCGGTGATGCCGGCCAACGATGCCTTCAACCCCGGCGGCGAGACCCTTCCGTCCAGCCCGTTCGGGCTCAGCCTGCCCGCGCTTACCGGCCGCCGGCTGCGCGTCACGCTGTCGTGGACGCCGGTCCCCGGCGCGGTGGGCTACCGGATCTATCGCAGCAACGCCGATGGCACGCCCGACAGCGCCGGGCTCATCGCCGACACGAGCGCGGCGCTGCCCTCGACGGTCACCTGCTCCAGCTCGACCACGTGCACGGACCTGGGCGCTGCGCCCGACCTGGCCACCACGGTGCTGCCGCTCGGCTCCACCGGCACCTGGACCACGCTCCTCCAGACCATGGGGGTGGCCCGCCAGGCGCCCGGCGTCACGTTCGCGCTCGACCCCGTGCTGCCCAACCGCGCGTACATCTACGTCTTCGGCGGCTTGAATCCGGCGGGCACGGCCCTGCCGAGCTACGAGCTCCTGCCCATCCAGATCAACCTGGATGGCAGCCAGACGCCCGAGGCCTTCACGCCCGGCATTGCCGCTCTGACCGCGGCGCGCTGGCGCCTCGGCGCGTACACCGCCACACCCGACGACACCCCGCGGATGAATGGCGGCACCTACGTCTGGGCGGGTGGCGGCGCCTCTGCCGCCGGAGCGATGGTCGCCAACTTCGACGGTGGCCAGGTGACGACGGGCGGGCAGCTCGCCTCGCTCACCAACGTCGGTCCGATGAATCCGCAGGCCGCCGGCTATGGCGTCTTCGCGGCCGGCGACTTCCTCTACGCGCTGGGCGGGCAGGACGGGATGCCTGACGTCAACAACATGAGCGTCGAGCACTCCGGTACGCCGCCCGGATTGATCAACTTCCAGGGCTTCACACCCGGCCTGACCATGCCGCGCATCGACCTGGGTGCGGCCGAGCAGAGCGGCTATTTCTACGTGCTCGGCGGATTGACCACCGGTGGCATGGTGACGAAATCGATCGAATACGTTCTCTACTAGATTGCGGGGGAATCATGCGCAAGATCACCATCTTCGTTACTTGCATCGTCCTATCCTCGGGTGCCCGGGCTGTCGACGCGCGCGCGGAGCCTGGCGAGACGCCGCGACGCGCCGACCTGTCGCTGCAAACTGGTATTGTCCTACCCCAGGTATCGAGCGGGCTGGGCACCGCCCTGGGGGTCAAGCTCGACGCCGGCCTGCGCGTGTGGAGCGGCCTGTCGGTGTTCGTGGCCGTGGGCTACAGCCAGCCGGCTGTCGATCACAGCCTCAGCGATCCGCGGCTGACGGCGGATGCTTACACCACCTCCAGCAAGCAGCGCGAGCTCACGCTCACCACCGGGCTGGTGTGGCGCTTCCTACCCATGACCGCCAAGCTCAATGTCTACGCTGCCCTCGGCGCCAAAGCCTACTTGCTCGAAACCATCACCAGCGGCTCGTCGGGTGGCCAGTCGTTCGGCGAGAATCGGGAGACCTCGACGCGCTTCGGCGCCGCGGTGCTGGGCGGCCTGGAGTATCGCCTGGGCCCTGGGGCGCTGTGCAGCGAGCTGGAGCTGGGCGGCTCGGATCTTCCCCACCTCATCACGGGTGATGTGGCTACTACCGCTTTCGAGCTCACGTTGGGCTATCGGCTGCTATTCTAAGCAAGATCGTTGGTCCGGGAGGATTTGACATGCGCAGTCACGGCGTGGCTCGGGCGGGGTGGATGGCGGGATACGCATTGATCGCGATGATGGCCTTGGCGTGGCCGCACGCAGCCTTCGCGCAGGTCCAGGTCAAGCCGCGCTTCGTCATCATGATCGACACCTCGGGCTCGATGAGCTCCCCGACGGGCGGCGGCAACAACTCGTGCGGCCAGCCGAGGACGCGCATCAACGACGCGAAGTGCGTGCTCGGCCGGCTCAACGACTCGTACGGCGACATCACCTTCGCGCTGGGACGCTTCAAGCAGACCACCTGCTCGGGCAGCTGCAACTGGGGCACCGACAACTGCGGCTCGACTCCGGGTGGCAGCGCCGACCGCGGCCAGATGCTGGTCCCCCTGGGCGACCAGAACCAGGTCGACATCGGCAAGTGGGTCGACTTCGTGTGCAGCGGCTGCACCACGAGCACCGCGGGGGCGAACAATCCCGAGCTCGATCCAGGCGGCGCCACGCCGCTGACCGGAATCATGCACGCCGCGCGCCGTTACTTGCAGGGCAGTGATCCCGACTATCCCGGCGATCCCATCGCCGCCGATAGCTTCTCCAGCTGCCGCCCCTACCGCGTCATCCTGCTCACCGATGGCCAGGTGAACTGCGCCGGAGAGACCCAGGCGACCACGGTCACCTCGATCAAGGAGCTGCGCCGGGCCGGGACACCCGGCGTGCCCGAGGGCGTCATGCCCGTCGACGTGCGCTCCGACTTCATCGGCTTCGGCGTCGCCCCTGGTGACCCCGACATCGAGGCCTACGCGCAGGCGGGCGGACGCCCGGACGGCCCCGGCAACGAAGGCTTTTACGCCAGCGACGAGGCCTCGCTCGCGCTGGCCTTCTCCCAGATCATCCAGGGGTCACTCTTGGTCGAGCTGTGCAACGGCGTCGACGACAACTGCAATGGCCTCATCGACGAGGGCTTCAACCTCGGCACGCCCTGCGACGGCCCCGACACCGACCTGTGTCTCGAGGGCGTGATGGTGTGCACCTCGCCCAACTCCTCCGGCTGCAACGACTTCACCAGCGACAATATCGAGGTCTGCAACGGCATCGACGACAACTGCAATGGCCTCATCGATGAGCCGCCCGCCAACTGCCCCGCGTGTACGTTCAACCCGGAGATCTGCGACGGCATCGACAACAACTGCAACAACATGATCGACGAGGGCCTGTCGCGTCCCTGTGGCGCCAGCGTGGGCGCGTGCACCGCCGGCACGGAGACCTGCGTCATGGGCAGCTGGGTCGGCTGCACCGCCACCTTCGGCAGCGCCGAGACCTGCAACAACGTCGACGACGACTGCGATGGCGCCGTCGATGGCATCACCCAGGCCTGCGGCAATCCGCCCGTGGGCCAGTGCCAGCCCGGCCAGCGGGTGTGCACGAGTGGCAGCTTCGGCAGCTGCGTGGGCGGGATCGGTCCCAGCCCGGAGGGCTGCGACGGCATCGACAACAACTGCAACGGCATGATCGACGAGGGCGTGCCCGGCCTCGGCCAGCCGTGCGGCACGCTGTGCGGCCAGGGTACCACGCAGTGCGTGAACGGCATGGTCGTGTGCGTCGGCGGTTCGCCAGGCGGCGTCGAAGTCTGCAACAACGTCGATGACAACTGCAACGGCATGATCGACGAAGGCCTGCCTTCGATGGGTTCGTGCATGACCAGCCCGAGCGGTGAGCCGCTGTGCACGCCCGGCGAGCTGAAGTGCGTAGGCGGCACCTACCAGTGCGTCGGCGGCCAAGTGTCGCAGCCGGAGATCTGCGACTGCAAGGACAACAACTGCAACAGCCAGGTTGACGAGGGCAATCTGTGCGGCCCCGGCGCGACCTGCCTGGGCGGGTCCTACTGCCAGTGCGCGCTGCCCTGCGATCCGGGCGAGTTCCCCTGCCCCGAGGGCTACCACTGCAGCGACCCCACTGCACCTCCCGCTGGCTTCTGCGTGCGCAACAAGTGCTTTGGCGTGGATTGCCAGCCGACGCCCACCGGCGCGGCCACCGTCTGCGTCGATGGCACCTGCGTGCCGGCGTGCGACCTCGCCAACTGTGGCGCGGCGCTCGTGTGCCGGCCGTCCGACGGCCAGTGCGTGCAAGACAACTGTAACGGCTTCCCCGAGCGCTGCAGCGCAGGCCAGTTCTGCGTCGACGGAACGTGCATCGACGACCCGTGCAGGAACGTCAGCTGCAGCGCGCCCGAGTACTGCGTGGGCGGCTCGTGCGCACGCTCGTGCGCCGGCATCGTGTGCCCCGCCGAGCAGCTCTGCGTCATGGGCGCGTGCCAGCCGAGCCTGTGCGCGGGCGTCTTCTGCCCGATGTACCGGGTCTGCGATCCCGGCACCGGCGCCTGCTTGCAGGACCAGTGCCTCGGCAGCCCGAGCTGCCCGTCGGGCCAGGCTTGCGATCCGCTGACCGGTGGCTGCGTCCAGGACCCGTGCCTGGGTGTGCACTGCCCGGGCAGCGACGAGGTTTGCCGGAACGGCAGCTGCTATGACCCGGGTCAGCTCACGCCGCCCGACGACACGACGCGCACCCACGTGAGCGCCGCGGGCTCGGGCTGCGCCTGCCAGACCGGCACCCGCGATGGCGGCGGTCGCGTGCCGGGCGCATCGCTGGCGCTGCTCGTCGGCGCGGCCGCGCTGCTCGTACGCGGCCGGCGCCGGCCGGAGGTCCACTGATGCGGCCGACGCTCCTCGGGGCACTCGCGGGCGCGCTGGTTGTGGCCGCGCTGGCCGGCTGCCAGGTCGATTCCTACTGCCTCGACTGCAAGAAGGGCGACGGCGGTGGCGACGGTGATGGCAGCGTGCTCGACGGCGGCGACGGCGACGCCATCGACTCGGGCGGCGGCCCGGCCGACGCCTGCGTGTCGTCCGGCGTCGAGGTCTGCGACGGCCTCGATAACGACTGCAACGGTCTGATCGACGACAACGCGGCGCGGGTGGGCACGGCGTGCCAGGTGGGCGCCATCCCGCCGTGCACCCAGGGCACCTTCGAGTGTGTGGGCGGCGCTCTCATTTGCGCTGGCGGCGCGGTCACGCCCAAGGCCGAGACCTGCAACAACGTCGACGACGACTGCGACGGCGTGGTCGACGACGGCGATCCGGGCGGCGGCGCGATCTGCGGTATCGCGCAGGGCGACTGCGTGCAGGGTCTCGACCACTGCGTGAACGGCACGGTCGCCTGCGTGGGCGCGACCGGCCCCAGCCCGGAAATCTGTGACAACCGCGACAACGACTGCGACGGCATCATCGACGACGGCAACCCGGGAGGCGGCGCCAGCTGCGGCTTTGCCATGGGCATCTGCATTCCGGGTACGATGATGTGCGCGGGCGGCGTGCTGCGCTGCGAGGGCGCGACGCCGCCCACGCTCGAGCGCTGTGACATGCTCGACAACGACTGCGACGGCCTGATCGACGAGGACTTCAACCTCAGCAGCGACAAGAACAACTGCGGCATGTGCGGCAACAAGTGCGTCGCCGCCAACGCGGTCACCAAGTGCCTGAGCAGCAGCTGCGCCATTGCCTTCTGCTTGACCGACTACTGGGACAAGAACAACACGTACTCCGACGGCTGCGAGTACCACTGCGTGTTCCAGGGCAACGAGGTCTGCAACGGCGTCGATGACAACTGCAATGGCCAGATCGACGAGGGCGTCGTACCGCCGCCCATCTGCGCCAGCGCCGGCGAGTGCGCCGGCACCGTCGCGACCTGCGCCGGTGCCGGCGGCTTCGTGTGCAACTACCCGGCGACGGTGTCGAGGGACGCCCTGGGCAACATCGTCCCGGAGAACAACTGCGACGGCAAGGACAACGACTGCGACGGTCTGGTCGACGAGACCTTCCCGACCAAGGGCAACGCCTGCGTCGATTCGGGCGTGGGCGAGTGCCAGGGCAAGGGCACGCTGCAGTGCAACGCGGCGCAGAGCGGGCTGGTCTGCAACATCACGACGCCGGGCCTGTCGCCCAGCGCCGAGGTGTGCGACGGCAAGGACAACAATTGCAACGGCACCATCGACGAGAATGCCAAGGACAACTGGGTGGCCATCTCGGGCGGCGGCATCAGTGGCACCAAGTACATCTTTCAGTACGAGGCGTCGCGTCCTGACGCGACCGCGACCTCGCAGGGCACGCTCGCGAATCGCGCCTGCGCAAACCCCGGCGTGATGCCGTGGACCAACCTCACGTACCCGCAGGCCGAGGCGGCCTGCACGGCCGCGGGCGGCCGTCTGTGCACGGAGACCGAGTGGCAAAGGTCGTGCAACACCAACAAGGCAACTCCATGCGTCTGGGGCATGGACAGCTGCACGACGTACGACCCCATCAAGTGCAACGGCAAGGACTACGACTTCGATCCCGCGACCCCCGGCGACCAGGACGGCCTGCTCAAGACCAAGGCACTCCCTGCTTGCTACGCCGACTGGGGCAGCGCGGCGACGCGCATCTTCGACATGTCGGGCAACGCCAAGGAGTGGACGCAGTCCGGCGCCGGTGATCCGGCCAATACTCGCCGCCTGCGCGGCGGCAGCTTCAACAACACCGCTACCGGCATCAGCTGCAACTTCCGCTTCGCTGTCGCCGACAATGCCTTCCAGTTCCAGAACGTCGGCTTCCGCTGCTGCCGCGACACCGCGCCGCCGTAGCCGAAGAGCCTCACCCCTCCACCAGTACTCCTGCCAATAGAGAGATGGACGGCCGATCGCGCAATGCGATGCGCCTCGATCCGGGGTCAGGTGGACCCCCGCTCACGATGGGAAACTTTACTTCCTCTCGCTGACAGCGAATCATCGTGTGTTGGAGGAGTCTGTGGACACCACGCCAAAGCGCTGCCGGTATGACGCACTCGCAGCAGGACTGGCACTATGTGCTGTGGTGGTATGGCCATGCACAGTCTCAGCCGCGCCGCTTCCAATCATCGAGTGCAACGAGACGACCGTGGACCAGCCCTGCGACACCGACAATACGGTGTGCACGCAAGAAGTCTGCAAGAGGGTCGGCGCCAGCGTGGAATGCAAGAGGACCGGCAACGCTGCCCCCGGCAGCGTGTGCGAGTCGGACGGTCAGCCTTGCACCAACGACACCTGCAATGCGGCGGGTGCATGCGTGCACCAGGCGTTGCCGGAGGGCACGGTCTGCTTCGATGGGCTCTTCTGTACCGATGGTGAGAAGTGCATGAGCGGGGTTTGCAGCGGTGGCAAGCCCACCTGCAACGACAGCAACGCCTGTACCACCGATGTCTGCGACGAGAACGCCAACACCTGTTCCAACACGCCAATCGTTTGCGCCCCCGATGGAAAGCAATGCACGTCCGACGCCTGCGACCCGGCGGTTGGCTGCAACTACAGGCCGGAGCCGACCACGGTCAGCTGCAACGATTCGCTCTTCTGCACCGTCAACGACCATTGCAATGGCCTGGGTTTGTGCACCGGCGGCCTGAACTGCATCGACACCAACGCGTGCACTGACGACAGCTGCGACGAGGCCACCGACGCGTGCGTGCACGTTGCAGTGGTTGGCAGGCTGTGCGACGACGGAAACACCTGCACTTCGCCCGACAAGTGCAATGCGCAGGCAGCCTGCAGCGGTATGACACTTCCAGACACCACACCCTGCTCCCAGGGCGGCGGGTGTCTGGCTGGCGGCACTTGCACCGGAGGTGCGTGCGGTGCCACGACGCCCTTGGTCGACGGGACGCCTTGCGACGATCTCGATGCGTGCACCACGAGCGAGGCGTGCCTGGGCGGCGTATGTCGGGGCGGTGCGCCCGTCACTTGCGACGACGTCGGGACCGTGTGCCAGGTGGAAGGCTGCGATCCGAGCGTCGGCTGTGTGGCCATCACGCTGCCTGGCTGCTCCGACGCCGGGCCGCCGCCACTGCCCGACGGCGGTCTGGCCGACGGCGGCAGGGCCGACGGTGGCGCGAACGACGGCGGCGCGAACGATGGCGGCGTGACCGATGCGGGCGGCAACGACGCGCGCGCACAGCTCCTCGGCGACCTCGGCGGCGGCGGGTGTGGTTGCGAGCTGGGAAGACGCCGCAGTGGCGCGGGCTCCGGCGCCGTGCTGGTCCTGTTGGCATTTCTGCTCTGGCGCCGGCGGCGGGGAGCGGCGCTGATCGTGATCGGCTTGATGGCCGCGGCAACTCCAGCCCATGCCGCCGGCTTGGACGCCCAGCTGTTCAAGCCGGCGACTTCGTCGACCGGATACATCTCGCAGGACGGCACCGACGTACTGCCCGCCGGCATCCTTCAGCTGCAAATCACGTTCGATGTTGCCAGCGACGTGCTAGTGCTGCGCGATCCGATGACCGGCGAGCCGGTAGTCGTGCGAGATCCGGTAACTGCCGAGGTCGTCGCCGATGGTCGCGTGCTGTCCAGCCGCACTGGTCTTGCGCTCGGCGTAGGCTACGGCGTCGCCGACCGGCTCGAGCTTGGCGTGTTCCTGCCCATGGCGGTGCGGCAAAGCGGCAACCTGATTCTGGTCGAGCGCACGGATGAGCTGCAATCCACGGCGGTTGGTGACCTTGCTTTGTCGGCCAAGCTGCATCTCGTGCGCTCGGGCGGTCTGGGCCTGGCCCTATCCAGCAGCTTGGTGCTGCCGACCGGCAAAGAGGCAGCCTTTGCAGGCGCGGGGACCCTCGTATTCATGCCCAGGCTCATCGCCGGTGTCAGTGCCGGACGTCTGTCTCTGGCCGTCAACGCTGGCTACGCGCTGCGGCAGCCTGGTGGTGAGGGCAACCTCAAGGTCGATGACGAGTTGTTGTTCGGCGCCGGGGCTCGCTACGCGCTTCAGGGTAGCCGCCTGTGGGTTCTCGGCGAGGGCTTTGTCCGCCTGGGCGTCCAGGCCGATGGCGCCGAGCGTGAGATGCCCGCCGAGCTGCTGTTCGCGGTTAGGTGGCAGGTGAGCGGCCCATGGGTGATCGAGGCGGGTGCGGGGTTCGGTGTGACCCGCGGCTACGGTACTCCCACCGTTCGCGAGTTCCTCAGCCTTGCGTGGGCACCCTTGCCACCGGCGCCCGTGCGCGCCCCTGAAGTCACATCTGTGGTCGTCGAGAAGCCCCCGCCGCCGATACAGGCCCCGCCGCCGCCCGACACTGATGGTGACGGCATTCCTGACGAGCACGACAAGTGCGTGAACGAGCCGGAGGACATGAACGGCATCAATGATGATGACGGCTGTCCCGACGCTGATCAGGACGGCGACGGCATCATCGACAAGGACGACAAGTGCCCGAGCGAACCCGAAGTCGTCAACGGCGTCGACGATCTAGACGGATGCCCCGACGAAGGACTCTTCGAGCTCAAGGAAGACCGCATCGTGCTCGAGGAGCGCGTACTGTTCGACACCAATCGCGCGCGCCTAGGGATAAAGGGTAGGAGCGTACTCAAGGCGATCGTCGTGCTGTGGAACCAGCATCCCGAGTACGAGAAGATAATCATCGAGGGTCACACGGATGAGCGCGGCTCGGACCAGCACAACCTGAAGCTAGGGCAGCGGCGTGCCGAGCGCGTGCGCGACGTGCTCATCGAGCAGGGCTTCCCGAAGGACAAGATCGAGATCATGAGCTATGGACGGTCGCGTCCCGTGGACCGAGCGGGGACCGAGGAAGCGTGGCAGAAAAACCGGCGCACCGAGTTCGTGATCGTCAGGCAAACGAAGACGCCGGTCGAGCCACCCAAGCCTTCGGCGGCTCCAGCCGAGCCACCTCCCGCACCCAGTCCAACTCCCGCTCCGCCGAAACCGTGATCCGGCGGCGGCCCTGCGGTCGTCTGGTCATGGCACTGGTGGACGGCCGAGAAGCGCATGGCTCGCACGGCGCCTTTTAAAGGCGATAAGCTTGGATGCATGGACACTCCGACGCCCATCTCTGTTCACAGCGTCTTGATGTTGGCCGAAGATCTGCTCAAAGCGGTCAGTCAGGAACTGGAACGGGCTACCTCAAGCAGGCCAGATCGCGTGAGGGAGATACGACAGCTTCAGGTGACCGCAACTGCACTGGGCTCACGTCTACAGCAACTGATGCAAAGGCGCGAAGAGGCCGGCCTCTGGGAAATCGGAGAGCTGCTTGCGAGCACCCGCGATCTTGAACAGCAGCTGTCGAAAGTCATGAGATAACGGACTCAGCGCCTCTATGCGCGCACGGAGAGGCGCCGACCGACCGACTTCTCCATTCGAGGGCCCACTGGTCAGGAGAGCCTCAATTCCTCGAGTTTCCGCTCAATGTCGCGAAGGCTGTCCACAAACTCGCTGATCTCCCAAAGGGCCGCATCTTCGCCCTTCTTCTGGAGCGTCCTAAGCTGCTTGCGGAGTCCCCTGGCGACGCCGCGTAGGTGCTTGAGCGCACCAGACTGAGCTGAATGGCTGAAAGCCATCTTCTCCGCTTCGTGATCAAATACTAATAGTGCTTCAGCGGCCAACTTGAGGACGCTGAGCACGCTGACAGGTGCTGGTTGTTCCATGCTCATTTCCCCTTCGCCACCTACCGCTAAGGGCCCGCGAATGAACTACTCGGCGCATGAGCGCCCTCCCGTCGCTGCGTCCTCGACGGTGGCGGGCGACGAACTGGCGCGCCAATCGATCGAGTTGTTCACTCTTGGTCCCTGACCGACGACCTTCCGAACGATCCTCCGGTGTCTCCACAATGTTAGACAGCATTGTACTGGCATTGGGCGTCGTCAGTCATACGCGAAGTAGCCGCGCGTCAGCGGCCCTTCGGCAACTCCTACTCGAAGATGGCCAGGCTTTGCTCAGAATCTCGAAGACGAAGCGGCTAGTGGCCGCTCGCCCGGGCTCGTCACGAGGCGCGAAAAAAGGCCGACCCCGTTGCGTCCAACGCCTGATCTCCGATCCAAGCCACCACGCCGCGGGTAATGAGACCATGGGCGTCCGAGCTCGGCTGCCGCTTCATCTCGAGCTCGATGGGCTCGCTGACCGCGGCCAACAGATCCGTCGCGACGAAGACCCTGCCCACGCCGATGTCCACGATGGAGCCGGGCTCGGCGCCTCTGCCGCCCGGCTCGACCCAGAAGTCGCAGCTCACGCGTTGGTGGCGCCGCCGCTGCCGGTCCGCCAATTCGAGGAAGAGGCAGCAATTAGCCGTCAATTAGCCGGGCCCGTTGCCCGAGACCATGACCATGCCGCCCACCTGGAGGCCGGCGGCGAACGATTGCGCTTGGCTCGAGGGTAGGTGGGTATTGCCGACCACCGAGAGTGAGCCGCCTACGGATCGCAGATTGGGCATTCCCAGTAGCGAGGTCATGGACGAGTTGTCCATGATGGTCAGGTGTGTGCCCACGCTGCGCAGCCCCGCGAAGCCGCTCATATCCACGATCGACGGGTTGGCACGAAGGTACAACTCCTTACCCGTCGTCACGAGCTTGGGCAGCTCGATGGTCGTGAGAGCCAGGTTGCCGCGGAAGTAGACCGTATCGGCCACGTAGATGACGGCCAAGAAGGAGACGCGAGCGAGCGCGGAGTTGTCGATGAACTCGAGGATGCCGCCCGAGCTGGTGAGCAAGGGCGCGGTCACCCGTGTGAGCGCGCTGTTCGTGCGCACTCGCATCCCTGCACCCAGGAAGGTCAGGCGCGGGAGCTCGACCGAAGCCAGCTTGGCATTCTCCATCACATCCATGCGCACGTTGAGCGTGATGAGCTGGGCGAAGATCGCGCTGGTCAAGAGCTCGTGCTGCGACACCTCGAGGGTGCCCCCGATGAACTCGACGCCAGCAAGGGGTTCGATCGACTCGAGCGCGTCGTTGTTGCGCAGGCGCAGGTCGCCGCCCAGCCGGCGCAGGTTGCCCAGCGCGCTGATGTCGGCTAGCGCGGCGTTGCCGGCCAGCTCGATGCCGCCGTCCACCTCGCGCATCCCCTCGAGGCCAGCCAGGCCGGTGAGCATAGGGTTGTTTTGAATACTGATCAGGCCGCGCACGTTGCGCAGGCTGGCCAGCCCGCGCAGGTCCGCCAGTGCATCGTTATTCTGCACGAGCAGCGAACGATTCACCTTCTCGAGCCCGCTGAGGCCGTCGAGCGAGGCCAGCGCCTCGTTGTTGGTGATGACGATGTCGCCAGTTACCTGCTTGAGCCCTTCGAGGCCCGCGAAGCTCGTGATCTCCGAACCGACCACGATGAGATTGCCGCGCACGCACACGACCCCCGCCAGACCCGCGAGGTCGCCGGCGCTGGTGAGCGCGAACGTTCCATCGATGATCGAGCCGCCGTGGCACAGGCCGACGTCGATGTCACCGGGCAGGCCGTTGCACACGAAGGCTGTGCTCTGCACCTCGTCGTCGTCGAGCGCGCCGTTGGCATCGTTGTCGAGGCCGCTCTGGATGGCAACGCCGCCGCTCGGGCAATGGATCCCGGGCGGCTCATTCCTCGTGCGCAGCACGGTGGGGGGCGCTTGATCGCAGATGAGCACCTGGTTGTCGATCTCGTCAGGGTCGAGCGTGCCGTTGTTGTTCCAGTCCCAGCCCTCGATGGTCAGCGTGCCGCCCGATGTGCACTGGTCTCCCGGCGGGATGGCGTGCTGCTCGTCGAGACGCGGCCCGCTCGGTACGTTGGAGCCGCCGCACGCGCACAATCCAGCCATTCCCGACAGGAGCCAAGCAGAGCCACGCATGGAGCCTCCAATCTGCGCCAGGTTGCTTCCCGTTTGCGTGCCGGTCAAGATGGGTCGTGCCGCCCCAGCACGGGTAATTGCTTCGGGCCGCCCGCGCGGCCTATAGTGACGCCGCCGCTCGGTAGCATCTCGACCTGGATGCCATGACCATCAATATCGCCAACCATTCCATAGGCCCCGGAAACGCGTGCTTCGTCATCGCCGAGATCGCCCAGGCGCACGACGGCAGCCTGGGCACCGCCCACGCCTACATCGATGCAGCGGCGCGTGCCGGCGCGCACGCCATCAAATTCCAGACCCACATCGCTGCCGCCGAGTCGACACCCGGTGAGCCGTTTCGCGTCAAGTTCTCGCGCCAGGACGCGAGTCGCCACGACTACTGGCGGCGCATGGAATTCACGCCCCTGCAGTGGCAAGGCCTCGCGACGCACGCACGCGAGCGCGGGCTGGTCTTCCTCTCGTCGGCATTCTCGTTCGCGGCCGTCGATCTGCTGAGCCAGCTCGACGTCCCCGCCTGGAAGGTGGGCTCGGGCGAGATCACCAACGTGCCCCTGCTCGAGCGCATGGCCGCCACCGGCCGGCCGATCCTGCTGTCGAGCGGGCTGTCCGACTGGGACGACCTGGACCGTGCAGTCGCCACCGCACGCGCGGCGGGTGCGCCGGTCGCGGTCTTCCAGTGCACCACGGCTTACCCCTGCCCGCCCGAGAAGCTGGGTTTGAACCTCCTGGCCGAGCTGCGCGCCCGCTACGGGGCAGACGTGCCCATCGGCTTGTCGGACCACTCCGGCACCATCTTTGCCGGTCTGGCGGCGGCCGCGCTCGGCGCCGACGTGCTGGAAGTGCATATCACCTTCTCCAAGGAGTGCTTCGGGCCGGATGTGCCCGCGTCGATCACCATGGAGGAGCTGCGTACCCTCGTCGAGGGCGTCCGCTTCATCGACGTCGCGCGCGCGCACCCCATCGACAAGCAGCAGATGGCCGGCGAGCTCTCCGAGCTGCGCGCCATCTTCGGCAAGAGCGTGGTCGCTGCGCGCGACCTGCCCGCCGGACACGTGCTCGCTCCGGGCGACCTCGAGCTCAAGAAGCCGGGCTCGGGTATCCCCGCGGCGCGCTTCCGCGAGCTGCTCGGCCGTCGGCTCGCGCGCGCCGTCGCGGTCGACACCATGCTCGCGGAGAGCGACCTTGCCTGAGCGTCGGCCGCGCATCCTCGTCGCCGAGCCGAAGGATTTCAGCGCGCGCGCCAGCGAGGCGCTGGCGGCGATCGGTGAGCTCGAGCTGCGCGCCTGCGATCGCGAGGGCATGCGCGCCGCGCTGGCGAGTCACGACGTGGTCTGGTTTCGGCTCGCCCACCGGATCGACCGCGAGCTCCTCTCCGGGCCGGTGCGCGCGCGTGTCCTGGCCACGCCGGTGACCGGCCTGGACCACGTCGATCTCGACGCCTGCCAGGAGCGCGGAATACAGGTCATGAGTCTGCGCGGCGAGGTCGAGTTCCTCAAAGAGGTGCGCGCCACCGCCGAGCTGACCGTGGCGCTCGCGCTGGCGCTCGTGCGCCGCGTGCCGGGCGCGGCCGCGTCGGTGCTGGTGGGCGCCTGGGACCGCGATCGCTTCCGCGGCCATGAGCTCTACGGCAAGACCGTCGGTGTCGTCGGCGTGGGCCGGCTGGGCAGTATCGTTGCCGGCTACCTGCGCG
>Ga0209515_10002307_pt1 | contig 29699 bp, 24 predicted proteins | sample Subgroupgradi54m_FD_187454 | JGI IMG/M metagenome (GOLD analysis project Ga0209515, IMG submission 187454) | Subsurface groundwater microbial communities from S. Glens Falls, New York, USA - GMW60B uncontaminated upgradient, 5.4 m (SPAdes)... ... | reverse complement strand
TCAAGGCCTTATTTAGAGCCTATTGACCATCCACGTTCAAATCACTTATAATGCCGTTGGTGAGCAAAAACTCATACAACAAACGGAAATTAATGACACAAACACAACTTCAAGCCGCAATCAATACCCAGGCTAATTAATTCCCGGGTGTGAGGCTTAGGTTTTAACCTTAATTTCCAAAATTTAGCTTAAATATTACTGACTCGCTGCTGAGGTGAGGTTTCTTGGTCCAAATTGCACAGCAATTTGAGAGGAGAAGCGCGAGTACGTTTAAAGTTTTAAAAAACTTGGGCAGTACGAGCCGCTTAGACGAGGGCCGATAGCTCAGTTGGTAGAGCGCCGCGTTTGCAACGCGAAGGTCAGGGGTTCGAATCCCCTTCGGTCCACCAGCAAAGTGCTGGGTAGGGCTTGTCTGCAGTTTGTGCACTTTAGAAGATTTGTGTATTTCTTCAAAGAGCGAAGCACTTTAACAACTGATGTTAGTAAAGAAAAAAGGTCAAGAATATCCTTTGGTATCTTTTAAACTGGATACCTGGGATGTTGGATTGACCAAAGAAAGTAAAGGTTGCATCTGGGAGATTTATCTCCCGAAAAAAGAAAATATTTCTTGCGAAGAACGTTGCAAACTATCGAAATAGTTTTTTCGATAGCGCGCTGTTCTTCTAAAGAATTGCAATTGAAAAAACAAAGCATACAATGGATGCCTTGGCATAAATGAACGATGAAGGACGTAGAGGGCTACGATAAGCCTCGGGGAGCTGCCGTCAAGCTTTGATCCGGGGATTTCCGAATGGGGTAACCCGCTCATCTTGAGCATCCTGTTGTGAATACATAGCAACAGGAAGAAGACCTGCTGAACTGAAACATCTAAGTAGGCAGAGGAAAAGAAAACGAATGTGATTCCCTAAGTAGCGGCGAGCGAAATGGGAAGAGCCTAAACCACAGAGCTTGCTCTGTGGGGTTGTAGGGCTGGTTGTCGGACCACCGATGGTAGTTGAACGACTTGGAATAGTCGGCCATAGAGCATGAAAGCTGTGTAAACGAAACCAAAAGTGGCCAAAACCGTGTACCTGAGTACCACGAGACACGCGAAATCTTGTGGGAAGCTACCCAGACCATTGGGTAAGGCTAAATATCATTTATGACCGATAGTGAACTAGTACCGTGAGGGAAAGGTGAAAAGCAGTCCGGAAGGACAATGAAATAGTACCTGAAATTGTATGCTGTCAAGCAGTGGAAGTCCCGATTTATCGTGGATAACCGCGTGCCTATTGAAGAATGAACCGGTGAGTAATCGTAAGCTGCTTTTAGGTTAAGGGCCTCAAGGTCCGAAGCCTTAGTGAAAGCGAGCGTTAATAGCGCTATTTTGTAGCTTATGGTTGACCCGAAACCAAGTGAGCTAACCATGAACAGGGTGAAGCTTTGAGAAATCGAAGTGGAGGCCCGAACCCGTGTCTGTTGCAATAGGCTGGGATGATTTGTGGTTAGAGGTGATATACCAAACGAACTTGGAGATAGCTGGTTCTCCCCGAAATATATTTAGGTATAGCCTTCGTTAATTCGCAACTAGGGGTAGAGCACTGGATGGATCGCTCCGGCGTAAGCCGGTGCATTCAATCAAACTCCGAATACTAGTTGTTTTATGCGAGGAGTCAGACCGACTCGGCTAAGCGAGCCTGGTCTAAAGGGAAACAACCCAGACTTAAAGCTAAGGTCCCTAAATTCTAGCTAAGTGTTAAAGGAAGTTTAGTCGCTTTGACAACCAGGATGTTGGCTTAGAAGCAGCCACCATTTAAAGAAAGCGTAACAGCTCGCTGGTCTATTTGCCTTTATGGCAAGAGCGATTGAGCGCCGACAATGTACCGGGGCTCAAGCTAGATACCGAAGCTTAAGATAGTCGAGCAATCGACTATGGTAGGGGAGCGTTCTGTTTGCAGTGAAGGTGAACCGTGAGGTTTGCTGGAGCGGATAGAAGTGAGAATGCCGGTATGAGTAGCGAGAGTGGTGTGAGAATCACCACCACCGAATACCCAAGGTTTCCTACGCAACGTTGATCGGCGTAGGGTTAGTCGATCCTAAGGCGAGGCCAGATGGCGTAGTCGATGGAAGAATCCGTCAAAATTCGGATACAGACTAAATCTGATAAAGACACAAAGGGTGGACAAAGTTGGATACTCCGAGCCTCGAAATGATACGGGGTTTAAGTAGCGAAGAAGTGTAGATTGGTAAATCCGTCTATGCGTTTATTCAAGCTACGAATAAGAGTTGGGGTCGCAAGATTCTAGCGATTTGGAAGATTTCAGTTTTCGAGAAAAAGCTCGTTGTGGAGATTTAGTTTATCGTACCGCAAACCGACACAGGTGGGTAGGTCGAGTAGACCAAGGTGGACGAGAGAATGTACTTTAAGGAACTCGGCAAAATAGCTGGACGTAAGTTTGACAAGATGTCCTGATCGAGCAATCGATCCTCAGTTAAAGACGCTAAGCGACTGTTTAACAAAAACACAGGTCTCTGCAAAACCGAAAGGTGACGTATAGGGGCTGACGCCTGCCCAGTGCTCGTAGGTTAACTATTGGAGGTTCACGCTTCTGATATAAGCCCGAGTGAACGGCAGCAGTAACTATAACTGTTCTATGGTAGCGAAATTCCTTGTCGGGTAAGTTCCGACCCGCACGAAAGGCTGAACGACTTAGCGACTGTCTCAAAGTACAACTCGGCGAAATTGCAATGGCTGTGAAGATGCGGCCTAGTCTTGCCAGGACAAAAAGACCCCGTGGAGCTTTACTACAACTTGGCATTGTCTTGTGCCATCGAAATGTGTAGCGTAGGAGGGAGCGTAAGCGCCAATGAAACACCTCTCTTTTGACAGTACAAGACTAACCGATCTACCCCATAAAAAACGGGTATCGGGACATTGTCTGGTGGGTAGTTTGACTGGGGCGGTCGCCTCCAAAAACATAACGGAGGCGTACTAAGGTCGGCTCAGCACGGATGGAAATCGTGCGCAGAGTGTAAAGGCATAAGCCGGCTTTACTGTGAGACGTACATGTCGAGCAGTTGCGAAAGCAGGTCTTAGTGATCCTACGGTTCCTCATGGGAGGGCCGTGGCTTAACGGATAAAAGCTACCCCGGGGATAACAGGCTGATCTTACCCAAGAGTTCATATCGACGGTAAGGTTTGGCACCTCGATGTCGGCTCATCGTATCCTCCCGCTGAAGTAGGCGGGAAGGGTTGGGCTGTTCGCCCATTAAAACGGTACGCGAGCTGGGTTCAGAACGTCGTGAGACAGTTGAGTGTGTAAGACATTTCACACTGACAAGAGTTAAAACGAGCTGTCGATCTCCAACACGTTTTGAGGAAAAAGAGGAGCCTGTTTAATAACATGGAGAACTCACTTGAAACAAGTGGGTATAAATCTAGCTATATGCTGGAAAATCTTGTTAATAGTGCTCTACTAGTATACAATCATGTTACTAGTAACAATGAGTACTCATTCGCTCACAAGGCGGAGCAAGACAATCAGCAGGAAAGACTAGTTCTGGTATGCAAATAAGTGATGACTATTTAGTTGGTTTTGTTGAAGGCGAAGGCATGTTCTACATAGGAATTGTGCCATCGAAAGAAACTAAGACCGGCTGGCAGGTCATCTATTTCTTCAAAGTCTCGCAGAATCCGGCTGGTAAAGTAGTCCTAGACTATTTTGCTAAGCGTTTGGAATGCGGCTATATTAAAGCAAATGATAAAATCGGCTCGACCGATAAGTCTTTGGCTTATGTAGTTCGCGATTTTCCTAGTTTGCGAGATAATATTATTCCTTTCTTTGAGGGCAAACTTCTGATTAAGAAAGATGCCTTTGACAAATTTAAACGTGTCATTGTGCTTATTGATCAGAAAAAGCATTTCATTCATGAGGGAATGAAGGAGATACTCGAAATTGCTTACAGTATGAATACCGGTAAGCGGAGAGTGTTAAAAGAAGAAATTTTAAAAGCATATCTGGAATAGAATCCTCACAGGCCATACGCTAGAAGGCGTCATAAATGACGTTTAAGATATGGTCGGACCCCCGATGTGAATCGGGGAGCTTGCAGGAAAAACAAACTAGCAAGTCAGCTAACGAAAGTTAGTTGTAACAACAATGTCGGACTCTATCCGGCAAGACCGCAGGAATTTTGAGAGGAGTTGACCCTAGTACGAGAGGACCGGGTTGAGCAAGCCTCTAGTGTGCCAGTTGTCGCATCAGCGGCATAGCTGGATAGCTACGCTTGTTCTTGATAAGCGCTGAAAGCATCTAAGCGCCAAGCAGACCTCAAGATAAGAATTCCCAATTAGACTCCTTGTAGAGAACGAGGTTGATAGGCGGCCGGTGTAAGGCAGGTGACTGTTTTAGCCAAGCCGTACTAATGTTCGATTGTAATTTGCATTCTTTTGCAACCTTTCACTTTTTTTGGTTGATCTCAATATCCTAGTATCCAGTTTAAAGAGTATCAAAGTTACTCTGTCTAAACTTGAACTTTTTCTTTAAAACTAAACAATATTAATTTAATATTGGAATTTTTAGTAAATTAATAATAAAATACGCTATGCCGGTGACTGGAGCGGAGTGGAACTACCTCTTCTCATCTCGAACAGAGTCGTAAAACATTCCAGCGGCGACGATATTTTACTCGCAAGGGTATGAGAAAATAGCTCGTTGCCGGTATTTCTTAAAACCCACCTGATTGGTGGGTTTTTTGATTCAGAAATACCATCAACTCGCTGCGTTTTTCCTTTGGAAAAACTAATGCTCGTTGCAGGAATCTGCGCTGCGGTTCTCGAACTTCGTTCTGTGATCTCCTAAGCCGTTGCCAGATTAAAATACATTTTTCAGAATAGCTCACTTAATAAGTGAGCTTTCTGCGTTTTAGGGCCAACTCGTGTAAAGTGCGAGTTTTTTTGTGGCTGGGTTGACTTTGAGAAAAAATAAAACGATAGTTGATCTATGCCCGATCAGTTGACCCCAATCCAACAAGCTATTGTGAAGGATGTGGTTCAGATTATTCTTAAAGAAGCAGGAGACGGTGGATTATCTCTATCTGAGGCCCAGGCGGCTGCAACCATGACTCTTGGCAATCTTGCGTCGGCCAAGGACCAAGGGACAGTTCTGGAGTTTTACGCACAACTTTCTAGGCGTTTTCCAGTCTTTGAATTATTGTATACTAGAGCTAAGGAAAGCCAAATCAAAGAAGAAGAGGAAGCCGCATATGAGGAGGCTCTAAAGGCCGTGGAAGCCGGCGACATCTCAAAAGCTCGCGCCATAATTGATCAAGCTTTGCAAAAGACTGCCCATGAAGCAACCAACGCTTAACGATATTATTACAGCTTTAAATGACCATCCGCGCTCAGTGCGCGAACGTTTAGCTATTTTGGGTGTCGAAGAAGCCGACCTGTCCGGTAAATTCGCCCCCGAGGTCCTCGATATGGTCGTTTACGGCTCAAGTTTTCTCAAATTTTTACAAGACAATACTGATAGATTGGGCGTAAACGCCGCTGTTCCCACCGAAGCTCTTCCGGAGGATTATAAAAACGGCTTTGCCGAAGAGGGGGAGAAAGTACTTACTCGCCTTGTTAATCTTGGCCTTGAAGAAACCGAAGCAAAAGAGCTTTTCGATGCCGATACGCTTAATCTGACATTGAGCGGTAAAGAATTTCAAGATTTGCTTGTCAAAAACCAAGCGCCGCTTTTGGATAAACTGAGCCTCATGGCCGATAAGGAGGAAGCCAATGTCTGAAGGCGGATCCGTTGATTTATCTCAGCCTGTAGCACCTGAAGGCAGTTTTTCTTCTGGGCCAACTACTACTGAACGATCGGCTCCAACAGGCACTGAAAATGGTACCAGGCCAAAAAGACAGCGACCCGGGCCTCAGGTTCAGGGAGTCTTGGCTGCAAAAGCTCAGAAGGCTAAAAATGGTGCTAGTCAGGAAGTATTGACAGAGGTGAGCCAGGGTGTTTTGGAAAAAACGCTCAATGGCCAAGCCTCCACCAATGAAAATGGCCAAGAAACGTCCGCAGCCCAGCCGGAGCCAGGTCAAATTCCTGAAAATCCGGCTAATACTGATCCATTTGTCGAGGCGGCCAGGAAGGTAATCGATGATTCCGAGCGTCAGGCGGCACGGGAACAAGGTATTGATACCAATAGCCCAGCCGGTGTTGACCAGTACGCTGATGCCAGACTCGAAGCTAGAAAGCAGGTATCAGAAGCTGTTTGGAATCAGTACGTCAAAGATCACCCACAGGATGCCGAAAGGTTCGCTAGTACTAACACAGAAATTTTTGAAGCCTTAAATCGAGTCCAGGCAAGTCAGGCAAGAGAAGCGCAAGCCGCTGCGCCAGCTCCGGCTGAAGAAATTCAACATATAGCTCCCGAACCCACCACTCAACCCGAAGCAATTCAAGAACCGGCAGCAGAAGTTCAATTAGGAGCTAAATACGTGGGCCCCAAAGTTGAGATTGGAGCGCCTTTTGTGCCTCAAGGTCGTACAGAAGTACCAGCCGCTACTGTTGTTCCTACTCCTTTAGAGACGCCTGCGGCAGCTCCAACCGAAGCGCCAGCCAATCCTACAGAAGTAGCGTATCAACCTCCACCGCCACCGTCAGAATTGACTGTTGATATCCCGCCTGAAGTTGTACAGGTAAAAGTGCCAAGACCAAAAAGGGTGAGAAATCCCCAAACAACCGTTGAGGGATTGGCCAATGCCCTAGGTCAAAGAGAGTCGACCGAACAAGCTGTCGGATCTGCAGCTGCACCAACCGAAGCTGTGCCAACGCCTCCAGGACCTGCAATTCCTACAGAAGCACAACCAACTGGCCAGCCAATTCCTGAACCAGAACCAACTCCTACCGAAGCCGATTTGAATTCTACGCTTGCAACCGGTGGAGCCGGCAATGGTGGAGAAACCCCACCACCGACTGATACTGGCCAAACGCCTCCGGAAGAACCAGCATCGGGAGAGCCTCAATCTGGCGCAACTGCAGAACCAGCTACAGCAACTGAGAAGCCTGCCGAATCTCAGGATCATTCAATAAGAGAACTTTACCAGGGTGCAACAGTACAGGAATTAGAAGATGATCTTGAAGATGCTCGAGATAGACTGACCACTCTTAGGAGGCGGGCTGCCAATGCGGCTACTCCCCAACAGCGTGATGACTTGTATCGCCAGATGGGAGAGAAAAGACTTGAGATAAGAACTATCGAGAGGGAACTGGAACAAAAGAAAAAAGAGCAACCTCAAGTAGAAACTCCTGCTACTCAAGCTGAACGTAGAACAACCGTTAATGCATACCAGAGAGAGATTGAGGAGACGCAAAAACAGAAAGAAGAATTTCAGGACATGCCCTTTGAGGATTTAAAAAGAGTACTTAAACGAAGGGAAACAACAGTCGCTGATTTAAAAAAAGAACAAAAGGCTTTAGGAATTCCTCCTGATAACGCAGAAAGAGCTGAAGCTCTCACTCTGCAGATACAAAAAGCTCAAGCAGAATTAAACGCCGCCAAGTCTATTCATGATTCAAGAATGACTGAAGAAACGAAAAAAGAAGCCGAAGAAACTCAAAAGAAGTTTGAAGCGGAGCTTAAACAATTAGAAGCTGAGAGACTCAAGTCTTTAGGTGAAAAGACAAGTATTGTTGAATTGCAAACGGAAGTTGCCAAATGGGGAAAGGACACTGACACATTAAATGCTGAAGTAATTGCGGCGAGAGCCGCATATGAATCAGCCTTACCAGATAAAAAAGAAGAATTAGGTAAAGCCTACGCAGAAAAATTAAAACTCCTCAATGAAGCCGCGAGGAATTTAGCCGGAGCTAAACAGGCTTTGGAGAATCACCCAGATGCCGTGGCCGGCAAGGATAGAATGTATAAATTTAATGCTGATGAGTTTGACAATGCCAATAGCGTTCGAAAAGGTGAAATACTTACTGCTTATGGAGAGAAGCTCGTGCCTGAGCCGGGTGAATTTGACATAATCGCTGGTAAGCTAAGTAGAAATGAGAACGTTTCTGCAAGAGAATTAGCAATTTATTCCAAAGAGATGGGTGATATTTTAGGCAAGAAGAAAGAGGGAAAGGTGGATATGAAAGAGTTCAAACGATTAACAACGATGCATAAAGGTCTCCAGGAATCTGTTTTTGCTCAAGTTGCCGAGGCCGAAGCTACGCTAAAGGCCTTTCAAGAAAGGTATCCTTCCAACTGGCGCAAGATTCTAAACTTCGCCAAGGGCCATCCAGGCTGGATGTGGTTAATTATGGTCCTACTTGGTGCAGGTGTAGTTGGGACCACTACGGCATTTGGCGCTATGAAAGAGAATATTAAATAAGTGTGTCTGATTAGCCTCGAAGTTGATAAAAAATCCCCTATAGCGTAAAATTACCAAGTTAAAGTTTTATTTAGCAAATTTATAAAAAGAATTGAGGTGTTTAATGATTGGCAACTTCCAAATCCCCGCAAACAACAACAGCTGACTCTAAGTCGGTAACTAAATCTGCATCAAAATCCAGCAAAATGACCTCCATGGCCGATCTTTTGGCCTCTCAGGGTGAGGTTCAGTTTAGCTTCAAACGCGGTCAACAAATCGAGGGAACCGTAGTTCTTATTTCACCCAAAGAAGTGCTTCTTAATGTTGGCGGTAAATCCGAGGCGACTGTTTTTCATAAAGAACTGACATATTTGGGCGACCTTATCAAAACTTTTAAAATGGGTGACAAGGTGCCAGTTACGGTAATCGTGCCTGAAAATGACGCCGGACAAGTCGTTGTCTCGCTTCGCAAAGGTGGCGGGGCCGACCGGTGGCAAAGGCTCTCACAAGCCGTTGAATCTGATGAAACAATTGCGGCTTTTGGGGTTGAGGTTAACAGAGGCGGAATTCTTTTGGATTTTGAAGGAATTAGAGGATTTTTACCCGCTTCTCAAGCAGAACTTGGGGATGCCAAGCTCGAAGAATGGATTGGACGCAGACTCGAGGTCAAAGTGCTTGAGGCTGATCAAAAAGCGAACAGGCTCATATTTACCCAACGAACCAGCTCGCCAGTTGAGGTACGCAACTCACCAGCCGCTCTTAAAAACGTCGAGATTGGTGATAAATTTGAGTCCGAAGTGACCTCACTTTTGCCTTTTGGCGCCATTGTTAAATTCACACCAAAAGACGGCGAATCTCTTGAAGGTCTCGTGCATGTTTCCGAGCTCTCTTGGAGCAAAGTTGCCGACCCAGCCGAGGTATGCAAAGTGGGCGACAAGCTCGAGGTAGTCGTGCTTACCAAAGATGACAAGTCCGGACGACTCTCTTTATCAGTCAAAAGTCTCACTGAAGACCCATGGAGTAAAATTGCCGGCAAATTTGAAGTTGACCAAACGATTTCCGGGATGGTTAAAAGACTTACTCAATATGGGGCATTTGTAGAGTTGGAAGGCGGTATTGAAGGTCTCATACATATCTCCAAAATTCCACCGGACTTCTCAATCAACGTAGGGGACAAAGTAAGTTGTACTATTGAATCAATTGATGCCGAGTCCCGCCGAATCGGCCTCTCACCCGTCTTAACCACCAAGCCTCTTTTATACCGATAACCTTCTAAGGAGACAAACTACGTTTTTCTCCTTTAGGATTCCTCTTTTCCTAAGAAGATAAATTTAAACAGGCAGAGCCTGATTTAAATTTTGATTTGTAATTTTGATATTTAAACTTTAAACTTCGACCTAAGATGAAAACTCACTCCAAATATGTCTGTCAGCAGTGCGGTTTTGTGTCAGCTTCTTTTCTGGGTAAATGTCCGCAGTGTGGAAACTGGAATACACTCGTTGAGACTTTTGAGGCTCCCTCTCCCACCAGTGGCCGGACTTTATCAGGAGGTGCTCCGGCCAAGACAGAAAAACTTGCCCAAGTATCTTCCAAAAACTTTGAACGGACCTCGACCCATTTTGGCGAATTTAATCGCGTCTTAGGTGGAGCCAATGCCAAAGGCGAGGGAGGCGGGATAGTTACCGGTTCGGTTTCCCTCCTAGCTGGCGATCCGGGTGTAGGCAAGTCGACCCTGCTTTTACAAATCGCTGCCCGCGTGGCGGCTAAAAACCCCAAATCATATGTACTTTATGTCTCCGGTGAGGAATCCGCTTATCAAATCAAGCTTCGTGCCGATCGACTGGTTGCCCTGCGCGGCTCCAAAATCCCCGAAAACTTGGAGGTATTGACCACAACTGATGTTGATCAAATAGCGCCTCTTATTGCATCGACTCATCCCGTTTTGACCATTGTTGATTCCATTCAAACCATGCAAACGGCTGACCTTGCGGGAATGGCCGGCTCGGTGGGGCAAGTCCGGGAGACGACAATGCGGCTTTTTAACACGGCCAAAAGAGAACAGTCCTCGGTATTTATCGTGGGACACGTGACCAAGGAAGGTACGATTGCTGGGCCAAAAGTGCTTGAGCATATTGTCGATGTTGTTCTGCAATTAGAAGGCGGGGAAAATGGCCTCTTTCGGATACTAAGAGCTACCAAAAACAGATTTGGTTCAACCGGTGAAGTGGGGATTTTTGAAATGGTTGAGACAGGTATGGCTGAAGTGGCCAATCCGTCTGAGTTATTCATCTCTGAAAACGGCACCGGCAAACCGGGCCAGGTCATAACGGTCTCGATGCAAGGCCAGCGGCCGATATTGGTCGAGATTCAGGCTCTGGTTTCCTCAACTCTTTTTGGTATTCCCAAAAGAGTATCGACCGGTATTGATTTTAACCGGCTTCAGATTATTCTGGCCGTTTTATCACGCAAACTTGATTTCCCAATGGGCTCATCGGATGTCTACGTCAATGTCGTTGGTGGGCTTAAATTATATGAGCCATCAGTCGATCTGGCTGTGGCTTTGGCCATTGCCTCGGCTGCTAGAGGTGTTGCACTGCCTGCCAAGACTGTGGTCATTGGTGAGATTGGGCTTTTGGGTGAGATTCGAAGGACCAACTTGCTTGAGGACCGCTTAAGAGCGGCGCGCAAGATTGGTTTTACTGGTAAAATAACTCCAGGGGAATACCGCGAACTTTCCCAAGTCGTTAAAAAAGTGCTCTCATGATCAAATTTACATCCCGACTCATCCTGGCTGTCATATTTGCCAGTTTTGGCCTCTTTTTAGCCAGACCAGATATCTGGCCAAATTTCCCATTTGTAACGTTTCGCTTCATTCCGCAACTCACGGCGCTCATTTTTGCCACATTAGGTTTTCTCGCTCCCGACTGGATTGCGATTCTAGCACGCTCAGCAATAGCCCAAATTGCCGAGAAGGTAACCGAGCAGGTAACGAGTCAACTTGCCCAGCGTGTGCCTTTTGTGGGAAGCCAAGCCCGCGAGAGAAGACGCTCAAGACCCAAGAAAAATAACGGCAAAGAGCTCAAAGGGTCACTCATTCTGGACACCAGCTCCATCATCGACGGACGCATTTTGGATGTAGTCAAAGCCGGATTTTTGCGGGGAATAGTGATTGTCATTCCGGGCGTTTTGTCAGAACTTCGCTATATTGCTGATTCCAAAGATGATCTTAAGCGTGAGCGCGGCCGCTTGGGCCTAGATATCCTGGGCAAACTTAAGCACGAAAAATCGATCAAGGTCAAAATTATGGATAGCGATCCACCAGGCAAAGAAGTCGACGAAAAGCTTATTGAGATTGCCAAAAAAACAAAAGGGGCTTTGGTTACTGTGGATTACAACCTGACCAAACACGCTTCGGTTGCCAATGTTCAAGTCGTTAATATTAATGATCTGGCCAATGCGCTTAAGTCTGTTGCCTTGCCGGGTGAGGAAATTGAGATAAGTGTCCTGCATGTAGGCAAAGAAAAGACCCAAGGAGTCGGGTACATGCTTGATGGGACAATGGTCGTTGTCGAAGACGGCGCCGGCCTAGTTGGCCGCAGAATCACAGCCAAAGTCATGCGATCTTTTCAGACTTCGGCCGGGCGGATGATTTTTGTCAGGCATACCAATCCCGCTCCGGTTGAGAATTGAAAATCGTCATCGCGAGTCCTCTTCTACTTGTCTTTGCGAACAGAGTGAAGCAATCTCTAATTCTTTTTCTGCCCTTCTTTTGTGTGGCCAAAAGAAGAACTAAGAAAAGGCCAGCCAGTGCTGCGTCAGCTTTTGGTACTAAAAACTCAAAAGGGTCGTCCCTCCCACGGAAATTTACCTCTTCGAGGTGGCAGTTTCCGTTTCCCTGACCGCTTTCTCGTTAAGTACAAGCACGCTGACTACGCGATGGCATTTAAAACTGCGCAATAGGGAACCCAGTAAGTTTGAATTAAATTTTCCTCAAGAGTAAAATACGTTCAGTTCGTGTGCTTTACACATTCTAGAAGAATGGAGTGCTACGACAACAGCGATTGTCGTAGTAACGAAACTCTTCGCAAGAGAGCACAGCTCTTTTACAAACGTCTGCTTTAACTAGCCAAGGCCGTTTGCGGCTTATTGTTGGTAAAAAGTGGACTATATCGTCTGCTTGCCCGTAAAATCGCTCTTTGAGCCGTGTATGAATAATACTAGAAAGGCGAAAAGCAAGATTAAGTGGGGTAAAAAAGGAGGAGAAATGCTAAGGTTGGTCGGTAAATTCGGAATCTGGGCATCTGTTGCCTGGATTGTATTCATCGATCTGGGTTTTTCTACCCACCAACACTCATGGTCCTGGGCGGAGTTAACCCTTCTCTTCGTACTCGTGTCTGTCTCCGTAGCTTTGGTAGCCACAAAGAACGTTAGTTAGCATTGAAGGAGGAGAAAATGCCGCATAAACCATGGACACGGCCTTATAACTCAGGAATGAGCAAGAGGGTGATTTACAAAGAAAGAGCTTTGAAAGTTCTTGAGATCACCTGGTACTTTACTCTGAGAAGCTTTCTTCTTGAGGTTCTAATCTACCTTGGACATGAATGGGGTGGCCTCGGAGGATACGTATTAATAGCCTTGTGTAGCTTGGGGTTTCTCGTGGTCCTAGTAATCACATTCATTGCGCTTTTATGCGTGTTCAGCAGCATGTGGGCTCGCGTTCTGTACAATTCCACACGTTTCTAAAAATCCTTAAGGAGGAGAAAATGGCTAAGAGAAGCCAGCTTGACGACCCCATGTGGGATGGATTTAGGCGTAGTGTCCGCCTAATGGAGCAAGACAAACGAACTTCGAGAGCAACAGGTGCGATGTGGCAACCGCCTCATCCACGGCCATTGCGTGCCTGGTGGGACGATTGGTACCTCGCCTTTTCGGTCTATCTGATTATCCTCGCAGCCATAGCGCTTGCGTTCGGATCCGTCTTGTTCCTGATCCCAGCCTTGATGGCGATGTATATCGCTTTTGCAGAGATGGGAGCCTGGCGACTGATCAAAAGACTCTACAAAAAGCTCCAAGAGCTGGGAGAAGAATACGATGCCTAAGTCACCCAAACTTGACCCATCTAAGTTGCCCATTGGGCACGGGGAAGCATGGAGAGCAGGGGAAATAGATAGCCGGGCAAGTGATCGTGCACGCCGCCGTTCGACTCGCGGGAAGGAAATGAGCAAGCGGGATGTGCTTGCGGTTGCAGTTGTGGTTACATGCCTAATTGGCTTGGTAATAACTGCAATACTGCATCAGAGGAATGACAGTACAGTTGCAGGAGCATTGTTAATCGGATTTGCAGCCTTTGGTGTATCTGCCCTTGTAATATGGGCAATTAGTTACGATCTCGAAGCATACTGGTGACGCAACCAACATACCTAAAAGGAGGGTGAGATGGCTGAGCATTACCGAGAAATACCCAGGGAGTCTGAATGGGAGGCACAAGAAAGAAAACGCAAGCTTGAGGAGGAAAGAATAAGGCGAGCACAGGAAGCGCGTAGAGTAGTTGGACAAGTGCCAGAACCTGTTGTCCTTGTTTCTTCTGTGCCAGACTGGGAGGGAGACAGATCGCCTCGGATTGTCCGAGTCGAGCGCGTCTACGATGACGGTTCAATCAGGTTCGTCGAAGGCGAAGACGCAGAAATTTTCGAAGAAACGATCGAAAATTACTCCTGGCGAGCCTCTGCGGGTGATCGAATATCCGAGCTTGATTGGCAAGATGGAAGGGCAAAGGTCGAATTCAAAAGGCCCGAGCCCCCACCGCCAGAAACCTAAAGGAGGGTGAGATGGTTACCGAGCAAGTGAAACCCCAAGAAACCCAGGTCGCGGAGTGCGAGCGACTCCACGACGTCATCGAGTACGCCGGGAGCATTTCCTTTGCTTTCGCAAGAGAAGCAGTAAAGGGAGGGTTCTCATCAAGGGACTTGGTGCAGAAATATCTTCTCCGAAATGGTGGGAATCTTGCCATTCATGTCAATAGGCGACAGTGCTACTGTCTTGCCGTTTTGATTGACCGGTTGGATCGGAAACTAACACGGGCAGAAGATTGCTTGACAAGCGAAGAGCTTGTTTTGTGCGCACTCAGCCTCTATGATCTCGACATTCTAAAGCGGTATCACGCCGAAAAGTGTAGGTACTGCCAAGAGGAGGTTGAAGCGATTAAGGCGCTCATACCTGAGCGCATGTAACTACAGACGATAGATTCACGCCCCGTTCAATTATATGAGCGGGGCTTTTTTTTGGCTTTGTTTCTAAAAAGGAATATAATCCGCACTAGAAGAGACATTACTGCAATAGCGCAGCAAGGCTTTAGCGCATTTAAATAGTTGTCTAGACAGACCGCCTTCGCTAAAGCTAGGGCGAGTCAAAGGAGGAGGATCGTGCTCCAGTTTCGAATGGTTCATTTTATTGGGACTTGGTTTGTCTTGGGCATGGTGGCCTTTGGGTTCGTTGGAACATCAAAGGGTTATTGGCCGTTTACTGAAGCTGAATCGGAGTTCGCAGTAATCAGACAAGCGCCTTTGATGCTTCCGGAAAACTACTACGAAGTCACAGTCAGGCACGATCCTGATGCCAACATCGTCAATATCGGGATCAAGGCAGTCGGGCCCAAATCACTGCTTCGCGCAATCGGAGTAGCAGGTAAAGAATGGGAAACCTGCGTCCCGCTTTTGCCCGCGCCTCATGGCTACGGAGTCTATTGGGTGGGTGAGGTGCAAGTAGGTGTTAACTACGCGGTTGACAGGCTCGTGGCATTTGAGTTGGTTGACGCGTCCAAGGTCAGCATCATGCTTGATTGCGCTCAAGGTTATCCTAGCCAGCCTTTCAAGGTGAGGCTAATTAGCTTCGAGCAAATCTCACCCCGCGAGTCGCACGCCATGCTTGAGTATCTCAATCAATAAAAGGGGAATATCCCTAAAATGGCCTGGGGACATCGAGTTCAATGCAAGGCATGTCGGATCCATCTATTTATCAAGTCGAACGACGTGTATTCCGCCGAAGGAGGAAAGTTCTGCTTTGAATGCATGCTCTGTCACAAGGAGAATGAAATCGGGGATTCACTGATTCCTCCGGCGACAAGGTTTAAAATCCGGATGCGATTATCGCGAGAAAGGAGGAAAAATCTTCGACGAGACAACTTAATACCGCCCCTGGGTGATACATAATAGATCAAACTATTGATTTGTGTGTCATCTAGGGGCTTTTTCTTGACATTTAGCCTGAAATTTCTAAAGGGCACCAAGGTTCCCTTTTAGTCCCTTCTTAAGGACGCAAGCGAACTCGCTTCGCTTAATTTTTCCCTCCTTTAGAGGTTAAATTTGTCCCGGCAAAGCCGGATTCAAATTTAATTTTAAATTCTTTAATTTCATCCCCATTTTATCCACATATCTCAAATTTGTGAATTTCTAAAATATCTCTCCTCGCTTTAAACCGCTCTAATAAGCTAAAAGAGAGTAGGCTGTACTTTCTCAAAACTCTAGGACGCACTAATTTAGCCTCGTCTTTTGCTATGGGACTCTAAAGTACTTGACAGAGGTGTTATTGAGGGTGTATAAAATTATTAAGCAGACTGAAAAGTCGTCCATCGATTTGAAGGGTCTTTGGATGATTTGCTTATCTCTCGCCCTTTTAAAGGCGTTGAGATTATCGGCAGAAAGACAAAGTGTTCTTTTTGCTCCTCGCCGAGTGCGAGGGAATAGCAGACAACTAAACTTTTGGGGAGCTGAAACTTCTCAGGAGATTTTAAAAAATTGTTAATTCCATAAAAAATCGCCTAAAACATAAAAATTTTAGGCGAATGGATTAACATCCATAAAAGAGAGCATTTAAATTCGAATTTGTTGGAGGCTTTGAGGTTTTCGATAGAGAACTGAAAGAGCATTTAGATTCTGAAAGAATCGCAATGCGCTTTTTGGGGGATCTACTGATCCCACTAAAAAGAGCATTACTACCGCAGACTGAAACTCGAATAGCAATGCTCTTGAGGTGTTTCAGGGAAGCGATCTTTGGGCAGCAAAGTTCGCTTTCCTTTTTTTCACTGTAGAACACCATGAAAGTTTTGTCAAGGGGTATTTTGATTTTGCCTTTATCGAGGCTAAACTACCCCATATTGAGTAATAAAACTACGACAATATAATTATCCTGCCCCGGATAACCTTATCCTATAATACTTGACACAGTTCGATTTATCTGATATAATACGTGAGTTCAGTTAAGAAAAAACTGGAAAGCAAATTTCGTACCTTATAGTTATAATTAATAACAAAATAGGCACAAAATAAATACCAGCTTTTTACTGAAAACAACATTTTTATTAATTAATTAAACATAAAACTGCCAAAATGATTAGAATCACTGCCGCTAAATTTACAAATAAAACCGCTCAAAGAGTGGGACTTCTTTTTGTTAACGACAAAAAATTTATCCTTATCAAATCTCGAAAGGGGGTGAACAAATTAATGATTGCCTCAAAAATCTTAACAGGTGCCTTGGTTGGTATCTCAGCCTTGGGTATCGGTGGTGTGTCTGTAGCTAACGCTACAAGTACAACTCCTACAGGTACCATTAGTGTTGACCCCAACCCTTGTGTCATCCCAATGGGTGCCACAACTTGTAGCTCAAATATTAGCTACAAAATAACAGGTGCAGGTACGTTTGATGTGTGTATTTCACCAAATGGTGCTACTGAGCAAATTTTTGCTCACGTTTTCGCCGGTGACCACACTAAAAACGCTCCTTGGGTTTCTGACTTACCTTACTCTGCAAGGCTTCGCGTAGCTTCAGATCAAGGTTATTGTAAAGGAAACCTTTTGGATACCGTTGAATTTACTGGTGTGAAAGCACAAGTAAACAGTGAGTCAACTGGTACTGGTGGCCAAGATCAAAAACAGGATCAAAACCAAAACCAGACTCAAAACAACAATCAGGAAACAAATGTTAACGTTTCAAACGTTAACAACAACCAAAACAACGTTACTATTAACGGTGTTTTAGGTGCAAAACCTGAAGTTGCAAACAGTGAGACTCCTAAACAGTCTCCTGAAACTGGTGCCAGCGCTGCAGCTACAGCTGTAATGCTTGGTGGTATGCCAGTCGGTTTCTGGCTTCGAAAGTTCGGAAACGTTGCCTTAAACGCGTAATTATCTTGGGAAGAGAGGGGTGTCAAAACCCCTCTCTATCTCAATATATATAACTAGCACTTTTTATATCTTTGTATTACAATTTCGGAGAATTAATCCGTAGTAGTACTTTAATAAAATTTGAATCAGGCTATGCCAGTTCAAATTTATCCTTGAAGGAAAGGAAATACCAAAGGAAAACCTGGGTTTTCCGTTGGAGAGTTAAGCGGGGGTGCAAGAGTTGGGCAGGCTCTTGTGCCTCCACTTAAGCGCTTAAATCTCAAGTTTAAGCGCTAAACACTATAAGCGAGGCATGCCCGCTTGCGATCTAACGATCTAAAGCGAGGCAAGAAAGATAAGTTCAAAGGAAGCCTCACGCTTGCGCCCGCCAGTTGGCGGTCTAAAAAAATAATAAATAAATGAAACAGATTCGAGAGGGGGTGATTATATAATGTTTGCAAAAATATTAACTGGAGTTTTAGTGGGAGTAACAGCTTTAGGCTTAACAGCCGGTTCTGCTGCTTTTGCTCAAGGCCAGGTTGCTGGACAAGTTAAGATACCTGCAGTCGTGAAAGCGGCTAATCTCAGCGTGTCTATGAGTCCTGATCAAGTCAATCCCGGACAAAGAGTAAGAGTTTCTGTAACCATGGTCAATACAGGAAATATAACAATTTCCGGAGCGACCATTATTGACAGATTGCCGAGTGATTTAAAGTACGTAGCAGGTTCTGCTAACGGTGAATTGTTAATGAGCTTGACTCCGTCACTCAATTCCCATGGGTATTTAGTTTGGAAGTTAAAACCCGTTCAACCTGGAAGACAGGCTACGGTTTGGTTTGACGTTGTACCCCAAGCAAATGCCTTAGGCACCCGATGTACGGTTGCACTTCTTGACCCAACGGGGTTAGGACATCCGTCTGACTCGGCTTGTGTTTCGGTAATTAAAAGACCGGTAACACCACAGCCGGTTGTCTGTGGAGCTGATACTCATAAGGTAGGTAACGTATGTGTACCTAACCAAAAACAAATATTCTGTGGAGTAGGAACTCACAGAGTAGGTAACAGCTGTGTTCCAAACCCAACACCAAAACCGGTGGTTAAACCTGCACCTGCTCCTGTACAAAACCAGAAGCAAAACCAGAGTCAAGGTCAAAGCCAGACTCAAAACAATAACCAAGTTTCCAATGTTGATGTCCATGAGGACAACAACAACGAAAACAACGTTACTATCAATTTAAAGTAACGAAGATTACTTCCTTGCGAAGAACTTTGTTCTTCTAAACTTAGTAACTGGTTTACCTAAAGCCCTCCGCCAAAAGCGGGGGGCTTTGAGGGTTTTTACCCCTCTCGCGCGGGGACCCCGTGTTTCCCCTTGACTTACGCCTGCTGATAGTTTTAAATATCTTTAAGGGACACCAAGGCTTCCCTTTAGTCCGCAAAAGGCGGACGCAAGCGAAACTTTCGTTTAGCGCTAACCTTTGTGTCGCTTAATATTCCCTTCCTTAAGATGAGAAATTTGTCCCGGCAAAGCCGGATCCAAATTTAAATTTTATTTTTGTATTTGAGTAAGAAAATTCTTATAGATTTCCATGGTATATCGATCAAAAAAAGCTACTGATTCGTCTGACGACGCTCAAAATTTGAGTGCTTCTGATATTGTTGGAGAAGGTTTAATGCCTACTTCTGCGCCGACACAATCGGCTATAGGAGAGAGCTTGACACCTCCTCCTGCGCCAGAAGATAAGGCTAGTGAAGATAGTGTGGAGGATGCTCCTCAAGCTCAAGAGCCCGCGCCTAACGGTGCGCCCGCTGAGTCCAACGTATACGACGGTCAAAACTTTGGTGGCGATCAAGCCACTGAAAAAGTTTCTGGAATCCTGGACATGCGCAACGGCGATGGCCACGGCTTTTTGCGACCAAAATTTGTTCATAGTGCCGACGATGTCTATATTTCAGCCTCGCAAGTGAGACGATTTAACCTGAGACCAGGGGATTTTGTCGAGGGAATGGGCAGACCACCCAAAGAAAGCGAACGATATTTTGGACTTTTGAAGGTAGAAAACGTCAATGGAACACCGGTTGAAAAAGTCGGGCACAGGCCACGATTTGAAGACTTGACGGCCATTTACCCCAACAAACAGCTGACACTGGAGACAAAAGAACAGCCATTATCAACTAGAATGATCGACCTGATCTCGCCAATTGGTATGGGTCAGCGTGGAATGATCGTGTCGCCACCCAAAGCTGGAAAGACGACAATCCTTAAAGATATTGCTTCGGGTATCGCTGAAAATTTCCCGGAAGTCCACTTGATCGCTGCGCTTATTGGTGAGCGGCCTGAAGAGGTGACTGATATCTCAAGGTCAGTTAAGGGTGAAATCCTTGCCTCAAACTTTGATGAACCAGCCGAAGAACAGACTCGAGTTGCCGAAATTGCCCTAGAACGAGCTAAAAGGCTTGTTGAGTCAGGGAAGGACGTTGTGATCCTTTTGGACTCAATCACCCGTCTAGCACGTGCCTACAACCTCTCAGTGCCACCTTCCGGTCGTACGCTATCCGGAGGTTTTGACCCAGTAGCCCTTTATCCGCCAAAGCGATTTTTTGGAGCCGCGCGTAATAGCGAGGAAGGTGGATCGTTAACCATTATTGCTACAGCCCTTATTGATACCGGGTCACGCATGGACGATCTTATATATGAAGAGTTCAAAGGAACCGGAAACATGGAGCTTCACCTAGACCGAAGACTTGCCGAGCGTCGAATATTTCCGGCCATTGACGTTGAAAGGTCTGGTACCCGTCAAGAAGAACTATTGTTCTCTGATGATAACTACAAAAAGATTGTCACTATGAGACGAATGCTTTCCGTGCTTTCTTCCGAAGAGCGGACCGATGTTTTGGTCGACAGACTTTCCAAAACCAAAAAGAATTCCGAATTTTTGGAATCCCTTTCCAAAGGAAGCTAGCCTCTAAAGGGCACCAAGGTTCCCTTTAGTATTTCCCTCCTTTAGTGGATAAATTTGGCCTAGCAAAGCCAGATTCAAATTTCATTGTAAATTTGCTTTTTTAGACTCTATCTGATAACCTGACAAAGTTAAAAATTACATTTTTTAACGTATATGGACGATCAACAACTGCCAACAGATCAGCCGCAAATCAATTTTCCAAGCGTCTTTCAAAAGCCTCCTCGCAAGGTGAAAAGGCGTTTTTCGTGGCCAAAAACCCGATTTTTTGTTCTGGGATCCTTGCTTACCAAAGTCAGGCGTCGCAACGTGCTCGACACCTCGCCAGTGGATGTCAGTTTGCCTCGTTTTGTCAAAGTAACCCTTAAGTGGTTTGCCAGGAGAACCCATCAGACCGGTCTTCATTTTGAAAACCAGTTTAAAAATCGGGTGGTCGATTGGCTTTTGTGGAAAAGGGGAGCTCTCGGTCGACCCGCAGTGCATGCCTCGCTTTTTGGTCTGGTTATTCTAGGTCTAGTTGGCGGAGGCGTCATTGGCGGTAATTCGATCGTTTCAGGATCTTATCCAGGCGTGCCGCAAAGCCCACTTTTACAAGTATCCGATGAGTACCGAGGGGCCCAAGGCCAAGTCTTAGCAGCTGAAATTAATCCAATCACCATTATTTCTGACAAACCCCGGGACAAAGTACTTGAATATACCGTTGAAAAAGGTGATACCGTCTCAACTATTGCTGAAAAATTTGGCGTAACGACTGAAACAATTCTTTGGGAGAACAATCTTAAAGAGAGCAGTTTCCTAACAGTTGGCGATACTATTCGGGTCTTGCCGGTATCGGGTGTGGCCCATACGGTCAAAAAGGGTGAAACTATTTACACTGTGGCCAAGGCCCACCAGGCTGAAGCGCAGGCTATTTTGGACTTTCCGTTTAACGACGTTTCCGAAGATTTAAACATTAAAGTAGGCCAAGTCATTATTGTGCCAAACGGTGCCCCAACACCTTCGGCGCCTAAACCAAGGCCAGTTCAATACCTGGCGCGCGACCAAGCCAATCAAAGTCCAGTTTCCGGCTCGGGCCAATTTTTGTGGCCGGCATCGGGTCAGATTGCTCAATATTTCTCTTGGTATCACCCCGCTGATGATATTTCTAACCTTGGCGGTGGACCAATTATTGCAGCTGATGGCGGAAAAGTTATCATTGCCGGCTGGCCGGACAACTCCGGTTATGGAAACCGCGTTGTCATTGACCATGGTAATGGGTTTACGACGCTTTATGCTCATTTGTCCCGAATCGATGTTGGGGTAGGCGATTATGTCAGCCGAGGTCAAGGAATCGGTATGATGGGATCAACTGGTCGCTCGACCGGAACCCACCTCCACTTTGAAATACACAAGGGCGGTGCAGCTCAAAACCCACTGTCTTACTTACCGTAAGACAGGGATTAGGAGATAGTGGACAGTGATTAGGGAACAGGGGACAGGGGTTAGTGATTAGGGAACAGTGTTTAGGGAGTTTGGGTTTTGGAATTTAGGCTAGCGATCATTTTTGATAGCATTTTATTCACTTCAATGTACTTTTCTGATAAGGATCGTAGTTTAGATTCAGGAATATTTTCTGTTTCCTTTAGGACGATAAGCCAATAACGAGTTTCCTCCGAAGATCCACGAGCAATTTCAAGATACGAAACATAAGATTTACCTTTATGGCTAGAAAAACCTTCGGCAATGTTGGCCGGAGTAGAAAATGCCGAGCGTAAAGCCTGCTTCCAAATTTCCATATTCAAGTTGTTCCGGTAGGAATTTTGGGCAAGTTTAAAAAGCTCGATTACAAGCTTATGGGACGTTTCCCAAACTATTAAATCTGTAAAAGAATTTATCCTGGAGTCCGACATCGCCAATTCTCTCCGCACTTATCACTTTACACTGTACACTTCTCACTGTACACTTCGTGTGTGATAGATTATGCAAAAATCACGATTAAGGCTGGCGACGGCGGCAATGGCATCGTCTCTTTTCGTCACGAAAAGTATGTCCCCAAAGGCGGGCCAGACGGTGGCAATGGAGGCGAGGGTGGCGATGTGTATTTTGAGGCCACAACTGAACTCCAAGACTTAGAACCATTCCGGTTTCTCAAGGTTTATAAAGCCGATGATGGCGGACGGGGCGGTAATAAAAAGAAAAAAGGTGCTGATGGGGAAGACTTGATTGTCCAGGTAGCTGTCGGAAGTGTTTTAAAAATCGAAAATATTATCCGCAGCGAAAAGATGAAGAAAGAGCTCGGGCAATGGACCAATTCCAAGCCAACCACGATTGATTTTACCAAGGTCGGACAAATTATTCTTATCGCGCGTGGGGGCAAAGGGGGTCGGGGAAACTATCATTTCCGCTCCTCGACCAACCGTGTGCCCATGCAATCAGAAGACGGCATACCCGGAGAGCAAATTGAAGCCACATTGGAGCTAAAGACCTTAGCCCAAATTGGCCTTGTGGGTTTGCCCAATGCCGGTAAATCGACGCTTCTAAACGCCATTACCAATGCGCACTCCAGAGTGGGTGAATATCCATTCACCACACTTGAGCCAATCTTGGGTGTAATGGAGATTGGCAAGAAAAGAATCGTGATTGCCGATATACCCGGACTTATTTCCGGTGCAGCTGCTGGCAAAGGGCTTGGTGTGCAATTTTTGAGACACATTGAGCGGACTAAATTGATTTTACACTTGATCAGCATAGAGTCTGATACATTAAATGAGGATTTCGATCTAATAAACGAGGAGATCGGACTTTATAAAAAACAACTTGCAAAAAAGAAACAGCTTGTGGTTGTCAATAAAATGGATTTAGCCAGTCCGGATAAGATAAACTCGGTTGCGAAAATGTTTAAGAAAAAAGGCGTTGAACCGGTATTTGTCTCCTCTTTAGAAAAAAGAGGGCTCGACACCCTCCAGGCAAAAATTTCCGATCTCTTGAAGTAAAGCGCTGCGCGCTTTGCGAAGAACTGCGCTACTACGACAATCGCTGTTGTCGTAGCACTCCATTCTTCTAAACAGAGCAAGTGGACTTACCGGGAATCGAACCCGGAACTCAGCAATGCGAATGCTGCGGTATACCATTTACCCATAAGCCCAGGGATAAGTGGACCTGATGGGACTCGAACCCACAACCTCTTCCATGCCATGGAAGCGCGCTAACCAATTGTGCCACAGGCCCGCGTCGGAATGGCTTGTGCTTCTCTTCATCCAATTGTTGTTGGATTTCGATCGCACTCGCATTCCTCCTTTTCAAAAATTGCAAGCAATTTTTGAGATTGGACAGGAGAATTATACTATTTTAGGTATGAAATTGAAAACCTGTTTTTAGAGCTTAATTTTTTTATTGAAGCACATAAAATAAGTGACTAGTGAACAGAGATTGGGGATTAGTGAAATATCCACAAGTATCTGATCAACTAAACCCACGGCCCTAGTCACTCGTCACTAATCACTGTCTTTAAAGTGACCAAGCGTGGGGTTTTTGATGGTGACGATTGCAAAAAGGACAGAAACGTGTCCGGTGCTTGATCTTTCGTTCTTCTTCTGTCAGGAATAAATCTGTAGGGTGGGTGAGAGCTAGGGTGAGAATTTGCGGTATTTGTACAATTGCGTCTGGCAGTGTCTTGGGCATGATTTTTACATCAGCGAACCAAGATCGCCTTCCCTGAATTACCTCAACTCCATAATTGCACACAATATCAGACCCTGTCAACCCCGATTCTGGATGATAGATTAAATATGTTTAGAAGAACGGAGTGCTATCACAACGCCGATTGTGATAGCAGAGAAGTTCTTCGCAACACATTTCTCAAAGTAACCCATAGTTATTGACTTTGAGAGAGAAATGTGTTACAATTCCGCCCATATAGTTTGAAGATTTCTTAAAAGATAGAAAATTTTCGAACTGTTTTTTGTTCTTTAACATTCAGTTGTACTGGAAGGTGGCATTGGGGAGATCACAATTTTGGTCTTCCCTGTGCTGCCTTTCAGGTAGCTATTAAAAAGGGCGTGAGCCCAAAAAGCAGGAGAGATTCATGGTTACTAACGGAAACGGCAACGGTCACCACGACGAAGTGGACTATTTCGACGCTGTTCGCGTCGTCCCGCCGAGCGAGTGGAGGGTCGTCGACCTCATTACTGGGGATGGCGGCGAAAAGTTCATTCGCATGTGCACCAGCGGCGAGTCTGTCCGTGAGTACATGGCCATCTACTGCAACCATGCGGACATCGTCGCAGCCGCTGAGGCCTACATCAACGCACGGCAGGCCATCCGCGAAGTCGAAATCATCGACTCCGAGGGTAAGGCCGCTACGCGTCGGATAGGCGTCAAGGCCTATGAAGAAGCTTTCTGCTTCATGCAGGAGCTTCTTGCATCGACCACCTTCACTCTGAAGGTCAAGAAGCAGAAGAGCGGCGACGTACCGACTCTGATGGCTCAAAAGGCGCCAAAGGAAGAGCTCGATGGCATCCTGACGGTTGCCAACGTTCTTCGTCCTGATCAGACGGCTTTCTCTTTGCCTTTCGGCGGTGCCTGGTGGCGGATCATTGCCGAAGGTCGAGCGATGCTCGTGGTGTCCCTCGCCTCTGACAAAAACCCGCTTCTGATTGGCCATGTCGGCAAGCAGGACAAGTTCCTGGGAGGCGTCCGGATCACATCGGAAATCCAGAAGCTCACTCCCGCCGACGCCGACATCCTCAAGGAGGTTCTAGTCAGCTAAAGGCTGAAGCCCTCATCCCGCACAAATCTTTTCTAAATGGACAAGACGTCCGGGAGAGTGCCACATGCTCTGACGAAATAGCTCCCACAACTGAATAACAGCCGCTGCCCACGGCACCCAAAGCCCCTCAGGCGATTAGTAGCGCAAGCTACAAAATCAATCGAGGGGCCCTTTTTGACTAAATTCATTCTTGTCTTTAATTATCCCGATTTGCTATTATGTTTCGAAACAGTGAAATACGATGACACAGGTTTCTAAAAGAGAGCTGGGGAAACAGCTTGAGGGCGAGATTTATAACTTTTTTTGGTCAACAATAGCTAAGATGACTGATAAAGGGGAGATTAGTACATTCTTTGGAGAATTTTTTACCAGAAATGAGAAAGTTAACTTTACCAAAAGATTGGCCATAATTGTTCTAATTCATAAGGGCTATAACTGGAGAGAAATAAGTGACATTTTAAAAGTCTCAGTGGGGACGATTGCTAAAATGGCAAGTAAAATCGACTCCGAAGCTTCCAAAGTTTTTTTCAAAAAATTGGAGAAGGAAGAAAAATGGCAGAAGTTTTGGGATGATATGCTCAAGTCTTACTTAACAATTAGCCATCCGGAGAAAGTTGCAAAACTTGGAGCGGAAGGTGTGGAGAGAATATATCTTGGTAAAAAACGAAGAAGATTACTCTAGTGTTTCGAAACAGTGAAGCAGAGGGTCTAAATCGGAACTTAGGTTTGTTTAAACTTATTAATTCTTTTAATCCTTAAAAGGGCTAAGTTGGTGGAATTGATTAAAACTACGGGGGCATTTTTTTGGAGTAAAATTAGTAGCAGCTTCCTTTTGAATCTTTTAAGAGAATCTTAAATAATGGATCTCCAAAAGATTTCTCCATTACTTTAGAAGAATTTTTATTCCCTTCTGGACAGTTGCCGCCCGAATAGCTGATCTTTGCGGAGTAATAATAAAACCACGGATCATCAGGTAAGATTTTCTGGGATTCATTTGCCAGAAATTGAGCTTTGGCTGGGTCATTTTTTTGTAGATAATAAAGGATAAGTTGTCTTCGAGCGAAGGCGTTTTTAGGTTCAAAGTCCATCAAAGATGTAAGTTGGTCCTCGACTTTAGAATTCCCCGAGTCAAACTTGATTTCGCCAGCCATTTCCGGATGGATTGCCGAAAGATCGATCGGAATAGACTTAATGATATCGGATCTTGCATATACGGTTGCGTTCTCATCCAGATAAATGAGCTTCCAATTAGGTAAGATAAAGACCGGCACTTCACTTCTCCAAAGGCTATCAAAATATGTGCTGTTTATAACCGTATCGATGCCTAAATTTTCCAGGGATACTTTCCAACTGCTGCGCCCCAGACGTATCTCGTCAAACCTATTTCTATCACTCTCAGAGCTATAAACCGTAAAGATTGCATCATCGTATACTTTGACTCCGGGCTGTTTCCAAATGAGGTAATTATTTACATAGGTATCACTAAATATTTTTTTTGAATTGAGAAAAGCTTGTATTATTTCCACACTTTTTGCGGGAATATTTCTAGTCCACCCTCTGTCTCTGCTAACAACATAGTTTCCACCATCAAAAACGTATTGCTCTGACCTAAGACCAACGAGTTTTGCCTCCCTTATGGCAACGACAAAAAGTATAAGAAAGACAAAGAAAATAGTATAACCCGCTTTGGAGAAAAGTTTTTTAGGTAGTGCCGATAACAGAATAAGTAGCGAAGGGGTTGTAACAAGAAGAGTTAGGGGAATAGTTCGGAAAAATTTGATGGGGAGTAACAATAAAATAAAGTAAAATATTGTAAAAAGAGGTAGGGATTTGAGCTTGTTTTTTTTGAAATAGAAAAAGCACCCGATTAGATATAAAACGACGACCGCAATATAAATATAAGCTCCGATCGGAGCATGCAAAATTAAATTTCCCCGAACCCTCAAAAGTATTTCCCCAAATGACATATTTTCAGCGCTTCTAATCGGAGAGAAAACTTGAAAGGCAAAAAATAATCTTCCTAATTGTGCAATTATTAGCACTAATGATAGTGTCCAAAGTCCCAGAAAATATTTAAAAGAGCTAAAACTTGATCTTTTAAATAGGATAAAGAAGTACCAGATGCTAAAAATTGCGAAGCCGATCGGAGTAAAGCCATGGAGGTTTGGCCAGAGAAGAAAAATTAAAGGCAGGAGGAGAAAGGCGTAGTTTAACTTCTTTTTAATGTAGTAGTAAAAACAAAGATAATTTACGATTGAGACAAAAAGAAGGCTAAAAATTTCCGGACGATTGAGAAGTCTTATTGCCATAATGTATCCGACCGAAAGAAGCGCGGCTAAAATCCATTCTTTTCTTGTGCCGATTAATTTGAGGGTAAGATAAAAAAAGTAGAGTGCCCCAAGACCTGTTAAAAGTCTTAAAAAGATAAATTCATTGTCTCCAACAAGGTTGTAGGCACTATAAAAAATTAATCCGGAGAGCCATTCTGAAGAGCTGATGTGGTTATTTGCAGCTCCATAGACAAATTTATCCTCGGTTGGAATTGATTTTTCCATCCAGACTTGCCGGCCGATCGACAAATGATAATAGCTGTCATAATCAAATGCATTGGGGCTGACACGGATAAAATAAAGTGTAATAAGAAGAAAAGTAGCAAGAAGAAACCAGTTGAAATGTTTGTCAAACATTTTTAGATCTACACCAAACGCCTATCTGGCTGGTTGGGCCGCTGGGGTAGATTGGAGCGGCTGTTGGTTTTTGGCAGCTTCTTGAGCCTTTTTAATGGCTTCATCGGCCTTGATTTTGGCCTCATCGTATTCTTTTTGGATCCTATCCCGGTTGGTGTCATCGGGACCAATGAGGTTTAGAACAGTTTGCAATTGAATGGCCACAGCAGTTGGATTGTCACCTTTGGCTTTAAAAACCTGGGCTAGATTGTAATGGGCAGACGGATAGTCTGGCTTGATGTTCGTTGCGTCCTGATAAAACCTAATGGCGCCGTCTTTGTCACCAATTGAGCTAGCCAGGTTTCCCATTGCTTCGTTTAGCCTGACATTGAAAGGGTCGAGGGCAAGCGCTTGGGAGAGGGTATTAACCGCGTGAGTTTCGGCACCTTGTGATGCTCCAATTAAGTTTTGGTATACAGCGGCTAGGGCTTCCCAGTTGCGAACATCGACAGCCGTTGTTCCGGGTTGGGCATTGACCTGATAACCGGTGGCGATTTTTCCTTCATTGAGAGCTTGGGCAACGAGTTGGGTAATGGTTTGTTTGTCGGCGTCTGTTAATTTGTCGCCTTTGGAGTTAAGACTTCTGGCAAGCGAAAGATTGGTCAGGGTCAGAGAGCGGTGATACAAATCCCGATCTGGGTTGGTTTTGAGCGCTTCAACTTGGTAATTGTAGACATCCTGGCCCTTGTTTTGAGTAAGGGCAACTAATGATTTTTGATAGGCAATTTCCGCAGCGTAGGCATTACGGTAAGAAAATCCTAAAAATAGACTGGCAGCAACGGCGACGAATAAGAAAAGGAGGGAAAGGATCTGAGTTTGTCCGGAAGAGCGGCTCTGGCCCTCGGTAGCCCACTGAAAACCGGTTCTTTTGGCTTCTAAGGTTAAAGTGACGGCATGAAATTTAGCCGGGTTTAAATCGCGTCCCCAGGCGTTGTAAGCAAGAGAGGTAATTATGATAAATAGCGCTGCACCCGTAATGGGAGAAGGTGCAAAAAATTGGGCGATTAAAAAGGTCGCCCCTGCGATTAGCAGAAACTTATGCAGATTGTCATCATCATTTTTGCTTGCCAGCGCCAAATTATTCTTGGCAAAGTACAAAACCATCACAATCCAGGCGGCAAATCCAATGATGCCAAGGGTCGCGAGTGTTCCCGTAAAGTCGGATGACGGCCTATCAAATCTCACATCCCAAAGATTGGTCCGGCTCATCTCGACGGGCTTGTTGCGGGTAAAGTCATAAAAGAAAGTGCCGGGACCGGTGCCAAAGAAAGGTCGGTTCCTGAGAGTCGAGGCCGCAATTGCCCAACTGACATTTTGAGGCAAGATTGGTTCTTTGGGTACATCAATTTGGCTTTCTGCGGGCAAGTTAGCGTTTTTATTTTGAACAAAACGGCCTACGACGTTATTTCTAATGGGGGCAAAAGCAAATAAGAGGACAGCGGCTGCGGTTATGAGTACTACTGGTCCGACAATTGCTCTGCGGGACATAACCACTGGCAGTCCAACGGCCAGAGTGAGAAGTGCCGCAGCGGCGAGCGTAATCCAGACCGATGTTATATTTGTAGTAGAGATTGATACAGTCAAGATTGCAGTGCAAACGAGCCAAATTGGACTCATTTGGAGGCGGTTTTTGCCAGTTATTAGAAGTCCCCAAGCAATTGGCAGGACAAAAGCTTCGATAAAAGCTAAGTTGTTGGGAATACCCTGGGGTGTCCAGCTGCGAGATTGAAGCCAGGCAATACTGCTAATTTGGATTCCAAAAAAGCTAAT
>Ga0209515_10002306_pt1 | contig 29699 bp, 27 predicted proteins | sample Subgroupgradi54m_FD_187454 | JGI IMG/M metagenome (GOLD analysis project Ga0209515, IMG submission 187454) | Subsurface groundwater microbial communities from S. Glens Falls, New York, USA - GMW60B uncontaminated upgradient, 5.4 m (SPAdes)... ... | reverse complement strand
CATTTGCGGTATCCTCGACAACGCTCTTGATCTACCAGCACTACGCCATCCTCGGAACGTTTGTAAATAGCGTTTCGCGGGCAGGCGGCAAGACAAGCCGGATAGGTGCAGTGGTTACAAATCCGCGCCAAATAAAAAAACCAAGTCTTATGCTCGGGGAGCTGAACGCCCTCTTTATGGAAAGAGCCCGCTTCACCTTTAGGGCCCCGCGGGCTATCTTCGTAGATATTGGGAAAACGCCATTCTTCGTCGGTGGGTAAATATCCTAAAACACGCTGCGGCTCGGGGCCTGCCTGTTTTTGTGCGGCTTCAAAAATCGTTTTTCCTTCAAAGGTCTGGCCGTTCCAGACTTGTCCTTCCGGATTGGCTTTTTCCAACATTTCGAGAAGTTTTACATCCCAAAATTGCGGATAGCCGCCGTAGGGTTTTGTTTCTACATTATTCCACCACATGTACTCCTGGCCTTTCGAAAAGGTCCACGTAGATTTACAGGCCATGGTGCAGGTTTGACAACCGATACAGCGGTTTAAATTAAATACGAACGCAAATTGCCTGTCCGGATGATGCTCGGCATGCGGATAAGACATGTTCCGATTGATTTGCCAGTTAAATACTTCAGCCATGGGAGCACTCTCGTTTCGGCCACATAGTCAAAGCCTCGGCAATAACGGATTTCACAAACGCATCGCCTTTTTGTTTCCATGCCAAGTGAGGACCTGCGTAAAGTGGATTCTTGAACATGGCGAAAAGCTTTTCTTCGTTCCAACCTTCGCGTGCAAACTCTTCGGCAAAACAAAGCGCCATATCACGAAGCGCTGCTTCCGACTGTCCCGGAATTTCCATTCCGACCATTTCCATGGGGTCGTCCGACTCGTATTCTTTATTCACCATATTTCACCTTTATCCTGAATATATTCACCGGAAAGATATTTCTGCATTGTTTCGTTTTCGTTGGCCGGGGTAAATCCGGTTTGGACCGGAGCCCACAACCCTTTTCCTCCGAGCCCGCCGTCTTCGGCCTTTGTTATTCTAATCAAGGTTTCCTTCGGAACGGTGTTGACGGCATGGTTGTCGGCTTCGCCGCCAAAAATAAATCCCATAAAAACCTTTGCTTTATGAAAAAGTGAATCCGTTTGGTGCATGGGCATATGCCAATTCCGCGTAACGCTTTGCTGCGAGCCGTAACGGAAATTGGCCTGATACATACCGCCCTCCGAAAGCGCGCGGCCGTCGGCACGCGTCTCATGGGCTTTGACGGATTTTTCCGTTGCGATGTAGGTGCCGTGCTTCATCATGGCAACGTGATATGGATAAGCCGAATTGTATTTCACGCGGAGCATGAGCCTCGCCACTTTATAAAAGGGGTCGTCGGGCTTAGCGCCACGGTAAGGCCGATCGGCAGGATTGGCATCGACATACACGTAATCGCCGTCGTTAATGCTCAAATCCTTCGCTGCTTCGGGATTCATGTGAATCTGATGTTCACCAACCCCCGGCGATCGTTTATCCATTCGGTACGGATCGCCAAAATTAGAATCCCAAATCTGATGCCAATCGACATTACTCCAAAGAGAATGAACGCGGTGCCGGCTTTTTGGGGTAAGGCAGAAGAAACGGAAACCCTTCTCCCATAGAAAATTCTTTGTATTGAGGACTTCCGCCCACGGCAATTTTACGTTCCGAACCGTTCGCTTATCCCAATGCTCCTCATCTAATGGGATACCATAATCCTTCGGGCGAATATAGGGATTCGAACTGACAATTACATTCGGCAAATACGGCGTCGCTTCCGGCCCTTCACGGTGCACGACAAAATTTTCACCGTATTCAATAGCTTCCGGAATATCGGCGTAAGCTTGGAGACGCCCGTGATCGGTATAAAAGGGCATGCTGTCGTGAATTTGTTCCCAAAAAGCCACGCGGGGATACGTGCGGAAAAGCATAAGCGCCGCTCCGGGAGGGCCATACTTCCCGGCCATAATGTCGGTGAGTTTGTAACCGCTTGTTGTTGTACTGGAATCAAGCAAACGCTGAATATAAACGTCCCGGTTTCCTTCCAGTGCAAACTTCCAATAATCGCTGAAACGCTGATCTCCGGTCAGTTCCGATAATTTCTGCGCCATGCCGGCTAGAATCATAAGATCATCGCGTGAATCAAAGATCGGTTTAATTCCGCCTTTCCAAATTTGAAGAAAAGGATTTGAACAGGAGGCCGTAACTTCGAGCCCTTCAAATTCAAGCCACGTATTGGCGGGAAGCGCAATGTCGGAATATTCGATAGAAGCCGTCATCTGAATATCGATCGAAAGAATCATCTCCACATTCGGATTCACGTTCTTCAGCATGTCGTAGGCATGCTTGGCGTTATTGATAAGATTGACGTTGGTAAACATCATCACCTTGGTCGGCGTCGGCATATGCGTCTTACCCGTAAATACTTTCCGACCTTCTGGAGTGTCGACGATTAAGGGGCGGTCACCGTGATTCCAATACGCCGGCTCTTCATCCTTGGTAAAAACTTTGTAGTGAGTATCTTTTCCGTGCACGGTCGGATCAAGATTGGGATGGAACGGATCCTCGGCTACCCAGCCTTTAAAGCCCGGGCCCGTCCAGGGGGAACCTTGGAAAAGCGCGGATTTGTAATTGCCCGCCCAACCGTAGGCTCCGGCTCCGGGCTGGCCGATATTTCCCGTGAGCATGAGCGGTAAGTAAGCCGCCCGATTTGCTTCGGTAGCATGGAACCAGTGATTAATGCCCTCACCTTGATGAATCGCAACCGGTTTTATGGTGGCAATGTCACGGGCGAGCTGTTCGATGAGCGCTTTCGGAGCTTGTGTGATTTGGGAAACGGTGTCTAAGTCATAATCCTTTAAATGGAGTTTATAGAGCGAGAAAAGCGTCACAACTTCAATACTTTTACCGTCAATTGTTTTTACGGTGAACGTTCCTTCAAGAAGCGGATGAACTCCTTTTTCCACAAGCTTCTCACCCACATCATCACGCGTAATGGCCGCCGGAGCATTTTTTAACTCGTCCCACACCACAAAATCACCGAGTTTTTCGTATTGTTCCTTCTTAAGCCCTTGATACCTGAAGCTCGCACCGCTTTCGGAAAGGCCGGGCTTATAGTCGGGGAAAATTTCGTTGGCTCGTAAACGCTTCAAATTATCCGTCCGGACAAGCAAAGGAAAATCGGTAAATTTCAAAACGAAATCTTTGTCAAACATAGCGTTATCGATAATCCAACGCGTGATGCCGAGAAAAAATGCCGCATCGGTGCTGGGCCGAATGGGAATCCAGTAATCGGATTTCGTAGCAGGCGGGCTGTATTCGGGTGAAATGGTGACCAATTTTGCGCCCCGCTCCATGCATTCGATAAACCAATGGCTGTCGGTCATTTTGTTTTCAACTAAATTTTTCCCGTTTTGAATGATAAGCTTGCTCGATCTTAAATCATTGAAATCGCAATCGGCATTTTGAAGCCCGTGTACCCACGGATGCCCCGGCGCTTGATCGCCATGCCACGTATAATTTGACCACGTCCTACCGCCCTTCGCTTCGTCAGCATCCACCCCGCGGATATTGGCGTCGAGAAGAGCCATCGTATTGGCGAGACGGTACATTCCGTATTTTCCAAAAACACCGAGAAGGCCCATGCCGCCGCGCATTTTAAACGTCCGCGTACCTGCCCCACCCATATGCTCGAGCATTTCTTCGGGGTAGCCTTCAGCCAATAATTTCTTTTTTCCTTCTTCGCCGCTATAGCGTTTGGCAATAGCTATAAGCGCTTTACCGATGTAGGTATTAATTTCGTCCCAGGAAATTTTTTCGAAGCGGTCCGTTCCGCGGGAATCAAATTTAAACTTGGTTTTATTTTCGGGGGTCAAATCAGGAAACCCGGCATCCGCCCATTCGCGCCACCCGCTTCGGATAATGGGATGTTTTAACCGATAGGGACCGTACATCAAGCGGTGAAAGGTAAATCCTTTCGCACATTGCCGCGGATTCCAGTTTGGCGTAGCTTTATTTCCGTACAAATCAGCGTAAGTCTGGTAATCGTACTCGGAGCCGAGACGAACTACGACGCCGTTTCTTACATAGGCAAGCGTACGGCACGCATGGGTATCGTTGGGGGAACAAACCCACGAAAAGGTGCTGTCGTATCGGTATTGATCGCGGTAAATTTTCTCCCAATCGCGGTTCGGATAGAAAGCCAGCGGATTTTCTACTACGTTAATAGGCTCGAGCGCCCAGAGATTAGGAGCGTGGGAGGCGATCCACAAACCGGCACCCGCTGCTCCGCTTACCTTTAAAAATTTACGTCGCGAGATGTTCATGCCGAAAGTTCTCCTATTTTTCTACGATGAGTTCGTTCCAAATCGAAACCATCTTCTGCCCGTTCCTATCCCTGTGAGCGCCGTCCCACACGGCAAAAGCGATGTTGAAGGAGCCGGGCACAAAATGAATTCTTTCTTCTTCGCCCGGTTTAAGATTCCGCTTAAAAACAACCGTCCAGGCTCCGTCCCGCCACACGCCGTTTGCGGCAACTTTATCGAACATCGGGTGCATCGTGGTCAGCGAACCAAAACCTTTGGCTTTTGCCTCTTCTGCGGAGGCGGAACGGTTTATGTCTGAAAAAATATTTCCGGCTTCCTGTCCGGTCAGGTACAAACGGTCGTGATCTTCTGTTTTCGAATGCGCAATCTCAAACGGAGCGCCGTGGAAGTTGTAGCTTTTGTCTGTGGGATACCAATCCACCGCTGCGTTTGGATACTTTTTTTCGACATCCGGCCATTCGGACTCCTCAGTCTGCCAAGAAGCTTTCCAGTTCCAGATCGTTACCGGATGCTCGGCATCTCCCATGGCAAAAAATGGAGGATCTTTTTCCTCGGAAAATTGAATGGCCGCCCCGTCGGAAAACAGTTGCGGAGCCGTTACCGTGTCGTCGGCTGCCGGATCGTCCCAGTGAAGCCAAAGGGCCATTTCTTTTTCGTTGTGAGCCGCTTTAACTTCAACCCCTTCCACGCGGTCGTCACGCCACCAAAGAGGAGTTAGCGAGATGTAAACGGGGGTTATGTTTTCCCACACTTTGCTTTCCAAATCCAATTCCGTACCGGCATCGAATTTTTTTGCCTGAATTTGATGGCGTAGGGCCAGCACGCGTTTTTCTTTCAGAGGATCGGAAAGTGATTGCACGTAATGAATAATGTCCCAGATTTCCTCCTGCGTAAGCGAAGCCTGATAAGAAGGCATGGGCGAACCGGGAAGTCCGGCCGTCAGCCGAAAGTAAAGATCCTTACCTGTGGAATAACCTTTAAAAAGACCGCTTGTTAAATCACGCGGACGTGTGGGCGTGCCGTCCGTATTAACCATGGCCTGCTGCCCGTCCCCTTTTCCTTCCTGACCGTGACAGCCCGCGCAGGACGTGAGATAAAGCTGTCTGCCTCGAGTAATTCCCTCCGGGGTCACGGAAGGCTCGGCCGGCACTTGAATGATAGATTCGGGCGGAATTTCCTTTTCGTATTGCATAAGGTAACGAACGTAATAAACCAGGCCCCACCTTTCATCTTCCGAAAGATGATTCCACGAAGGCATGGCCGAGCCGGGCATGCCGCGCGTTATGGTTTTAAACAAATCTTCTTTGGTCGGGCCAGCATCAAGAGTTGAAACGAGCCGGAATTCTCTGGAAGTAAAATCACGCGGCCGAGGATTTAAGAGATAGGCCGCCTTACCGTCTCCTTTACCCTTCTCGCCGTGACAAGCTAGGCACTGCTTTTGATAAAGCGCTTGCCCTTTTTCAAATAATTCCTGAGTCAATGCCGGAATCCTTTCCATAGGTACGGCCGGTACCGAGGAATAAACGTCGCGATTGTTTAAGAAATAAAAAACGGCGACAAGCATAATAATTACAGAAAAAGGAATGATTTTAAAAAATCGAATGTTTTCTTTAGCCATGTTACGATGCTTTCTTCATTCTCTTTCCGTCGTTCAAAGTCATGAGCTTTTCCAATTCTTCGCGTTCTTCCTCGTGAAGCTCATGGTCAATTGCCTTATAGACACTTTCTTCTTCCGCCGGCAAATGCTGGCGAAGCAGATAAATTAAATACGTTCCCACTTCCTTTACCTTATCGATGGATTCCGACCGGCCGCAGTCGCTTTTTTCTCCGTAGAGATCTTCCAGAGCTAGCCGGAAGCGTTTCAAATTTTTTCTAAAATCTTCGTGTTCGGCGCGGAATAAGCTGATTAAGGGGGACAGTCTTGGCACGTGCGCTTCAAGAAATGGAAAAAGGAATTTTTCTTCCGCATCGACGTGGGCTTGCAATTCTTTCTCAAAAAAAGAGAGAATTTCCCAGGTTTCTTTCAAATTCTTCCCTACATTGGCCTTACCTTCGTAGCGCAAATTGCTAAGCGCACGATTTAACCGATCGGTCTTCTCAAATAACTCTTCGTGAATGTCCTTCATTTTTTCTAGTGCGCCGGCCGGACCCTTAGATTTCGTTGGCATAAGAAAAACCTCTGCTTAAACAATAAATGAAGAGGCTTCCGCCGTCTGTGATGCCAGTCACATACGATTTGAGATATATTTATACTTTATCGGAGGAGATCGGAAGTGGATTCGCCTAATCCTGCCCATCGTAATACAAGCGCGACGGTCAGGCCGAGAAGCATGACTAAAGGAAGCTTTACGCGGAAGAAATCGGCCAGACAAGCGGTCAATCGCTTGTACCATTTCCGTTTCATCTTGGCATCCATAGGAAGCAGTTCATAAAAAACCTTTACGCATTGTTCCCCGTTTCTGAAAAAAAGATAGATCAGCGCTAACGACATAACAAAATTAAAACAGATCAACGGGATTTGTTTCGTGACATGGAAAAATACAGCGGCAATACTGTTAACAAATAATTGGAACGTGCGAAGTACTCCGTAGGTAATAAACTCTCTGGACGCTTCATTTTCCACACCTTCGAAACTGATTTTATTGACCCAAAAATTTATCTTGGAAAATAAACCAAGTCCTTGTTGGATTCCGATGTTAAGGACCCAAAACAAGGGGAAAATACCGAATAAAAATACCACGAGCGATGAAACGAAGGGGGCCAAGATAGGAAAATTTTTAAAACTTCTCAAGATGCGCCTATGGACGGGATAAAAAATAAATACAAGTAAAGCAGCAGAAAATACGGAAGGAAAAAAATAATGGAACACGCGCCACGACTCGCGGAGTATAAATCCAAGGAAAGAAAAAAAGAAAATAACGGCAGCGGTTCTGGCAATGTCGTCGGTTTGATCTACCATAGTCTATGGGCTTATAGCCCGGGGGCGAATATAGCCATGGCCATCTTCCCATACAACTTCCGTTTCAAACATGGCCGATCGAGCGCGCATAGTCTCCATCATCTGTTTCGCAGTCTTATCATCGGCTAAATTAGCTTGAAGGTTTTCAACTTTAATAGGAATCAGCCTTACTTCTTTTATTTCATTCCCGGGTATTTCTGTATTACCTCCCGTTGTAATCGAATAGAGGAACTGCTCTTCCGTTCCGGCAAGAGGTAAAAAATCATTCAAGAAGTCTCCGGTGCTGTACATAATCACTTTTCCGTTGTAAATCTCAACGCCTTGAAAAACATGGGAGCTGTGTCCGTGAATAATGTCGATCCCATGATCGATTAAACGGTGGGCAAAATCCTGGATGGCCGGAGAAGGGCTTTCTACCATATTGGGTCCCCAATGGACCGAGAAAACAATCAGCTGTACGTTCTCGCGCCTGAGACGCTTGATTTCTCCGTCTATTTCTTTATAAAACCCCGCATCGGGCGGAATCTCCGTAAACCAGGTGCCGGCACGGTTATTTTGGGCTGAGTAATGGGGAGCGTTGTCGGTTGAGGAAAAAACAGCGACGGTTACGCCATGGGCTGTGATTAAAGCGGGTTTTTTCGCTTCAAAAATAGTTTTGCCGGCCCCGGCCCATTTTATTTTAGCTTCAGCTAAATGATCCATCATTTCAAAAAGAGCTTCGTAGCCAAAATCCAGTACATGATTGTTGGCGAGCGACACAAAATCTACCCCGGCTTCTCCAAGTATTTCCATGGTGAGCGGATCGGCGTGAAGGTAAACCTCATTCGGCGGATCCATCCAAAGTTTCCCGGATTGGGAAACGGCACATTCCAAGTTAAGCAAGGCAAGATCCGATGTTTTTAAAATTTCACCCGAATTACCTAAAGGATAGGCTGCACCGGATATTTTTGTAATTTGGCTAATGCCCCTTGCCAGCGAAGTATCGCCGGCAAAAGTTAACGTGAGCGTCCAAGATTCGGCCATACCGAATCGAGGAAACGAAAAAAATAGGAAATAAAAGATTGCTAATATTACGCGGGATTTGGCTTTCATAAAGCTCCGGATAGGTAATGAAGAATCAGAGATGCCGGATCGTTACGCCAGAAGCTTTTCGAGGCCTTGTTTATCAAGAATAACGATCTGTTTTGGTTTTAAATCAATAAGCCTGGCGTCTTTTAACTGGGACAATTGACGGGCAACGGTTTCCCGAGCCATGCCCAGCCGCTGCGCAATTTCTTCCCGCGTAAATGGAATAAATAATACATTATCGGATTTATTACGTTTGGTTACGCCATCGGCTTGCAAATCTAATAGGAATTTGATCAAACGCGCTTTGGTATCCATGAGGGAAACTTGCTCGACCAGGCGGTTTAAATTCTGCAGCCGCTCAGCAAAAAGATGATTAAGGGCGCGCGCCAGCTTGGAGTTGGATTCAACCATACGGACGTAATCTTCGCGCGATAGGTACCAGACGGTCGTATCGGCTAACGCTTGGGCCGAAGATGTGCAACACCACTCGCGCGTACCGGGGTTACAGGCACAGGTGTCTCCCGGATTAAGCGACTCGAGAATTTGTTCCCGGCCCGCAGAGGTTGTGCGGAAAACTTTGACGCGGCCGGAGCGGACGATAAAAATACGTTCGCAAGACCTGCCTTCCATGAAAAGCAATTCGCCCTTGATATAATTCTTTTCCCGGAGGCAGGTTTGGATTTTAAGATGTTCTTCTTCACTAAGGTCGCGGAATAACGGCGTAGATTTGAGATCAAGCACAGCCGAACACCCCTTCTTTAAAATGTCGACAGTATAACCGGATAATACCCGGCAAACAACCATCGGAATTAGGCCAGAAGCTATTTTTTGCCCGCAACCACGCGGCTTCCGTTCAAGAGAGGTTTGAGATATTGGCCCGTATACGACGCTGCTGATTTGACGATTTCCTCGGGAGAACCGGCTACGATTACTTTTCCACCCCCACCCCCACCTTCCGGACCCAGATCAATGATGTAGTCGGCCATTTTTATGAAATCGAGGTTATGTTCGATGACGATAACGGTATTGCCCTGATCGCGAAGCCCGACAAGAGCTCGGATAAGCAAATCGATATCCGCAAAATGGAGGCCGGTGCTCGGTTCATCTAAAACATAAAGCGTTCTTCCCGTTCCTTTTTTTGTGAGTTCGGAAGCCAATTTAATACGCTGAGCTTCTCCGCCGGAAAGCGTGGTGGACGGCTGGCCCAGTTTAATGTAGCCGAGCCCAATATTTTTCATTAAATAAAGTTTTTCCCGGAGCGGCGGAATGTTTACAAAAAAGGAAAGGGCATCTTCTACGGACAGATCCAATACTTCGGCAATACTTTTGTCCCGGTATTTCACCTCAAGTGTGGCTTCGTTGTACCGTTTTCCGCGGCAGGCCTCGCATAAAACAAAAACGTCGGGCATGAAATTCATAGCCAGGCGCTGGTAACCGTCGCCTTGGCAGGTTTCGCAGCGGCCGCCGACTACATTAAAACTAAACCGGGACGGGGTAAAATTCCTGAGTTTGGCTTCGGGAAGCGAGCTGTACAATTTCCGGATATGGGAAAACATGTCGGTGTAGGTGGCCGGATTGGAACGCGGTGTGCGACCGATGGGAGATTGATCGATTTCGATGATTTTATCGATGCTTTCTTCGCCCTTGATGGATTTATGCGCTCCGACGTGATGATGCGTCTTCCAAAGTTTATTGTGAAGCGCCCTTGATAAAATATCGTGAACGAGCGTACTCTTGCCGGAACCGGAAACACCGGTAACGCAAGTAAGCGTATTTAACGGGAAACGAACGCTGATATTTTTGAGATTGTGTTCGCTCGCCCCGGCGACTTCGATGAACGGTTTATCCCGGTAATCCACGCGAGAATCGGGAAGCTTGATGGATAATTCGCCGCGCAAAAATTTTGCGGTGTCGGAGGTAGCGTTCTCAATAAATTCATCGGTGGGTCCTTCGCCGACGATATTTCCCCCGTTCGTGCCTCCGCCGGGGCCCAGATCAATCACGTAATCCGCCGCTCGAATGGTGGATTCATCGTGTTCTACAACTATCACTGTATTTTTTAAATCCTTAAGACGCCGGAGCGTTTGAAGCAATTTGTCCAAATCGCGCGGATGAAGGCCGACGCTCGGTTCGTCAAGAACGTAAAGAACTCCGGTCAGACCGACGCTGATTTGGCTGGCCAGGCGAATGCGCTGGAGTTCCCCGGCGGTAAGCGTAGTAACCGAGCGATCGAGCGTGAGATACCCAAGGCCGACATTTTTAAGAAAACCCAGCCGCTCTTTAATTTCTTTCATAATGGGCTGGGCGATTATTTTCCCCGAATCTTCCCACGCTAAATTCTTGAAAAACGTTTCGGCTCCAAGAATATCCAAACGGCTGATTTCTACGATATTTTTCCCGCCGATGCGGACGCCCAGGCTTTTCTGCTGAATCCTGCCGCCCTCGCATTCGGGGCAAAGATCTTCGCGGAGAAATTTACGGACTTTTTCCTTTACCACTTCCGAATCGGTGCGGTAATAAAGATCACGCAGTTCATCGTAAAGGCCCTTAAAATCATCGCTTCCCCAAAAAAACGCTTCCTGCGCCTCCTCGGGCCACTCTTTCATCGGAGCCTTCAGATCGATTTTAAAATGTTCTTTGATATCGTGGGCCAATTCTTCGATGAAATATTTATTGAAGGAAAAATTGATTTCCGGATTGATGGCGCCCTTAAGCAAAGGTTTATTTTTATCTTGAATGACAAATTTCTCATTGAGCTGCGAAACGCGGCCGAGACCGCGGCATTTGGGGCAAGCGCCGTACGGACTATTAAACGAAAACATATTCGGCGTAAGATCTTCAAAGCTGACGGAACATTTCGGGCAGCTTTTCTTTTGGGAAAAAAGTATTTCGGTGGGCTTCTTGTCAGGTGCTTCGTAGCGAATCAAACAGGTTTCGGCGGCGAACGCAAAGGCTTCGCTGAGTGCCTGCTTTAAACGTTCGCGCGCGTCGTCTTCCAAGCGGAATTTATCGACAAGCACCTCGATATCGTGCCTTTGGTTTTTCTCAAGCGTAATGCCCTCGCGTACATCCATTATTTTCCCATCCACCCTGAGCTTAGCGTAGCCCTGCTTTTGCACGTCTTCGAAAAGTTTCTTAAATTCTCCTTTTCTACCTCGAATGAGCGGGGCAAAAACCGTTACCACCGTTCCTTTGGAAAGCTTCGTAATCTCAGCAAGCACATCTTTGGTGGAACGTTCTCCAATGGGAAGCCCGCATTTGTAGCAATGGATATCGCCGAGCTTAGCGAAAAGAAGCCGGAGAAAATCAAAAATTTCGGTGATCGTGGCTACGGTGGAGCGCGGGTTGTAGGTGAAATTTTTCTGCTCGATAGAAATACTCGGCGAAAGGCCGGAGATATGATCGACATCCGGCTTTTTCAATCGATCGAGGAATTGCCGGACGTACGGAGAGAGCGTTTCGATGTAGCGCCTCTGCCCTTCGGCATAAATGGTGTCGAAGGCGAGCGAAGATTTACCCGAACCGGACAGACCCGTGATGACCACGAGTTGATTGCGCGGAATCGAGAGGGAAATATTTTTTAAATTGTGTTCGCGTGCGCCGCGAATGATTAGTTTTTCTTCCACGATTTCTTCTTTGGCTAGGAGCCGATATTGACCGCGCCGAGCATTTGTTCGATGGTGGCAAGCGCCGAAAGAATGGCAAGCTGGCTTGTTTTTGGATTGTCCTCGGAAGGCACATTCTCAGCCGTAAAGCTAATCCGGCCAAACGATCCCGATGCCGAAATTTCATGCACATTGCGCCTAAGCTTTGGATCGCAGTAAATCTCAACGCGGAGCCGATCAATATTTCCAAGCGCGAGTGCCGCCGCCGCAGCCACATTTATGTTTTGCGGAAAATATTGTACGGCTTCCGGCACGGAGCCCGAGAAAATAAGTGTTGAAGTTTCGATCCGGCCGAGATCGATGCCCTTTTCTTTCAAGTACGCCGCACCGGCTAGCGCTTTGGGCGGCTTGCTTGTTTTTAAAACGGCTTCGTCAATGCGTTCGTGACGAATCGCGCGAAAGGCATCGAGCCCGCCGATGGCACCGGATGGAATGTAAAGTCGTCCGGCGCTTCTTTCTGTTTGAAAAAGATCGCCCGCCCCGATAAGCCCGCCCACGCTCATGATCAAAACATCTTTGCCGGCTTTAAGCGCAGCTCGGGCAATTTCTGCGGAAACGGTGGCGCTGGCTGCTTCGATGACAATATCGCTCGCTGCGATGAGTTTAGGCAATTCCAACACTTCCGGGCGGGGAGAAAGGGTCTCAGCTAAGGCTTCGGCTTTGACTGGATCTCTGTCGTTCAGGGAAGCAACATGGGCGCGGCCTGGGGAACGTTGCGGAACTCTACGGGCGAGCGCGCTTCCGATCGCCCCACAGCCGATCAGGCCGATGTGTTTATTTTGCGGATTTGACGGCATGGGAAGCTCGCGAAGGGATAACGCGATTGTCTTTCCCAACATGAATGACGGTGGGCCGGTGCTTTTTGTATTCTTTCAGCGTAAGCGAACAGAAAGACATCACGATGACTTCGTGACCCGCCTTGGCGAGGTGCGAAGCGGCTCCGTTAATACAGATGGTTCCGCTGCCTGCCGGCGCGGGAATGACATAGGTTTCGAACCGGTCGCCCGTAGTGAAATTGGCTACGAGCACTTTTTCGTTTTTCAAAAGCCCCGAGGCTTTTATCAAACCGGAATCGATCGTAATACTACCTTCGTAATCCAGACGTGAATCGGTTACGGTCGCGCGAAAAATTTTTGACTTCAATACTTCGATAAGCATTTCCAACACCTCTTTACTATTTAACCAATAAATTGTCGATCAAGCGCGTTTTTCCGACCCGAGCGGCGATGGCTAAAAGCACTGGGCGTTTAATGTGAATAACGGCCTCAAGCGACTGTGGGTCTGCGATTGAAACATAATGAATGCGGTCGGCGTATTGATTTAAATGCCGCGTCATGCGCTGCCGCACGGCACCGACATTCCGCAAACCCCCGCGAATCAGCTCGCGGCCGAGTTTAAGCGTACGATAAATTTCAAGAGCGCGCAATCTTTCTTCGGAAGACAAATATCGATTACGCGAACTTAACGCCAGTCCATCCGATTCTCTGATCGTAGAGCAAAATTTCAATTTTACCGGAAACGAAAGATCGTCAACCATCCGGCGAATCACCATGGCTTGCTGGTAATCCTTCAGGCCAAAGTAAGCAACGCTCGGCCGAATCAAATTAAAGAGCTTAGCCACTACCGTGGCCACGCCTTTGAAATGCCCCGGACGATCCAAGCCACAAAGATACCGGCTTAAGTGCTCGACTTCAACCGACGTTTGAAAACCAGCCGGATACATTGTAGCCACGGTGGGCGTAAAAAGCAGATCTACTTTTGCCTTACGGCAAAGTTTGCCGTCCCGCGCAATATTACGAGTGTAACGTTTGTAATCTTCGTTCGGGCCGAACTGCATCGGATTAACAAAGATACTGACCGCGGCTCTGTCGCATTCGGCGCGCGCGCGCCGAATCAGCGAAAGATGCCCGTCGTGAAGATCGCCCATCGTGGGCACAAAACCTATTTTTTCGCGGTGAGCTCGGTACCCTTCAATCTGTTTATCCAGTGCACGCGCTGAAATAACGCGTTTCATAAAGCCTGCGTCGGAACCAAACCTGAAAGAAGCGTCCAAACCGTGGTGCGGAAAACCGGATGCACCAAATTAGGCGCCAATTCCACAAGCGGCTCCAAAACAAAACTTCGCTTGTGAAGCCACGGGTGGGGAATCGTAAGGGTTTTATCCTCTACTACCCAATCATCGTAGAAAAGAATATCCAAGTCGAGCACGCGCGCGCCCCACCTCGTCTCATTTTTCCGGTCGCGGCCAAAGCTTTCTTCAATGCGCAAGAATAAATTCAAAAGATCGTAGGGCGAAAGCGTTGTTTTCATTTCCCACACCGTGTTCAAGTATTTAGGCTGAACGGCGGCTACGGAAGAAATCGCCGGGGACTCTTCGTATTCCGCTTCCGTTTCATACGTTCCGGCTTTCCGTAGAAACGTGATTTCCGGATGAGCCGAAAGCGCTTCCGCGCCCGCGCTAAGATACGCGGCCCGGTCGCCTAAATTTGAACCGACACCGCAATACACCAAGTGAGCGCTCATGCAAATCTCATTTTTTTCATGCGCTTCACCGCTTCCTTTAAACGATCATCCGGCACGGTGAGCGAAATGCGGAAATAACCTGCGCCGGATGAACCAAACCCGTCCCCGGGCGTCACGACGATCTGCGCTTCTTCCAAAAGTTTTTTCACAAATTGAGCTGAGGTGAATCCTTTTGGCGTCGGCGCCCAAATGTAGAAGGAAGCGCGCGGCGCTTCCGCGGCAATGCCCATCGATTTCAGCGTTTCGATCATAATATCGCGGCGACGATGGTAAATCGCAACATTTTCTTCGGTAATCATGCTCGAATTTTTAAGCGCTTTAATGGCCGCGTGCTGAACGGCCTGAAAAATGCCGGAATCCAAATTGGATTTTACTTTTGCCAAAAGCGCGAGAATCCGGCTCGAGCCCACGGCAAAACCTACGCGCCAGCCGGTCATGTTGCAGGTTTTTGAAAGCGAATGAAATTCAATGCCGATATCTTTCGCATTCTCGATGGAAAGAAAACTCACCGGCCGGTATCCGTCGTAGGCAATTTCGCTGTAGGCAAAATCATGCGCCACCACAATCCCGCGCTGTGCGGCAAAGCTCACGATAAAACGGAAAAAGCTTTCGTCGGCGCACGCTGACGTAGGGTTGTTCGGATAATTCAAGAACATCAAACGCGTTTTATCCAAATCGGCGGGCGAAATTTTCGTAAGATCCGGAAGATAATGGTTTGAAGCCATAAGCGGCATATCGATAGGAACGCCCCCGGCAAAAACGGTCCCCGAGCGATAAACCGGATATCCGGGATTCGGAATCAACACGGCTTCTCCCGGATTAATGAGAGCCAGGGGAAGATGCCCGATGCCTTCCTTCGAACCCAATAAAGGAAGCACTTCCTTTTCCGGATCGAGCGTTACATGAAAACGGGTTTTATACCATTTAGCAATTTCTTCGCGAAGTTCCGGCATACCCGCATCCAAAGCATACCGATGGTTGCGAGGGTCCTCGGCGGCTCGAGTTAGTTCATCAATAATAATCTTGGGCGTAGGCAGATCGGGATCGCCAACGCCAAAATCAATGATGTCTTTGCCCTGCTTAATAAGCTCGCGCTTAACCCGGTCTATTTCTTGAAAAAGATAGGGCGGCAGAACCGCTAACCGTTCGGGGGGATTGGCTCCTACTTGTCTGACAAACATAGGCCTCACTGCTTTCGCAAGCTGATTCGGTGAAAAGGAAGTATTTTAACAGGGTTCACAGAAAACTCAACAAGGAGGATTCATCGTGGAAGTACCGACTGTAAAAAGGCTTAGGACTAAGAGATTTTACAGCGGCCTGATCAACGGAAGAGACATCGCAATAGGAGAATGGACTTCGATAAGTTTCTTTAACGACTCGGTGACAACCGCATACGGTTTTCTCATGTTTTTCTCGAGCAAAACGAGCGCAGCATCCACCGCTTGAGGGCAAAACTGTTTACCCCGCCCGCTGACAAGCTCGGCATATACATATTCAAGCGGCTGAGCTTTGCGGTAAGGACGATCGGAGGTCATCGCATCGTAGGAATCGGCCACGGCAAGTATGCGGGCGGCAAGAGGAATATTTCTTCCTTCCAAACCGTCCGGATAGCCTTTACCATCGTAGCGTTCGTGGAGCGCCTTCACCACATCCATATATTTTCCCATGAAATGCATGCAGGAAAGAATCCGGACCGCGTCGTCGGAATGTTTTCTCATCATTTGCCATTCCTTTTCATCCAGCGAAGCCGGTTTTCTTAAAATGGCGTTTGGAACGAAGAGCTTACCGATATCGTGCAGTTTGCCGAGTACACGGCATACGTTCATTTCTTCGTTGGATAATTGTAACCCGGCGGCCATTTGTTCGGCAATTCTGCCGACGCGTTCGGAATGGGCAAAGGTGTACATATCTTTAGAGCGGAGGGCTTTCATGCAAATATCGACGATTTGCATCAACTCTTCAGGCGTGTAATCGTTCGAAAACCGGATCATTCCTTTTGGCGCCCTGCTTTCTGATTCAAATTTGGGGAGTCCGTTCCGACGATCTAACGCAGCGTTTCGGTACGCTAAATTTCGCAGCTGAAATTCGGATCCATCATATGAAGCTCGTACGCTTTCATGATGGCTTCGTCCTTAATCCATTTAAGACCGGTTCTCAGATAAAGCGAATAAACATCGAGGAATTCATTCTGTTTCGTATGCATTTCTGCCGAGAAATCTTCGGTATCGCTTATCTTTACAACCATTAAGCTTTTTTTCATGGGACAACCCCGCCCTAGAACGCGATATCAAACTGCCGCCGCAAATCAAATTGCGGTTCGACACGAACAAGCCGATCCAAGTGATGGCATAAAAGAGGTATCAATTCTAAATTATGAGTTCTCTCCCAGCGTGCATACAGGCTGATAAATTTATTCCGGCATTCGCTCTTGCTGATTTTTTGATCCATACTGTCCGTACCTCTTTTCCTCCGTGCATGCATGATTTCCCCTCCTTGGGCTAAAGCTCAAATCGAAATTCAGGATCCAGCTTTTTTAATTCTTCCGTTAATTTGACTAATTTCGTGCGGTCCTCATCGCTTTTCGTGCGAAGCCAGGAACCGTAGACATCCAGAAATTCATCGCGCTTATTTCTGAGCAAGGCTTCCTGCTCAAATTCCGTAAGCGAACGTACAAATCCGGCAAATTGGTCATCGGTGGAAATATTGGCAAAGTGGAAATAATCTTTTCGGGTAGCACGTAAGAGATCGCGATAACTATCAAATCGTTCCGAAAGTTTGGAGAGCACCGAACCTACCGCCGTCTGTTTCCGATAGATGCGGTGATTGAAGTGCGCTGCCTGGTCATAATACGTGGTAGCCCGACCGCTGTATTGTTTTTCGCCGGGCTGGAAAACAGCGTGCGCACGCGGAGCATCAGCGCCCAAATCACCGAAAATGCCCAAATGCAAAAGAAGATGGTCGGCGTTTACCTTATAGATGAAATATTTGATGTAACAATCGTCCGTTTCATCGATCATTTTTTCGACATTGCTTATATAGGGCGAAAGGTAACGATCGGCAATCTGGCGGTATTCGGAAGTGGTGACGGCAAATAAAAGATGGGCAAGGTAAATATTTACGTCATCGTCGGGCGTAACAGGGCTGATTTGTTCTTTTAAATTACATCGACTTTTGAGGATGGAACCAAGCAGGAAGGAAACTGCTTTTTCGCGTTCGTGATCGTTTAGATCATAATAAAATTCATCGCTTTTCACGGAACCTTTTCTCTCCTTCGGCGGCATTCGAGCTTCCTTGTTTTGTATGAGCGTATGAATTAATGAAGGTAAAATTTATATCCGAAGGAAGTCTAGCACATGGCCGGAAGGCCTACAAATTAAGGGGTTAGAGTTTTTTTAAGTGCGAAGAAAAGGCGATTTTATAAAGAGGAAACGTTGAAAACCCAATGGGGATAAAGTTTTATCAGGTCAGGTCGATATTATAAGGCGGCTAACATTGGTGGCCGCCCCGCAAAGCGGGGCAAATTAAAATTGGATGATAGAGGGGAAAAACATGTTTTTGTTTGAATTTATTCAGGTGTGTCTTCTGGCAACCGTTTTATTTCTTCTCAATTTCAGCGAGTAATTTTTCCTTTAGCCGACTTCGAGTTGAGCCAAAACTCGTCGTGTTCTTAGATCACCTTCCAACCTGTACGAAATAAATCGATCGAGCAGCCGTTTCAATTCCAAGCCCGTTTTCTGATCTGTCTTTAAAAGAAGCGCCTCTTCAAACGATCCCCGCGAAAGAAGGCGTAATGCTTTGAGCCCGTCGGGAGAAAGTGGAAGCGTTCCTCCGATGCGAACGGAGCATTTAAAACAAACGACTCCGCCCTGTTCATACGCAAACCGGCTTCGGCTTACATCTTCTTCACCGCAGCCGACGCAACGGTAAAGCTGCGGCGTAAAACCCGCCATAACCAGAATCTGCATTTTAAAGGCTTCGGATAAACGCTCGCAGCCCACGGCCGGATCGCCGATTCTACGCAGCGATTCAATCAGCAGCTTAAATACATTCGTTTCCTCATTGCCGCCGCCGAAGGACAATTGATCGACAATATCGGCGAAATGGCAGCCCAGGGCATACAGCCGCGCGTCCTTCCTTAGATGGGGGAAATGCTCGATTTCGTTTACTTCTTTGAGAAGCTGGAGCTGGGAACGGTTTCGCTCGTAAAATACGATGTCAAGCAGCGTGAGCGACTCAAAAAGCCCCATGAAACCTTTATGCGCCTCTCGAAATCCTTTGCCCAAAAAATGGAGCGTCCCGTGTTCGGGCGTGGTGGCCGTAAAAAGGATGGACGTTTCGCGGTAAGGGCGGAATCGAATTACCAAGGCTAATGTTTTCGTAAGCGCCATAGCTTTAGTCCTTCACGCGTTTCAATACTTGCTTTTCTTTCCTGCGCATACGAACGCGGTCTTTGGCTTTATGATCATCGTAGCCGAGTAAATGCAGAATGCCGTGCACAATATAGAGCTTCACTTCGTCCCAAAAGCTATTTCCAAATCGTTTCGCATAAATTTTGGCGCGGTCGGTTGAAATCATGATATCGCCGAGCACCTTTCGCTTTGAAAAACGGCGGTCTTCGTCTACATGGAAAGCGAGCACATCGGTGGGACGATCGTGATGCAAGTATTTTCGATTAAACCGGTGAATCTCCCGATCGCTTGTGAGCACAAGCGACAGATCCATATGGGATTTACCCAATATTTTTAGAACACCTCGGGTAAATGTACGAACACGGCTGGCGTTTACAACGGGAATCTTTTTTTTGATGGTTAGATATACCAAATCAGTTTTTGGGCGAATGTTTTTCGTAGGCGTTAATAATTGCTTGAACAAGCTTATGGCGCACAACATCCTGGGGGGTAAGATAACTAAATTTGATTCCTTTAATTCCTTTGAGGATATTTTCGGCTTCCAGAAGTCCCGAACGCGCGCCGGCAGCCAAATCAATCTGGGTGACATCACCCGTAATCACCGCTTTCGCCGAAGAACCCAACCGCGTAAGAAACATTTTCATTTGCGCAGGCGTGGTGTTTTGCGCTTCGTCGAGAATAATGAAAGCATCATTCAGCGTCCGGCCGCGCATGTAGGCCAGAGGAGCGACTTCGATTACTCCGCGCTCGATCAACCGCGAAGCTTCGTCGAATTCCATCATTTCGTAAAGCGCGTCGTAAAGCGGACGCAGGTAGGGATTGATTTTGGCAAAATAATCACCCGGCAAAAATCCGAGGCTTTCTCCGGCTTCGACGGCCGGGCGTGTGAGCACAATACGGGCAAGTTTTTTCGCACGAAGGTGGTAAATCGCATGGGCCATGGCTAAAAAAGTTTTGCCGGTGCCGGCCGGACCGATACAGAAAACGATGTCGTTATCTAAAACAGATTGAAGGTATGTTTCTTGATTGGGCGTCTTCGGACGGATTTCTTTGCCCTTATGGACAAAATGAATTTTACCGTCGGTGCGTTCCAGCCCGCCGGAATGAGGCAGGTTAGCAACGTGATCGAGGGACTTAAGGGATTTGCCGCGGATCAAATCGAGTTCTTTCTGAAAGTATTGTATGGCTTGTTCGACATCGCTTGATTTTCCGGCCACGCGGAGCCTGAAATTACGCGCGGAGACTTTTACCTTATACCGTTCTTCGGCATAGCGCAGATGCTCGTCCATGCTCCCGTAGAGCTTGACGGCTTCCTCTTCAGAGCGAAGGCGTAATACTTGTTCGGCCATAAAACAATCTTAACATATCATTTAATCGGCGCGGGTTGCTGGCTCGCCAGCGAAGCTGTGGGGATCTGATCCATTCCGCGGGGAATACGCAGCATTTGATCCGGATAAATGAGGTTGGGATCCAGAATTCGATCCCGGTTGGCCTGGAAAATTTTGGGCCATTCGAGCGGATTTCCATAAACCTCCGAATAACCGGCGATCAGCCAAAGACTTTCGCCTTTTTTCACCGTATGTGCGGTGGAAAGATTAGCTTCTTCGGCAAGCACCGTTTCTTCGTACGCACGGCGCTGATCGTAAATAGGCTGTTCGATAATAACGATTTCATCTTCGGGCTGCTGAACAGATTTCAATTTCATTTTGAGATCGTCCAGAATCGGTTCATAACCCGCGGTGACGGGAATTTTTTCCGGAGCAACGACATACTCGGCGCGGGATTCCCCTATGGTAAACCCCCGATTGCCCCACAACGCTTTATCCGTCCAGTAATAACGGCGCCAGCTCGGGAAACCGGGTATTTCGATTTCAAGCTCCACTAAATTTTCTTTTTCGGCAGCGCCTTCATAAGGAGCTTTTGATTTAAGAAGTTCTCCCTCGGGGCTTTTTAAAATTTCTTGTTGTTCGGCCGGACGAATCGAACTATAGCTTCCCATACAACCCGGCAAAATTCCCAACATTAAAAAAAAGAATGCGTAAAAAACAGCGGCTTTTATTTTCATAAATTAACCCGTGACCTGTATGCCCAGCTCTTTGAGCTGCCGCGGCGCGACGCCCGCGGGAGCTTCTGTTAATAAACAAGTTCCCTTTTGCGTTTTTGGAAAAGCGATGACATCCCGGATGGAATCCAAACCCAAAAGTTCCGTCACCAAACGATCCAAACCAAGAGCGATCCCGCCGTGCGGCGGCGCCCCAAATTGCAATGCCTTAAGCAAGAATCCGAATTTCTCTTGCGCAGCTTTTTCATCGATATTTAATACGCCAAAAACTTTTTGCTGCAGATCCATCCGGTGGATACGAATGCTTCCGCCGCCTACTTCCGTGCCGTTCATAATCAAATCGTACGCCCGCGCTTTAACCCGGCCCGGATCGGACAAAAGAAAACCGGCGTCGGATTCTTTGGGCGAAGTAAAGGGATGGTGGCACGCATCCCATCTTTTTTCCTCCTCATTATACTCGAGAAGGGGGAAATCTGTAACCCATGTTAATTTGAGTACGTCTTTAGGAATCCAGCCATGCTTTTTAGCCAAATGAACGCGCAGGCCGCCGAGTGCAATAGAAGCCGTCGGGTTCTTTCCGGCTACCGCCAGAATAACATCGCCCGCCTTAGCTTTGGTATGATTTACCAATGTCTGCTGAAGGCTTTCCGGGAAAAACTTGGCAAGCGGGCCTTCCAATTTTCCGTCATTTCCTAGTTTAAACCAAGCGACTCCCTTAACGCCCAGTTCGGTTGCAAGCACCGTCAATTCGTCAAAATCTTTTCGTGAATAAGACCCGATCGGGACCGTCAGCGCTTTGACAACTCCGCCGCCTTCGACAATTTTCTTAAAAATATCGGAAGTACTCTGCGCAGCAATGGATGAAATATCGGTAAGTTCATAACCGAATCTTAAATCCGGTTTATCCGAACCGTACCGGGCAATCGCTTCGTCGTACGGCATACGCGCAAGCGGAGCGGAAATTTTTACGCCCTTTACCTTTTCGATGATTCGCGTAACCATTTCTTCAACGATCGACATGACGTCATTTTCTTCCACGAAAGACATCTCGATATCGATTTGCGTATGCTCGGGCTGGCGGTCTGCGCGGAGATCTTCGTCACGCAAACAACGCGCCAATTGAAAATAACGATCCACTCCGGCCACCATGAGCATTTGCTTAAACAGCTGCGGAGATTGCGGAAGCGCGTAAAAGGTTCCAATATTTAAACGGGCGGGCACGAGATAATCGCGCGCGCCTTCCGGCGTCGAACGTGTGAGAAGCGGCGTTTCGACTTCGAGGAAACCCTGCGAGACCAAATATTGGCGCGCTGTGTTGGCAACTTCCGAGCGCACCGTCAAATTTCTAAGCATCTTCGGCCGGCGAAGATCGAGGAAGCGGTATTTCAGACGAATTTCTTCCGATACCTCAGTATCGTCCCTAATTTCAAAAGGAGTGGTTGGGCAGGTATTTAAAATAACGAGCTTTTCGACGGCGATTTCGATATCGCCTGTTTCTAGCTTGGCATTCCTCGTTCCTTCCGGACGTTTTTTAACCGTACCGGTTACTTGAATGACAAATTCCGAGCGAAGCGCTTCGGCTTGTTTATGAAGTTCCGGATTTTCTGTCGGATTAAAAACAACCTGCGTAAGCCCCCAGCGATCGCGGAGATCGATAAAAATAAGGCCGCCGTGATCCCGCCTCGTATCCACCCAACCGGAAAGCGTTACGCGCTTACCCGTACTCTCTGCCCTAAGTTCATTGCATTTATGAGTGCGTAACATGGTATTAGTTCTCGCCTTTCGCTAAAAAATATTCGGTGACTTTATTGTCATCTACTTCGGTTTGAACGCCGCTTGAGAGATCCTTGACGGCCACTTTATTTTTCTTGGCTTCTTCGCTCCCGCGAATCATAAAAAATCGTGCGCCGGCTTCGTTGGCTTTTTTCAAATGATCGCGAAGATTCGCCGAACGTTTGCCAACGATAACGCGTTTTCCAACTTCGAGCAATTCCAGAAGAATTTTACCTTCTTCGACTTCGACGTGTGGGTGAGAACCATCCGAATCCACCGCCGGCGCAAAGTATACTGTATGGTTTGAAATCATTTTTTCAAGTACATTTCCATCGGCGCCGAGGGACATCAAAAGCCGCTCAATACCGAGCGCAAATCCGCAGGCGGCGCTTTCCGGGCCGCCCAGATCTTTGATGAGCCCATCGTAACGCCCGCCGGCGCAAATGGCGTCCTGCGAACCAAGGCCTTCCGCCGTAGCCTCGAATACGCAAAAATTATAATAATCCAGGCCGCGTACGATTCTTCTGTCTACTTCAAACCGCACAGCCGCCTTCTTGAGACCATCGGTTACCTGCTGGAAATATTTTTCGCTTTCTTTTAAGACCATGCTGGGCGCGCGCTCAATAATGCTTTGGCAGTCCGGTACTTTGCAATCTAAAATCCGGAGAACATTTTTCTCCAGCCGGAATTGGCAATCCGGGCAGAGCTCGCTTTTATGTTTTTCAAAATAAACCCGAAGCGCGCCTTCGTGCTGCTCTCGCTCCTCACGTGATCCGAGATTATTTAATTTAATGCGCACGCCCGGTACGCCCAAATATTTGAGAAGGCCATCCACGAGAATGAGTAGTTCCAGATCCTGCTCGGCTCCGCCGGCGCCCAGAATTTCGGCGCCCATCTGGTGAAATTGTCTTTTTCGTCCCGCTTGCGGGCGTTCGGCGCGAAACATGGGTCCCATATAATAAAGCCGTTGTACGATGCCGCCGCGTAAAAGATGATTTTCAATGACCGCGCGGGCAACGCTTGCCGTCATTTCCGGACGAAGCGTAAGCGAGCGTCCGCCCCGGTCTTCGAAGGTGTACATTTCTTTATGAACGATGTCGGAGGCTTCTCCGATACTGCGTGTGAAAAGTTCGGTCTGTTCGACAATGGGCGTGCGGATTTCACGGAACCCACGGGATTCAAAAAAATCGCGTGCGCGTTTTTCGACAAATTGCCATTTCTCGATTTCGACCGGCAAAATATCGCTCATACCTTTTACGACTTGGTATTTCATAAACTATTCCGAAATTTTTTGTACGTGAAAAAGAAAAATTTCCGCATTTTTAATATCGCGGTAATCCAGCCCGGCTTTATCTTCGGCGCAGTGGCGTACGAATTCTTCCTTCGACCATCCGGCTTGAGCAGCCACGTCCGGGAGAAAAACGCCCGTGCGCTCGTTTTTTTTAATCATAATCCCGTGCCTGCCCAATTCGAGCGCTTCTATATTTTCCATGCGCCGCGGCGGGGACAGGACCGAAATTTCCATTTTAATCTCAGGCCACTCCGAATACCGAAGAGGCGGGAAGCGGGAATCCCTTGATGCGCTGGCTACCGCTAAATCCTGTGCAAGCGTAAACATCGGTTCCTCGGGAATAACTTGCCCAACACATCCCCGCAGATTACTCGTCTGTCTGAGCGTTACGAAAATGCCGGCCCTCTTTTGTAATTCCGGATGAGGACATTTCAAATCTAATGTCAAACGGCCCGAATCAAGCCATCGCTCGATGGCTGCGCGCGCACATTGCATCAGCACAAGCGCCGCATTTGCGGAAATAATGGCTTCGTTAGACGATGATGATGCCGGCATAACCGACAACCTGTGAAAAGTCCCCGCTTACCGCACCGCTCGTATGATAATCAATCAGCGTAGCTGTCTTAGCTCCGAGCTGCTTAACCGCGCGAAGCATAATGTAGGTGGGAATATATCCACACATAGAAATATGATCGTCCCGGACGCGTTCGTGAAGCAGTTCGGCATCCAATTTTAAAACAGCATCGATGGCCGCTTTGTCTTTTTGTTCCGAAATAATTTGAGGTTCGTAATGATTGAGATCGGTTGAGGCAATAATCATGACGTTTTTACCCTTAAGCACTTTCGCAAGGCCGTCGGCTACCGATCTCGCCGCCCGTATTAAATCCGTTCCGACCGTAATAGGAACGATTTGCACATCGGGTTTTAAGTGCTGAAGAAAAGGAATTTCTACTTCAAGGCTATGTTCTTTCCGGTGTGAAATATTATCCGATTCAAAATGCGGCGAAGAAGCGATAATTTGATCGGCCAGATCATTGTCGACCTGGACTTCGCCGAGCGGCGTGCGCCAAACGCTTCCCCGGTCTACCGAAAAAGGCACGCCCTCGCCCGTATGGTTAGGACCCATCAAAATAACGGTGCCGGTGATTTCTACATTCGAAAAAACTTTGGCTGCGGTATCGCCTGAATAGGTGTAACCGGCATGGGGAACAACGATGGCTTTGGCGGAAATTTTCTTTTTAACGTCCGGCATTTCTTTGGCAAAAAAATCCCGCAACGCAGCCGGTGAGGAAGGATAAAAAGTTCCCGCTACCGCGGGTTCTCGAACGAACATGTCGGAAGTTTTCGGGAGTAAATGCCGGATCGTTTCGTTAAAAAGCTAGAAACTAAAATCGGTTTTTGCGATGCGATGTACGAGCCAAACGCCTTTTCTTTTCACTCGGCTTCTCATAATGTTTGCGTATCTTCAAAATTTTAAGAACACCTTCGCGCTCGATCTTTTTCTTGAGACGGCGTAATGCTTTATCTAAAGGCTCGTTGTCTTTGATGGTAACTTTGGGCACTGGCTATCCTTTACACTAAGTCTATAAATTAAGAGACGTTATACAAAGTGGTTGATTATACTTATACAGAGCGGTTTGTCAAACCACCTTTACTCGCCTTCTCTTCATTTGACAGTCCGAGAAAAAGAGGTATAGTAAGCCCCTCTTTAAATTATGAAGATATCTCCTTTGTTCATTCAGGCAGCCTTACGACTCTTATTTCCAGCCTCCTGCACGCTTTGCCGGAAGCCCTTGGACATACTGGAAAACGTTCTTTGCAAGACATGTCTTCGCATGCTTCGCGTACTGGAAGAACCCGTTTGTAAAACCTGCAGCCGGCCCTTGCCGCGGTTCGGAGAGCATGCGTCGCGGTGCCGTGAATGCAAACGGACAAAACTTCATATTAAAAGCATGACGGCCACGGTACCGTTTGACGATCTTAACCGGTCCCTTATTCATGCGGTGAAGTTTCATAAGAAACGCTGGGTTTTTAACGTTTACGAACCGTTTGTCAAGTTAAGGCTCCAAAGAGCCGATCTACCCAACATCGATTTTCTTCTTCCGGTACCGATTGACGGGGCGCGTAAACGGACGCGCGAATTTAATCAAGCTAAAGATCTGGCCGATCAAACCAGCCGAATCCTGGCCAAGCCGGTTTTGGCGGGCGTTTTAAAACGGCGGAGCGGACATCGTCCTCAAAGTTTACTTAGGCGAAAGGAAAGAATGCAAAATATAGGAAGTCAGTTTTATGTGAAAAATGCCGGTAACATTCGGGATAAAACCATTCTTCTGGTCGACGATATTTTCACCACCGGAGCGACGGTAAACGAATGCGCGCGAATACTACGTGTTGCCGGAGCCAAAGAAGTGCATGCGTTCGTCCTCGCACGCGCGATTCCGGCCTAAATCATTATGCGAACCTTAGACCGTTACATCATTAGACAGCTGGCGGTGCCGATCATTTTTTGTTCACTCACCCTGGTTCTGCTTGTCCTTTTTGCAGACGTCTTTGACCGTTTAAACGACCTCATCAAACATCAGACTTCCACGCAAGACATTCTGCGCTATTATTTGGCGCTTTCGCCCTTTTCCTTCGTTCAGATCATTCCCTGGGCTACTTTTCTCGGAACGGTTTATTTGCTAAGCACGCTCAATCATCACAACGAACTCTTAGCCATGAAAACGGCGGGCATGCGTATCACCTCCATCGCCGGCCCCATGCTTTTCGTGGGCCTTATGATCGGCGTGATTACCTTCATGATCAACGATCGCTTGGTGCCGGTAACGACACAGATTGCTAATCGCATTCGCGAAGAAAAAATGGAAAACGATGCAGGACACGTCAAAGACAAAATGCTCGAAGACATTACCTACTTTGGAAAAAACAATCTGCTTTATTACATCAAGAAACTTGTTCCCGAAGATTCGTCTTTGGAAGGACTCATTGTACTGACGCTCGATAAAGATCGGCACGTCAGACAAAAAACAGTGGCTCATACGGCCGTCATGGAAAGCGGTGTGTGGACCCTTAAAAGTGTCAGCACCTACGACATCGACCGGAAAGGCCGGCTTCTGGGAGAACCGAAATTGCTGTCGAGCGTTCCCATGCCGGACATGACGGAGACTTTTCAGGAATTTGAGAAGGCCGCCAAAGATGGGGAATTTTTAAGCTACAAAGAATTAAAGTACTACGTCGATCATCTTGAGGAATCGGGTCTGGCGGTGAAAACTCAGAAAGTGGATCTTCAACACAAACTGGCTTTCCCGTGGAATAGTTTGATTATGATGCTGATCTGTATTCCGCTTCTCTCACGAACGCTTTCGCGCCGCGGCATCGCGCTCACCATCTTGCAATGCCTTTGCATCGTTTTTGGATATCATACGCTCGGCGCCATTGCTCTTGCGCTCGGAAAATCCGGAAGCATCCCGCCCTTCGTAAGCGCCTGGATCGCCAGTATTCTTTTCGGCGTCGTGAGTGTTTTCTATATGGAAAAAGCCAACTACTAGATCGTGCCTATCTCCCAGGATGCGAGATACTTCTTTTGATAGGCGGTAAGTTGATCAATCGTAATGCCCATGGTGCCTAATTTAATCCGGGCAATTTCCCGATCGATTTCTTTCGGAACGGCATACACTTTTTTCTCAAGGCTGTCGTGATGCTTCACCATGTATTCTGCCGAAAGCGCTTGATTGGCAAAAGACATATCCATCACCATAGCCGGATGCCCTTCTGCGGAGGCGAGATTCACAAGCCTTCCCTCGGCCAAAACATTGATTTTACGGCCGTCTGAAAGGGTAAATTCTTCCACGAACGGGCGCACTTCACGTCTGTTTTTGGCAATTTTTCTAAGCGCTTCCAAATCGAGCTCAACGTCAAAGTGACCGGAATTGGCAACGACAACACCATCCTTCATCACTTTGAAATGTTCGCTGCGAATCACTTGAGCGTTTCCCGTCACGGTTACAAAAATATCTCCTACTTTGGCAGCCTCAGACATCGGCATAACCTGATAGCCGTCCATTACCGCTTCGATGGCCCGAATAGGGTCAATTTCCGTTACGATAATATGGGAACCCATACCTTTCGCACGGGAAGCCAAACCCCGGCCGCATTGGCCGTACCCGCAAACTACAAAAGTCGAGCCGGCCAAAAGTAAGTTCGTTGCTCTCAGAATTCCGTCAATCGTTGACTGTCCGGTACCGTAGCGGTTATCAAAAAAATGTTTCGTATCGGCATCGTTCACGCTGATCACAGGAAAAAGAAGCCGTTTCTGCGCTTCAAGACTGCGGAGGCGAATCACACCCGTCGTCGTCTCTTCCGTTCCGCCGAGCATATTGGAAACAAGATTTTTTCTCCGACCGTGGAGCTCGGAAACAAGATCGGCGCCGTCGTCCATGGTAATTTGAGGCTTGAGATCAAGCGCGGTGTTCAGATGCTTGGCGTAAATATCTTTTGATTCTCCTTTAATAGCGCAAGTCGTGATGCCTTCTTTCGCCAAAAAAGCCGCCACCTCATCCTGGGTACTTAGAGGATTGGAAGCGCATAAAACGATATCGGCGCCGCCGGCCTTCAGCGTTATCATTAAATTAGCCGTTTCGGTGGTGACGTGAAGACATGCGGCCATACGAATGCCCCTCAGCGGTTTTTCTTTCTGAAATCTTTCCTTAATCTGCCGGAGCACGGGCATTTGGCGCTCGGCCCATTCAACGCGGCGCGCACCTTCGGGGGCAAGTTTAATATCTTTAATATCTGATTTGGTATTAAGTTTAGTAACTGTTGCGGTACTCACTTAATTTCCTTTCTAAGTTTGTCGGCCATGTCGCGATCTTCCCAAGTAAATCCTTCTTCCTCACGGCCGAAGTGCCCGTACGCAGCGGTGGGTTGATAAATAGGCCTTCTGAGTTTCAATTTTGTAATAATACTAAGTGGCTTGAAATCAAATACACGTTGAATACCTTTCAGCAATTTTTCATCTGAAACTTTTCCGGTGCCGAATGTGTTGATCATCAATGAAACGGGATCGGCAACTCCGATAGCATACGCGACCTGAATTTCGCAGCAATCGGCCAGACCCGCAGCAACCACATTTTTAGCCACATAACGGCCGAAATAAGAAGCCGAGCGGTCAACTTTAGAAGGATCTTTACCGCTGAATGCTCCGCCACCATGCGCGCTCATACCGCCGTACGTATCTACAATAATTTTACGCCCCGTAAGACCGGTATCGCCGTGAGGCCCGCCTATTTCAAAACGGCCGGTGGGGTTAACGTAAATTTTCGTTTTTTTATCCAAATAGCGCCTCGGAATAATTTTTTCAATTAAATATTTTTGAATATCCCCATAAATCGTTTTTAAAGAAGCCGACGGTTCATGCTGAGCGCTAACGACAACCGCCGCTACACGAACCGGCTTACCGTTATCGTATTCAACGGTAACCTGGGATTTTCCATCGGGGCGCAAATACTTAAGCACTTTATTTTTTCTAAGGCGCGAAAGCCCCCGTGTTAAATGATGAGCCAAGAGAATGGGAAGCGGCATCAGCTCGGCGGTCTCGTTAGACGCATAACCGA
>Ga0209515_10002305_pt1 | contig 29701 bp, 27 predicted proteins | sample Subgroupgradi54m_FD_187454 | JGI IMG/M metagenome (GOLD analysis project Ga0209515, IMG submission 187454) | Subsurface groundwater microbial communities from S. Glens Falls, New York, USA - GMW60B uncontaminated upgradient, 5.4 m (SPAdes)... ... | reverse complement strand
TTCGATTCCTCGCGAGGGCACCACACTGTGCGGGGTTCTGGGTGATCAGGGTTGTCGCCTTTCATGGACGACCTTGATTCCCGACCACCCTGTACGAAACAAAAATACCGCTTGCATTTTGCAGCGGTATTTTTGTTTGGCTATTCCGTTTCTGGCCGCAGCGTTATCACTTTGTCCTTGAGCATCAATCTACTTTTTAGATTCGAGAGTAGCTCGCGCTTTTCTATGATTGATCCCTCTGTTAATAGGTATACGGCATAAGCTCTTGCATCAAACTCGTCCGGCTCGGGATTCTTCTCTTTGCCTTTGCCCAGGGCGATCTTTCTGAATTTATTGTACTTCGATATCTCGTCCTTGAACTTCTGCCGGATGCCGAGTTCGTTTACATCAAGCGTATCGAGGATTTTTGTGATCTGCTCGATGATATCTTCCTCCTTGATATACCCGCCTTTGCATTCCGGGTCCTTCGCTTTCGTGCATCCGTAGTAGACGTACCTATGAGTATTCCCGTTCTGCTGATATTTGAATTTCTCGCAAGCCGTTATACCTGATCCGCAGAGGCCGCAAGCGATCAGTTTCGTGAAGGCGAACTCCTTATCATTATTTTTATTGATCTCGCTCCGGACGAGCTGTGCTTGTGCTTGGTCATACAATTCTTTAGTGATAATTGGCGCATGTTGTCCGGTGTACCAATTTCCTGAGCCGACCGGATATTCGAACACTCCATAGTAGAAGGTCTTCTTGAGGATCATAAAGATATTACTAACCGAGAGATGTTTTCCGGCTGTGGTTTTGAACTTCGCTTCGTGCCGCAGCCAGTGATGTATTCTTCTCCCCGACCACTGCTCGTTCGCGACTTTTTCAAATATCTGTCGGACTATTGGAGCGCGCACCGGATCCACGATCACCTCACACGGTTTGTCTTTGCGCTTCTCGTTCAGATATCCGGTTGGGGCCATCGAAGGCCGCAACCCCTGCTCGCACCGTGTCCGCAGTCCGCGCTTCACGTTCTCCGATTTATTATCATTCTCAAGCTTTGCCGTTGAACACAAGATCATCAGCATGAACTTCTCGCTCGGATTGTTCGTGAATTTCTGCGAGAAAGTTCGTATCTCTATCAGTGACTTTTGATCCATGAGGTCGACAAGCGATCCGAGATCGCCTGCATTTCTCGAAAGGCGATCCGGTGCCCATGTGAGGATGCCACTGAACTTGCCTGCCTTAATATCCTTAAGGAGAGTGTTGAATACCTCGCGCTGGCCTACGGCTTTGGCCGAGTGGGATTCCTTACGGATTTCCACGATCTGGAGGCCATCCCGCTCAGCAATCTTGATCATCTCCTTAATCTGGCTATCTATAGAAAGGACCTGCTGTTCCTCGCTCTCTGTACTCTTTCTTGCATACAGACAGTAGGCGACCTTTATTGGCAGCGGTTGATTGGTTGAGGTCGCCGCTCCTGCCGACCCCTTAGTTAGGTTTGTCATACAACACAATGGATGACGCGAACCCGCGAGGGCGTCCAGAGTGCCTAAGTTGATAACTAAGAGACCGATATTAGGCGATGAAAGGACGAGGAAGGCAAGGGAAGATAAATTGGAATCAGTTTTTTGAATTTTCCTCTTCGCGCCAACAATATTTTTTTATCGAAATACTATCGGATGACAGAAAAAATTGCGAACATCACTTTCCGAGGAATGAGAAATAAGGAAATAAAACTCCAGAGGCCGATCATGCAAACAACAATGAAGAACTATAAAATTAGCGCTCCTATAATCATGCTGGGACATCTCGGTCGCGGATAACCAAAAGTGAGGTCGTTGAGGGATTTTTTGGGGGCGTTACACGATGTCTTTTTAGGCCTCTTGGTCGGATGCCAAAATCAAGAAATGAGACATTTTGAGACGCAAAAAGAGTACTTTGTTCTCACTGGGAAATGACTTAATCGGTGTTAAAAGCTACATAAAACGTGGCTCCTCTATGTTCCCTTGATTCAAACCAAATTTTGCCACCCATTTTTTCTACCATCGTCTTTACTATATATAATCCAAGACCAGTACCGTCAACCTTTTGCGATGAAACATTGTCTGCCCGAAAAAACTTGGTAAAAATTTGGGATTTCTGTTCGGCCGGAATGCCTATACCGGTATCTATAACTTCAACTAGAATCTCATCGCCTTTCTTCTGCCCCGATGGCTTCGCCATAGATAATCCTCGATGGATTCGGGACATTTTAACCTGTATTTCGCCACCTGGCGGCGTGTATTTAATTGCGTTAGAAATAAGATTTTCAAAAATAATCTGCACCATTTTAAGATCAGCTGAGATAATAAAATTATTTTCCTTCGGGGCATACGATTGTAAAAGTTTTAAATTCTTTTCTTTTATTTTTGGTTCAAAATCGTGAAGAATCAATCTCATTTTCTCGTTCAAATTTATCGTTTCTTCTTTAATAGGGAAAACACCAAGTTCAAGCCGCGAAACATTCAAAAAAGCGTCCACCAATTCAACCATCCGCTCTGTATTAGTGTATATTTTTTCAAGGTACTCTTCCTGCTTTTCTAAAACATTATCTGCATACCCAGCACTAAGCATATCAATATACCATTTAATAATGGTAAGAGGGGTTTTCAGCTGATGTGAAGCAAGCGATACAAATTCGCTCTTGGCGCGATTCAATTCGTGCTCTTTAGCAATTTGCTCATCGCGGATTCTAAGAATATCGTTCGTCTGCAACAACTCAAAATCGCGCCGCACCAACATCTTAGCAATATGATCCAGTTCTTGTTCCCTCTGGTTTCGGAGTGTCACATCGCGAAAAATACCCCAAGTAGAAAGGAATTTTCCGTCTTTCATGCGAACGCTGATATTCCCCTCAACATCAATCACGCGGCCGTCTTTGGCGACAAACTGTGTCGCAAAATTATCAAAAGATTTTCCCTTTTGCATTTCCGCAAACGCGGCAAAACACGCCGGCAAGTGGCTGGGATGAATAATGTTCGGAAATGCTATGCGGCTTACTTCATCATTGGTATATCCCAGCGCGTCTCGCCATTTCTTGTTTACATATAAAAATCGCCCGTATTCATCCACACTTTGAATTAAATCGTTTGCATTTTCAAATAACTCTTCCCAGGCCTCAATGTCATCAAATAAAGTATTAGATTTCATTATGTCTTTTATTCTCCGACAACAAACATTGTCATTGTTTCGTTATGGAAATACGCCGGCGTTCCTTTTTTACCGAGAAGAGGCCCTTGTTCTCCGTAGGTATAAAACCCAATCATTGGTATATTTTTTCCGAGAGCTGCCTCCACTTCCTTATTTTCATCATTACAACGCACGCCCAACAGCTTATTCCGCGCCATGCAGTTAAACATAATCGCGAATCGCGCCGGATGCCCTCGGCTGGAATCGCGCGCGATTCCAGCCGCAGTTTTTGCCGCTCTTATCGCCGCATCTCGATCTCCAATCATTAAACGAATGGATGTTCCCTCTGGAATTGCGGCAGCCATGGTAATTTCGCCTTTTTTGTTGGCAACCACCGGATCTCTGATTAAAAGTTCGTCACTTCCGACGACAGCGATGCCAAGAGGATATGTGTACGCCATCCGCGCAAGCGGCTGCTTGATCAAATCAGAGGCACTTTTACCAAAATAATCCTGGTACACTTTAAGCGCAGGTTCATGGTTAATTTCTTTAAGCACTACGCCATCCGCTTTAGTAACCGTAAGCGGCAATCCAACCGGCTCCCAGCCGTGTCGTACGCCAAAACCGTATGAAAAATTGCCAGAGATACCAATGCCTATTACTGAATCGGTAAGTAATTTACCATTGCAATACTCATAAGTTTTTTGGAATAAGTAATCATCGCCGGTAGACCCGCCGATGATGGGAAAGTTTTCTCCGAGAACTGATTTTACCCCCTCAACAATAGCCGCACCATTCCCTGTCATACCGTCAGGGATCATGATAAAAATATCGGGCTTTTTACCGCCGTTAGCGTCAATGACTGATTTTGCTGCTTCGCTTCCTGCCATAAAACTGTCTTTAGCCACGCCAGCGCCGCAGCCAACATGAAATGTGATTTGATCCGAAGTAATTGCCATTACATTTACCGCGTCATACATTGACACCCAAGATGTAATCTCTCCGGCGGCAGTTCCTCCAACAATTGGTATGCCAGGCGCCTCGCTTTTCGCGCCAGCAATAAGTTCTTTCTGATCATATTTAATTGAAGAAAACATGAAAATAATATCCGGTTTTCCCCCGTCAAGTTTGGCTACCGCTTCATGAACCGCGTCGCAAGCCGCTTTGCGAGGCTCTGCAGTATTTTGTTGTATACCAACAGCAGCCTTAATCATGCCTTTCAAGCATCTCTCGAACTTTTTTAATTACATCAGGAATTTTCCAGTCCGATTTTACGAGATAATACGACGGCTCATCTTCCACAATGCCGCGCAGGATTTTATCGTCAGCGCTCAAATTAGTAAGTAAAATTATCGGAACTTTCCGACCCCACGCGCCCGATTGACGCAATTTTTTCATCATTTCCATGCCGTTCATTTTGGGCATTAAAATATCAAGAATAATCAGATCAGGATAATTACCAAGAGCTTGCGCCAAACCCTCGCCTCCATTTGCCGCTTGCAAAACCCCAAACCCTTCATGACTTAATGACTCAACAAGAGCTTGGCGCATATCCGGCTCATCTTCAACAACAAGAATTTTTTTAGACATATGTTTGTAATGTTATTTAATAATTTTTTCGACCTTGGTTAATAAATCTGCATCAGAAAACGGTTTTTCTAAAACGTCTTTCACTACCGCAAATTCCCTAAACTTAACTAAAGATTTTTGGAAATCATCGGAATTAAGAGGGAGAATTGAAATCAAAAGAGTCGGGATCTGTTTTAATTTTTGATCCTGAACCATAAATTCGCACACCTCAATACCGTTCAATTTGGGCACAAGAATATCAAGAATCAAAAGGTTGTAATGTTCTGCTTTGCGCAATTTATCCAACGCTTCTTTGCCGTTGTACGCAATATCAATGGCGCAATCAAAGTTGCCGGAAAGCGCGCGCTTGATCTGCTCAGTTACTTCTTGCTCATCATCAACAACAAGAATATGTTGGCGTGTAGTATCCATAGTTATTCAAAATATTTTCTAATGACCACTAAGTTTTTCTCAACCGCGGCCAAATGATCTTTCGATCCATCATCGGGCTTTGGAAACGCGAAACTTACTTTCTCGCCTAGCATCTTCTCGTATTTAAGAATTAAGAGCGCGATAATTTTTGCCGGACTTTTTTTGATGTTGAGCACTCTTCCGTTACTCTCGTCTATTACCAAATCATCTATGCTTTTTGCTATATCCAATGCTTTGTCTCCGACGCGTTGCCGCATTTGCGCGATAATATCGCTCACAATTTCGTAAAATATTATTTCTTCTTTAGGTATTTCCGGATATTCGTGCGGAGTAAGACGGCTAACGCGAAGTTTTTTTTTAATCAATCGGCTTGTTATCGCGCCGATAATTCCCACAATTATCGTTACAATTCCGTAAATAATAAATTGACTGACAAATATTCCGGCAATCTTTCGTTCAACGGTAAACTGATAATTCGCTGTGGCAGGCACCGTTTGGCCTTGGTAAGTAATGCGGGCCTCGGCGGTATATTGTCCGGGAGAAACATTGCGCGGAATTTGTATAATTTTTATATAACTCGCAGTAGTTTCAACCGCCACCGTCTCTTTTTCTGTAACTACATCATTCCCTTTCTCATCTAAAATATGGTAGTTGATCGTTACATCAACTCGCTTCCCACCTCCAAAGTTGGTCAATTGTACTTGTATAGGTAAAAGTTCTCCGGGAGCAACTCGAGTAACTAAATTCCCGCTGCTCGTCCTCACTTCTGACCCTCCTGCTGCCATTGTTGTCGCGGGTAGCCATAAAGCGACCGCAAGGACTATCGCAATAGAGCAAAAACGTTTTAAGCATGATGATTTGGTATTATGCATATTGAGTTCATATTTCATTTGTCCATCTGGGCATTTTTTCTCCTTCGGAGTATATAAATCACTATGCCCGCTGCTACGATGGCCGCTATGGCGACGATAATATAAGCTCTGCTTTTTTTAGATCCCGCTGGCCCCGGGCCTACTTTGATGTCAAACAATGGAGGAGCTTTTTTCGACCCACCTGCCGGCGGGGCAGGAATAACTTGCGACGTGGGCGTTTCTTTTTGAGATGTCGGAAAACCTGGCTCTGTGGGTAATGGAAATGGAAATGGAGATTCTATTGTTGATGGCAATTCGGTTACGCCCGCTTCGCCGACAGGCGAGCTAAATATAGCAAAAAGTGTCAGATGGCTAACATAAAAAGAGATTGTATCACCGCTAAAAATCGCGTCAGGAATTTTTGTCCAAATATTCGTTGCTTCATCAAAAAAATAAACGCCTAAATCCGCTCTGCCCCGCAAGAGTTTTGGGATAGTAAACGTAATTTTTATTGGTTTTAGAAATGAGTGCACGGGATTGTTTGCCTTGTCCCATGCCGTAACATTAAATAACGCATTGCCAATAACTGACACTGTTGGCGAAATAGTTGAGGATATCGTTTTTTCGCTAATATTAAATGTTATGTCGTCTGAATAAACATTGCTCGGCACATCTAAAATAACGCTTTTCTGATTGGCAAGATTTTGTGTAAACGTACCGGATTGCGCGAGAAAAAGCTTCATCGGCACATTAAAAGCGTCAATATGAGCAGGTACTGCTTGCCCGCCCGGCCCAGAAACAGATGGTATGCCTCCGCCTCCGCCTCCGCCTCCACCTCCACCCAAAACAGTTGCTAATGGCACAAGAGATGGCGTCGTCCTAAAGTTCTGCGGACGATAATCAGTCGTTACACTGCAATTATCGCAATCAAAAGTAAGTGTACCGATGGCGGCACTCGTTGCCTGACCAATAAACTTTCCGGAAGAATTGATAGACGCGCCGGAAAATTTGATCCATCCTAAGCCCGAACCCCAGGCGTAGCCGGATAGCGCGCCGTTCGCGGTGACCGCAACGCCGCCAATAGTCGGCGCCATGTTAATCCAGCCATAATTGCTGTTCCATACGTAGCCAGTAATACCGGAGTCCGTGATGTGAAGGTTGCCGTTCGTCGTGCCAAAATTGACCCAGCCCGCTTGGTCACTCCATGCGTACCCAGCGTTACCGCCGCTTACAATCGTACCATCTGTTTCGCTCGCCTTCGCGGAAACCGCGAAGGCGAGAATACAAAACGCAAAAATCAAAGCGTAAATTGATTTTTTATCTTTCATTTTGATTTTTTATTTTTGATTTTTGATTTTGAATCATTTAAATTTGCTTGCCCTGTAATTCCGCCTGTGGCAGATATTACCGGGGTTTCGGATTTTGCCGCTTCCGGCGACGTTTGTTGTATCGGTCCGACATTCACAATCACATTCCGCGATGGACTCCAAAGAATTGCTTTCAAGTTGCGCGGGAAAAGAAGCAATTGATCACCATTTACCGAGCCGGCAAAAAATGCCTGTTGCGCGATAAGCGTTTTCGCATCAGTTACGGTTGCCAAAACCGGCTCGTCGCCTTGTGGCAAAATTATAAGTTTTGAGACCCCAGCGACAGCCGCCGCAAGTTCTTTTTTGGCTCTCTCGGCGGGAGTTAAATGAAAATATTTTTCGTAGACAAAATATCCTCCGAGAATAATGAGTACAACAGCAACCATTACTGCGATACGGCTTCGGCTTCTGAAGAATTGATAGAAATGTTCTCTATTTATTGTTGGAATTTGATTTGTGTTTGAATAACTTTTCATTTTTTGATTACTGGGTTAACGGCTGGAGGTGCCGGCTGCGCTGGTAGCTCTGGAGTCGGAGTCGACGTTGGGGTAAGTACGAGGACAGAAGATGGATTCGTCACGACAGGCGCGGGAACCGATTTCGAGGTTGGAACTGGCGTTGTGTTAGATGACGCGGCGCCGTTCGTTAGAGTGGAAGTAGCTTGAGGAGTTGCGTTCACATGGAGAACTGTGCTCGCGCCAGCCGTCGAAGTAGTTGCATTATCCGTTGACGATGCGGTGGTTGTATTTGTAGTCACAGGAATAGATTGCGGAGCGACAAGCGTGCTGGTGGCGGCTTGCGGTGAGCTTGTCTGCCCTGAGTTAGTCAAAGGAGTCAAATCCGTAGCACTGGTAGGGGTAGATGTGCTTGAATTCGGCTGGGAAGACATTTGTATTAGAGTTGTTACGACCGAACCGCCGATATTTTTCAATTGATTACCAGTGATACAAACTTGCTTACCATCAGAATCAGAAAGACAAAGTTCGTTGGCAAATATCCGCCTGAAGTATCCCTGCACCGCGACGATCTTTTCAGAGACAAGAGTGTGCGCGATTTTTATGCCCGATTGCACGAGACTGCGGATGTAGCCGATCGGATCGCTGATGGAAGTTGTCGCCGCTCCCGCGCTTGCGAGTTGATCAAGCGTTGTGGTCGAGGAGAACATCTCTGGTATCGTACTCGTGGAGATCGTAAGCCCTTGCAATCCCCCGAACTGTTCCTGAATCGTTTTCACGATGATCGGTGCGAAGCGGTCATAGGCGAGCGCCTTCTTGCCGTTGGCATCGGTCGTAACAAGTCCCGGAAAAAGTTTTTCCACATCCTGCGCGATAAAGCCTACTTCCGATCCACGCTTCATCGTACCATCTGCGTTGTAGTCGTTGCCGTTGGTGCCAAGTTTCCAGTCAAAATTCACCGGATTAAGAGCAAGCACGTTACTGAGCACGCCGTTATCCATCGTCTCTATATTTTTCTTGAGCGAGACGTCGGATGAACACGTGAGCGAGGCAGTTTGGCCTTGAATGATGCAGTTCATACCAAACGAGTTCTCGAAGATGGCGAGCGTCGTTGACGCATTAGTGCCCGTGTCGGTGACGCGGAGGATTGGCGTGAGGATGGTGTTTTGCGTCGTAAACCGCACAATCACCACGCCCGAGCCGCCATTGCTACCAGCAGCAGCACCATTGCCACCACCACCACCGCCTGTATTTGCAGTACCCGCAACACCACCACCGCCACCGCCGCCAGTACCGCCGGCACCGCCACTTACTCCGCCGGCACCGCCGCCGCCACCTGCATACGTTACGGAGGAACCCGATATTGAACTTGACGCTCCGTTACCGCCCGCGCCATTAACACCATCACCTGCTGCACCTCCTGTTGCACTGGCTCCTCCACCACCACCCGATGCTGTATTAGCGCTAGCGAAACCGGCTCCTCCATTGTTGCCTTGCGATGGGGTTAATGGTGGCGTATTGCCTGCTCCGCCAGCAGAAGATAAGAGATACGAACCGCCGCCTCCTGAACCGCCTGCGGCGCCGGTATTGATTGTGGTAGATGCAACAGCAGTATTATCGCTACCACCTCCACCACCGCCTGTTGCCGTTATCGTACTGAAAACGGAGTCGGAACCATTCACACCTCTTGTGTTCCTTGATGCAGAACCAGTTCCGCCGCCGCCAACCGTTACTGTTACTGCGCCTGAAACAGACAATGTGCCTGTGGCCATACCGCCTGCGCCACCGCCACCGCCGTATCTTCCGCCGCCACCGCCACCGGCAACAACAAGATATTGCACGCTCGTGACTCCGGTTGGAGGGGTAAAGGTACTTGTGCTTGTCGAAGTGTAGGTAATGACCGTGTCAGTGCCGACCGTGGTAACCGTACCATTGCCGGAGTTGAGGCCGGGGTTGGTTTGGGCGAGCGATGCCGGACCAACTACCGCAAGCTTCGCCGACGGCGTTGTCGTTCCAACACCGACATTGCCGGTGTTGTAATAGATGTTGGCGCCAGATGTCGTCCATTGTGAACTACCGCCGAGCGCCGAACCGTTCCAGTAGAGCGTATTGCCTTGATTATAGAGCGCGCCTGCGGTAGTAAGCGGCGTGCTTGAGGCAAGCGTGATCGCGCCATTTACCGCAAGGCGGTTGTTGGGAGCCGTCGTCCCGATGCCGATGTTGCCGGAGGAAATTGCCGTACTCGTGGCGTCAAGGCCGGTGCCGAAAATAAGATTACCGATGTTCAGCTGATTTGAAGCGCTGGCGCTTGGAGCTCCGCTATAGTACCCGATCACTATATTGTTTGAACCGGTGGTAATGTTGTTGCCGGCGCCTCTGCCAACGGCGATATTATTATTGCCTGTATTCAAAAACAGCGCGTTGTTGCCGAGAGCGACGTTGTCGCTACCTGTCGCATTTACCACCAGCGCCGACGAACCGACCGCGACATTACTTGATCCTGTTGTGTTAGACAACAACGCGCCGCCGCCAAAAGCGTTGTTACCGCCTCCGGTAGTATTTATATTGAGCGTGAAGCTGCCAACGGCAGTATTACTCGACCCGCTGTTACTCTTAAGGGACTGATGACCAATAGCAACGTTTTGAGTGCCAGTTGCGTTATTCTTAAGCGCTTCGTCACCCACGGCGACATTGAGATTGCCGGTGGTATTGCCGGAGAGGGCACTCCAACCGAGCGCGGTGTTCTGATAGCCGGTAGTGTTGGCGTTGAGGGCGCCGAGACCAGCAGCGGTGTTAAGTTGTCCATCAAATCCACTCACGTGGGAAAGATTGCGTAGACCATCTCCCATTGCAAGCGAGCCGCCTATATTATTGGATGTCTGATCCGGAAGATACAAGATCGGCGTGCCGTTTATCCCGATCGTTCTGTCAGAGAGAGATGAAGTGCCATCAATCTCAAGCTTGTACGCCGGGGTGGTCGTACCGATGCCGACGTTGCCGGAGTTGTAATATATATTGGAACTGGAAGTCGTCCACTGGGACGATATTTTATTGTTGAACGCCGTCCAATCCACAGCAGTGAGGAGTCCTCGCGCAGTGCTGGTGGCGCTTGGTAGGTTGAAAGTGAGCGCGTTGGTTGAAGTAGAGATGCTGAAGTCAGTACCGGTCATACTTGTACCAAAGGTGAATGCCGGACCACTTACGCCGTTGATGGTCGTGGTTGCCATAAATAAGGTTGACCATGCAGGCGTTCCGCCTGTTATGGTGAGCATCTGGCCATTAGTACCGACCGGTATCGCCAGCCAGCTGGTGCTTGACGCCGTAACGGCTTGCAAATAAATAAGCGATCCCGCCGCAAGACCCGGCGTTGAGGTCGCGATGGAAACTGACGGTGTAACGCCGCAATTCATGTCCGTCGGCAAACAAGTCGGATTAAGTGTTTGCCCCGGCTGATAAATAATTGCAAATGCCGGCGCGGAAGCGAACGAAAATAACATCGCCGCGACCATAAGTACTCCAAAATATTTTGCGTGACGCGTAATCATAATATTTTATATATTTTATTTTTTTAATTAATTTCGACTTTTAATTAATTTCGACCGAAGGGTGCTTGGAAATCGTGATGGTAACTGCGCACTCGTTGCCGCAATGCGGACACTTCATAACGAATGAAGCACTGCCATCCATTTCTTCGGTTTTCACATTTTTTACCAATGGCCCTTTGCATTTTGTGCAATGGATCAATGAAGTTTCTTTTTGAACTTGTGTTGTTTTTTGATTCATAAAAATAAAACGGCCCGCGAAAGATATCTACCGTAGTAGAGGTCTTTCGCGGGCCGTAGCTAGCGAAATGATTTAATTTATAACGATTCGAAATTATCCAAAGATCTTGATTACACAATATCGCGACACTGCAACACTCGTCAACATCTAATCTGTGGATAACTTTTGAACCTGTTAATTCGACCTTTTGATGTGTTTTTATATTACAGTTTGTGTCCCATTTGAGGAAGTAATATGGTTATCCCCAAGGAAAAGGCCAGAGTTATTAATTTGATTTATCTCACCCCGCTACTCACTATTGTTTGAGATAAAAAAAACCGCCGGAATGACGGCATACTTTTATATATTTTCAATTATGTTTCTTTTGTCAAATGGTTTATTTTTCCACAAGAAAATAGTATCGAGTATCTGCTAAAGGCAAATCCTTAGGGATTAGGTTCATATTGCTCACAACCTTAACTGGTGTTAACGATAGATGTTTTAGGTTTAGGCGAAGTTCGTTAATCAAGTCCAGATTATCGGATGTAATAATAGCAGTAAAAGGAAAATCGGCTCGCTTTTTTAAATATAGTAAATCTTTGACTAGATAACTGGTTTTTGTGAAATTTAACAATGGCATATCAAAATAATACTCATAGTTTCTGTAGTGAGTTACAAACTCTTTGGGGTCAATGGTTGCGAATCTATGCTTAAGCTCTGCTTCTGATAGTTGAGTATCAAAGGTATTAACCATAAAAACCGCTTTTTCTCCTTCAGCAACTTTCTGCATATTTTTGGCAAAAGAAATTTCATTATTTGATAATGGAATATGGTTTGGACCGAAATACGAACTGGTATCCAGAACTATTTGCACCGCAAAAAGCGATAATACCATTACCGACATAAATATAATCAGAATCTTCCCCCCGAACTTTACTTTAGAAAACGCTAAAAATAGCATCCAAACTAATGAACCAATTATAATCCCGATAATGGGGGCAGTCATTGACGCCGCATCATCTCTAACGCTGCCAATCGGCAATAATAATGTTTGGGCAAAAGAAGCAATTAACAAAAGAGTAGGAATTTCAAGTGAATGAATAACATATCCACTAATTTTTTTAAGTTTATAAAAAGCTACGATTACCAAAGCTATCATAAATGGCAGGATAAAAGCTATAGGAGTGCTTGACGGCAAAAAATGACGCTTAATTTTCGGTAAGCTGTAAAGCACTGAAAGAGCCGATTGGATTTTTGAGTAAGGAGACCACACTGTTAATATGTAAAAGTTATATAAACCGCTCATAATAACAAATGGTCTGATTGAATAATCGGTAATTCGTGAAATAAAACTAATTTTAGAGCTATTACCAGAAGCAATAAATGCCCCTTTAATATCAAGCCAAAAGTTATGCCAACCAAGATATGCCATATTTGGAATCACTTGTAGAGCGAATCCAAGAACTGGGGCTGAAGCCCAAAGTATCACCAATAATGATAAAGTGCGAATTTTATGAGAAATTGGTAATTTATATATATAAATAGTAGATAATCCAACTAAATAAGCAAAAATGAAAAATGTTGAATTATAACTTGTAATTGCTAATAAAAAATAAAATAACCAGATAGATAAGATATAGCGTCTGGTTATTTTTGATGAAGCAGTGGCCGATTTAATATGGTTAATTGCGAATATGCTTAGCATCAAAATCAGAAATCTCAACATATTTTCCACTGGAACAAAATTGATTACCTTGGCATACGCCAAAAAATTTTGGGAAATGTCAAAATAAAGCACGGCAATAAACCCTATGTATTTATTAGTTATTATTTTAATAAACACATACAAGAAAGTTAAGCTAAGAAGAGAAAAAATGATATACAACAATCTTAGTGAAAATAGATTTTCAATCCCCAATTTCATCATAAGAGCTGTCGGAATGATATAAAAACTTGGAAAGTGCGTGTAATATAGTTTTTTCCCTATTAAACTGCCGTTTACATCACCGCCTGCGTGCTGTTGCAATTCTTCAAAATACTGGGTTATTTTTCCGTAACCAGACGGTAGCTGAAGAAAATAGTGTTTTAAAAATCCATCCCGTGCAAAATAGCGTGCCGATAATAAGGTCTGTGCCGTATCTACATCCATTGTGTTTTCTGGAACAGCTAAAACAATTAAAATTGACGCCATTATTGCGAGGAAAATTACAAATAACAAATTGGCGGTTAGTATTTTTTTAGCGGATGACATAGATGACTATAAGTATCTATAAATGAGAATATAACATAAACATACTGATACTCATAGTCCGTCGCCTTATAACCATCACGCCTCTACTCTTAAAGAATGAATAAGAATAGAGACGAAATCCTAAAAAAATTTGGTAAAAGGGTTAAAGAGCTTCGCTTACAAAAAGGCATTACTTCGCAAATGGCTTTGGCAAATAAGGCGGGTTTAGACCGCACCTATATTGGTGGTATAGAACGAGGTGAGAGAAACTTGGCATTAAGAAGCATAGAAAAAATAGCCAAAGCTCTTGGCGTCAGTCTTGAGGAACTCTTTAGGTTTTAGAGTTGACGGAAATTAAATAAAGCTCATTGATAAAGCTGGTATTTAAAAACCCCTACATTTCTGTGTATCATAAGAGTATGCGCAAAAATAATGCTAAAAATGATCCAATTTCCAACCGTCCTTTCACCAAGCACGTGCAAAATCTTTTCGCATCGATCTTTCGTTATCACTTCAAGCGTAGGCCAATCGTTTCAAATCGAAAAACTCCTTTCGGTATCTATGCCAGCTTGGCTTTCCGCAAAGCTGTAAAATCACCATTTCTTCAACTCCTAAAAGAAGAACTGATCGGCGAATTCAAATCAGTTGAAATTATCGTGAAAAACGGTTCAAATCAAAAAATTGACGACACCGATTTAGAATCAATCATTATTAGCGTTCGCAGGGAACCGGACACGCTCTTTATCCTAGCGACCAAAGGTGAAGTTCCCTTAGATGATTTTGATCGTCTCTTCCGAGCCTTCACCCGTCACTTAGTCATCATTCTGCCTCTTGGAGAAAAAGATATTGAAAAACTGGAAAATTTCGTTAAAAATGGTAATATCAACGCGTGTCTTGTTGTTCTTACCATGCTTGCCAATCGTATAACCACCGATCCCTGGGATGAGAAAATGATGCAGCGTCATGGCGGCGCTTATGCGACTCGAGCTGAATGGCAAAAATCAGCCACGGCAACCCGGCTTGATAAAATGGACAAGCTTCGGGGCCCCCAACTCCGAACGCTCATCAAAAAGATCCGTTTCCTGATGTCCTTTGAAGAATCGGGTGATGAGATATCAAAAGCCTGTAAGGCAGTAAAGATATCCAGAAAGACCTTCTATCTCTGGCTTGAAAAAGATTCTGTGTTTCGGGAACTTGTTAGTATTTAAAAAAAGACAAATGGGACAGAGCCGTGTCTCATGATATTTGCCTTATACCTGCTGTTTTTGGGCAAACATAACCTGAAAATGAGACACGTGTTTTTGATGCCTAATTTGGCATTTTGCCTTATTTATGCGGAATAAAGGTATAAAGCATAGGAAATTACACATATAAGACACCGTAGCGTGTCCCATTCCGTATAAATTTGAGGGATTTTTTTAAATTATTTTTAATCAGTGACCTAGGTCCTTCAGTCCCATAAAAGTCATCTAAAATCTCTTCATTTTATTCTGAACCCGAGAGACCAAGGTGCTTCAAAAGAAAGCTGAAGGAGACCCTTATAAAACCCTTATGGGGTCTCATTCATGAAGGTCCTAGACCGCGTAAGGGCATAGGGAAAAATTTATGAAAAAATATCAAAAAGAACTGGATAAATTTTTTAAAGAAAATAAATGGCCGTATTGGCCGCCATTAGTCATTTTAGCCCGCCTTTTTGAAGAAGGCGGAGAATTAGCGAGAGTTGTTAATCATCTTTATGGTAAAAAGCCAAAAAAGAAAACGGAAGCAGAACAAAATTTGGAAGAAGAAGTTGGCGATATTATGTTTACCTTAATTTGTTTTGCTAATTCCAATAATATTGATTTGGATAAGGCGATAAAGAAAAGTTTTAAAAAAGTTATGAAAAGAGACAAGCACAGGTTTGACGATCAAAAATTGAAAAAGAATTAAAAATCAGCCATAATATCGTGGATAAAATTAAATCAAGGGCCTATGGTGAAGCGGCATCACGTGATCATGGCATGATTAAGTCCGGGGTTCGACTCCCCGTAGGTCCACATAATAAAATTAAAATCTACCAGGAAGTAGAATTTGACTGCCTTCGGCAAATACTGCTGAAAGTAGTTGTCAAATTTTCACTTCCTGGTCTATAAAATTATGTTTCAAGTTGATCAAAAATTTCCCCACTTCTCGTTAGAAGTGTATTGGCCCGGAAAAGATGAGGTTGGGCGGCTGGCTTCAAAAAACCTAATCGGCAAATGGATAATTCTTTTATTCTATCCGGCGGATTTCACATTTGTATGTCCAACCGAACTGGCCGATTTAAATCATCTTTATCAGGAATTTAAAAAACTCAAAGCCGAAATCGTGGCAGTGAGCACCGACACGGTCTATACCCACAAGGCCTGGCTGGAAGTTGAAAAGCTACTCACCGGCGTTAAGTATCCTATGGCCGCGGACCATAACGGAAATTTTTCTAAAGAATTGGGCATTTATAATGAAGAAAAAGGCATGGCCCAGCGCGCCACTTTTATTATTGATCCGGAAGGCGTATTGCGCGCCGTTGATATCGTTTCAGGTTCAATCGGACGAAGTGCTGACGAGGCGCTTCGCAAACTTCGGGCGCTTGATTTCGTTTCTAAAAATCCGGGAAAAGTTTGCCCGGCGAACTGGGACAAAGATAAAACAGCGCTTACGCCGTCAATCAAAAAAGCCGGCAAGGTGTACAAGGAATACGAAAAGAAATGAGTCGAGTATCTCCAACAAAAAAGCAAAAGGTAGTTCCAATTATCCCCGACACTTACCTTGCCGTTATTAAAAACAGCATCGGCTCTAACTTGTTCCATAATTTCTACGCGAAAGTAAACGGAAAAAGAACCGACGTTATGGCAAACGGCCAACTTTCGTGCGCATTTTATGTTTCGTCAATTTTACTATTGTTTAAGTTTATTAAAGAAGGGCACGCCACCGTTGATTCTACCGTGAAGGATTTAAAACAATCTGGCTGGAAAAAAATCAAAAAACCTAAAATCGGCAGTATCATAGTTTGGGAAAAAATGATTTTCTCAAATAACAACATTCATAAGCATATCGGTTTTTTTATAGGCAATAATAAGGCGATAAGCAATAGTTATAAACTTCGTTATCCCGCCCTGCATCACTTCACATTTGATGGGAAAAGGAAAGTTGAGTTAATACTTTGGAATTCGAAGCTGAAATAAAATACGCTTGGCGCGTAGAAAACGCTTAATTAAAAATCCCCGCCCAACTAAGCTGGGCGGGGATTGATATTTCCCTCGCTATTCGCTTTCCTTTTTCTTGTCTCCAAATTGCTTGTTCATCTCGCGCTCAAGGCCGCTAATGGCTTCTTCTTTATCATTTTCTCTTAAACGGGCGTTGGCTTGAGCCAGCCGCTCTTCATGTTCGCGAAGCGCCTCTTCGGGGTCTCTTCCTTCGGCTATTGCCTCTTTAACTTTTCTCTTTTTTTCTTCATCCGGCATGCTGAATTTGCCGTATTCTAACTCTTGTCTGACAGCTATTGGGTCTTTTTTTTCTTTGGGCCCGCGTTCAAAATTACTCATATTTGTTGACCTCCTCAGTTGTATTTTAATACGTTAACGACCCTTAAAGCATATCAAAATAATATTTGAAAAGTCAATAGGTTTTACTGGCAAGGTACACAACTTGACAAATTTAGCAGTTTAGAGTATGATATACTTATCAGTAAACATTAGGTAGTTTAACAACCAAACGCCCCAAAAGGGGGCAAAAGGAGAGGGCCATGCGCTACAAAATCGTAGCTGTGGATCCGCTCAAGCCGTTCCCGCTTCCGTCGTTCGGGCTCGCCAACATCGCGAGTCTGGACGATGCGAAGAAGCAGACCGACGAGAAGTACGAGAAGGCGGCAACCGCGGAGATCGAGACGAACAAGGTGTTCCAGGAGCTCTCCGCCAAGATCAAGGAGATGTCTGCCGTCCTCGTCTACATTGAGTCGCTTCCGAAAATGAGCGACGCCCACAAGGAGGAGGCCAAAAAGATCTGGAAGGAGATCAAGGAGTTCAAGACCGCTTGCGAGGAGATCACCGAACCCATCCGCGAGAAGAACAGCAAGATCGCGAAGGAGGAGTTCGGGTTCATCAAGATGCGCTGGCCCGTGATCGAGCCGGCGCTCACGCTCCATCTGGCACGCCAGGAGCGGCGGCTCGCGCACTTCAAGAGCGCGTGCCGCTTCTTCAACTGCGACAACCCCCATCCGCTCGGAAGCGCCTACTTCCGGCGCTTCGGTCGCGATGCCTCCCGCGGATCCTCGGCGCCAAAGTCGACTGGGCAGGCAGCCATGCAGGGAACCCGGCGGCACTCCCCACAGTTCTTCTGCGGCGGTCATCGCTGGCTGAAGTCGCAGATGGCAAGCGGGAACTACGCGATGCTCTCTAACCCGAAGTACCGGGTCAAGGCCATCGCCTAGACCTCGTCAAGCCGCGCATTCACAGAACAACGTGGATGCGCGGCATTTTTTATGTTAAAATATAAATCGTTAAAAATTGCCGCGGTAGCTTAATGGTAAAGCAGGTGCCTGAAGAGCATCTGAAGGCAGTTCGATTCTGCCTCGCGGCACACTTCGGCTCGTTTCACTCGCTCAGTGTAAACCTCAAAACAACCCCGCAACTGCGGGGTTGTTTTGTTTTAAAATATTTTTTAAGACAGATTTTTTAAGGCCGGCGGATAATTCTTTTACAAACCGAAAACCTTAAGGAAATTTTTGAATAAAGTTGAGGATTTCGGGGATGGGGACGGGGCGGCCGGTTCTGCCGGCTTTTGTTCATTGGGACTTTCAAGAATAATGTTAGGTCTGATAATCAGCGACAAGACATTGTTTACACTGTTATTAATTTTATCAAAAACGCCTTTAACGGTAATCTGGGCGCCTTCGACAATCGGAGTGCTTACAAAAATCTCATCGCCACTCTGAAGTGACAAAATAAACCCTTCTGTTGTCACTTTTTTTACGGTTCCCGAAAGCGACTGGTGGAAATTTTTTGCTTCCAAGTTTCTTACTACTGCCGCCCTGATAGTTTTCCCGTCGGTAAGAAGCCAGCCCAAGACATTGATTTTTTCACCGGCGGCAAAATCGGATAGAAGCGCCGGTTCCTGACTGGCGCCTAAAAGCGTGGTTCGCTCGTCAATCTGGACGATATAATAATTATTTTTTCCGCCTTCAAAAACGCAAGGAACGAGCTGATCCGATTTGCCGTTTCCATAAACCGCACAGGACTTTTCATTTTTTTGAATTACTTCAATAGTCGCCGGCGGCTCATCAACTGTGGGGCTCTTAAAGATTTCCACGCTATTAAACTGATAGAATCCCGGAGCTAATTTTGCCGTCAAAACGACTTTATCCGCCGCCACGGTAAACGGCAACGACTCATTCGCTAAAACAGGCATAAAACTCATGAAAATGATAGCCGAAAAAAGCCCTGCAATAGCCAAAATATTGTTAATTTTCCAAGTTTTTGTATTCATAATTTAATTGAATTTTAACTTTAATATATCCTTCACAGACTATAATCAATGATACCCTAAAGTCGTCTGTCAAGCAAGTCCGGGCCGACTCTAAAAACTTCTTGCCAATAGCGGCAAAGATTGATAAAATTTCTGGTATTGAAAATAAATATCGTCCGCGGGTGTCGTATAGTGGTATTATGTGTCCTTGCCAAGGACAAAACACGGGTCCGATTCCCGTCACCCGCTCACTCAATATGTAAAATTTTTTATGTATAAAAATGGAAAACCTGAAAGTGAATTAGCATAGCATTTTGGATTATGTTAAAGTGTAAGAAATCTATTATTAATATTTCGTATAACTAAAAAATGAAAAAACCAATAATATTTTTATTAATAGTATCTTTTATTCTGGCAATTGGAGTGTTTTTTTCAAATCCAATTTCTGCTCAAATAACTCAACAAGATACACAAGCTCTAATAGCCAAACTCCAACAACAAATCAAAGCCCTGCAAGAACAGGTGCAAAAACTTCAAGCTGAAGTATCATCAACCAAAACAGAATTGGAAGCAGTTAAAACCGAGCTTAAGTTTACTAAAATCTTAAGGTTAGGCGTTAGAGATGATGAAGTAAAACAACTTCAAGAATTTCTTAAGCAATTTCCTGATATCTATCCCCAAGGTCTTGTTACCGGCTACTTTGGACCTTTAACCGAAGCCGCAGTCAGAAAATTCCAAGAAAAAAATGACATAGAGAGCATCGGCGTAGTTGGCCCTAAGACATTATCTAAGTTAAATGAACTGGTTACTGAAGGCGCTGGATCTTCGGGTGTTATCCCTCCTGGGTTATTAACTGCTCCGGGGATTCAGAAGAAGATTGAAATTCCTTCAACAACACCTATTGTTGCCGCAACCTCAACTGTTTTAACTACTACACCCATCACCCCTACCCCAGCTCAACCAGTAACTACAGCCCCAACCGGAGTTTGTCTAATAAAAGATAGATATACAGATGTGCCCCGCTTTGATGTTGCTAATTTCGGCAATGGATTCGCCAAGTATGCTATCAGTGGAATAAATACGGTTTCCGGACTTCAAACTGCCTGTACCAAGACAATCTATGATTATCTTCTTCAAAACTATTGCAAATCGAATGCTAATCCCATACAGAGACTGATCACAACCTATGACTACAAAGGTATCGGGGAACCCCAGAGTCTTAGCTGTGGTGCGTTAGGATGCAATTTTATTGATTGTTCGGCGATTGCTTCTTTAGCCCCGATTCCAAATCCAACTCCTATTGCCACTACTACTCCAACTTCAATTCCTGCTCCGACTCCCACCCTTACTCCCGCTCCTACCCCGACTTCAACATCGACCCCGACTCCTACCCCTACTCCTGTCCCAGCGCCTGCTACAACTACTCCTACTCCCACCCCAACTCCTACTCCCGCTACGACAACCCCGACAGATACTGGTAAACTAATCATTTCTTCAATTTCTGTCATTAATATCACTTCTAATAGCGCCACTCTTACTTGGAATACTAACATGCCGGCCGATTCCCGATATACGTATACCGCTAACACTATTTGGACTTGGGCCCCAGAAGGTCTATCTACCGGTCAGGATACCAGTCATTCGGTGAAGTTGATTTCTTTAAGCGCTGGTACGGTTTATCGCTATACAGTATCATCAAAAGATGCCGGCGGTATTTTGGCGGTAAGTGATGTTCAGACCTTTACATCTACTGGTGGTACTCCTATATCTCCTACCGATACTACTCCGCCGGTCATCTCTAACATTTCCGTCAGTCAGTTCAGCGGAAGTATTTCTATCATATGGACTACCAATAAACCGACTGATACTTTCGTTGAGTGGGGTACAACTACTGCTTATGGGTTCGGGCCTAGAATTTCCAGTTATTTATCTACGTCTCACACACCTGGTATTGGCGGCGGTGCTCCTATTGGGGCAATCTACCATTTTCGGATTCAATCAAGAGACAATAACGGCAATTTGACGGTCAGCCCAGATCAGACATTTACAGTCGTTCCATATTAGAAGTTGATAAAAATCTGGTTGAGTTCTGTTGACAAAAATCAAATGTTTTGACATACTCTATTCCGGCCTAATAGGCCGGTTTAATCGTTTACTGTCCTTTTAAAACTTAAAAAGGGGTGGAAGAATGAAACGAATTCTTGCTATTGCAGTAGCTCTTATCTTGGTTAGTCCATTTTTTGTTCAAGCGCAAACTACTTTACAGTATTGTCCCGACACAAATTCAAGAGCAGTTTATTGGTTAGAGGATTTGAATGACCAGACGATTAATAATTTCAGTTTGACTAATCATAATTCAGTTTCTTTTGAGACGGGGATTTTTAACAACAGCGCCAATTTCGGAAACGTTAATACCAGTAAGTATCTTGATGTAGCAAGTAATCTTGGTTATGCCGGCGGGGATATCACAATTTCATTATGGATCAAATTCAATAATGAGGTTCCGACTAATACTGCTTTTACGCTTGCCATGATAAAAGATGGGGCTGTCAGTAATACCGAAATCTGGTTCCAATATCTTGATGAAGGCGGAATTAAAAAGGTGAGAATAGCCAGAACTAGAACAGGAATAATTACTGCAGTTCAAACAGTACCTATAACTTCGCTTTTTGATGGTTTTAGGCATCATTTCGTTGCGACTTATGAAAGTTCTACTGGTAACTTGAAATTGTATTTGGACAATCCTATTACAGCTACAGTATCAACAAATCAGGTAGGAACCGGAAGTCCCCCTGTAGTTAGTAGATTTGTTTTAGGGACCTTTATCAATGCCAGTGATATTGCAGTTTCTTGGTCTTCAGTAAAATTTGATGAAGTCGTTGTAGATTCAACTGTTTGGGATACAACAAAAATCAATGCTGTTTTTCTCCGATCAAATCCTCCTATTGGTTGTCCGCCCCCTAATCCTGTACCAACCACAATAAGTATTTCGCCAACCTCTATTGTAGCCGGCTCCCCTGGCTTTACAATGGTAGTTAACGGAACAAATTTTGTTTCGGGTTCTGTAGTAAAGCTCAGCGGATCAAACAGGACTACAACTTTCGTCAGCTCAACACAGCTTACTGCTCAAATTTTGATAGGTGATCTTACCACGGCCAGTACTTTTCCGATCACGGTTTTCAATCCTTCGCCAGGAGGCGATACATCAAATCCACAGACCTTCACGGTTACTACTAACTCCATTAATAATCTTGATATTCTATTATCCACCCTAAGAGACGCAATTACCGCTCCTGCGCCGAATAATAAAAATCTAAAGGATTTGTTTGATAAGTTGCAGGCAATTTTGAATCAACTAGATGTCGCATTATCTACAAGAGCATCAGAAAGCACTCTGTTTTCAGCAAAAAATACTCTGGACTTGATAAAGTTACGAACAGATAATCTGGACGTCCTGCTTTCCACCAGAGCCAGTGAAACAACCCAACTATTAGTAAAAAGTGCCTTAGATGCAATTAAATTAAAAACGGATAACCTGGATGTATTATTATCCTCCAGAGCCTCTGAGTTAACACTACAAGGTGTTAAGGCAGGAACTGACAAGTTAGATACGAATCTTTCAACTAGAGCCAGTGAAGCCACTCTTAACAATATTGCGACAAAGTTACAAACGCTCATTGACGGTGACAAATGGCAAAGAGCAGCTAAAGACGGTAAGGCGTTTATTGTCACTACTAATAAGATAGTCGTACCAGGAACAGCAGAATTTAATTTCTTTTTACTTAAAAATGCTGCCGGCTCCGGCAAGAATATAAGAATCAAAATCATTATGCCGTCATTTGCGTTCCCCAGCGCTGATACCACTATCCGAATTTATAAAAACCCAACTATCACCTCTAACGGTGCGCTGTTGTCAGTAAATAATTTAAAATCAAGCGGCGGGGCCAGTGTTGGTACCACAGCATTCAAGCTCCCGGTTGCTGCTGACGGCACATTGATGGATACTTTCCAGGTTACTGGCGGCGGATTCCCCAGAGATTTTGAACTTGCATTTTTCTTAGAGCCAGGCGAAAACTTACTAATCACTGTTGAACCATCAAGAATGGGCATTTAACACTCCATAACCGTTACTTTTGTGGAAGAATAACGATATTATCGTAAACGTTTTTCAAATCTCGCTTTTTGCGAGGTTTTTATTATGTTCCCATAATTTGGAACACGGTAACATTCCCAACGTTCGCCAATAGGTTCTAACGTCGTGCAATTTCCCGTTCCATAAAAAAGGCCGCTATCGGTTTCGGGAAAATCCCGAGTTTGATAGCGGCTTTTTTATTTTTCGATCAGGCAAGTTGCGCGCCGTAACCAAGGTCAGGCATGAAAAAAAAGGTATAAGCAATATAAGCAATTATTAACGCCGCGGTAATTATCGCAAAAATCTCGTCACCGTCTGGCTTTCTCATTTTTAAGTTACATCCTTTCGCTCGGTGAGCGGTGCTCGTTTTTGCAGGTTACAACCTCATTATAAAATGCTGCGGGAATCAGCATGCCATACTCATTTTTCGACCACACCAGAAGAAAGGCAAGCACTTTATCTTTGAAGTTGCGGCACGCAACTGTACTAGCCAATACCGGCCATGAATCGGTCTCGGGAATCGTGACGCCAATCGCCAGAACAAGTGGGGGTTCTCCGGGCTGTCCGGGCATCTCTCGTATTGTTGCTGTTTGAAGCCACGCAGCGATCAACAGTTCAAACATTGTCGGCTCCTTTCTTTACCTTAGTGCGACAGAGCTAAATTAACGAGGAATTGAGACAAGTTCTAAATACAAGAAATATCCGTAGATAGCTGCGAAGGGAGCAACCAACACATTTACCGCCTCAGAAATAATTTCGTTCGTATTCGGAAGGATCTGTTTTAGAAAGTATCCAATAAGCCCGAAAATAATAAGTGGAAGATAAGGAACTATCCAACGGATAAGTGTTGCGAAGGTATAACCCCGCACCAAACTCCGACTTTTCACAAGAGCATCCAAACCATGCTGGTTCTCAACAACCAAAACGTAACTTCCCAAGCTTAACCGGGTCGCAACAATAAAACCGGGAATAATAAAGAACAAAAATCCACCGAGGATCCAAAACGACATTAATATTCCAATCCACCAAAGTGAAAAAAGTTTATCAAAAGCATTTCCTAAATTCCAAAGCATGTTTTTATTTTGTCCCACCACATTTTGTTCTGTCACGCGATTGTGCGTGTAAGAAATCAGCGTGATATAAGCTATTGAGTGGATTGTTAATGCTGTAAGTCCAACTATCATAAAACCAATAACCACACTTGATAAAGAGGGTCTCCGAGAAACCGGAATACTGGCGTAATGGCTTAATAACCAAGTCATAGCCGTAAAAGGCAAAATCATTAACAGTCCGAAAACAAGATTAGTCCAAAAATCACCTATAAATACTCTGTAACTTCGAGTAAAAAGTTCACCACTTCCGGCTAATTGTCGTCTGTTCATTTTTCCCTCTTTTCTCCTTGTTTTTTAAAGTTCTATATTATAAGTTAATAAGTAATACTTTAGGCAATTTCTGTCAATATCTTAGCGGATAAGTTAAAATATGAAAAGTGTTGAGATTCACACGTGTTTGACAAAAAAATTTTTATTTGATACCATACAGGTATTAAATAAATTAACCCACTTGGTTTCATGACTAAGTTTTTAGGAAATTATCAATATGATATTCAATTTACTCATCGCGGTCTTCGCTTTGGCGGGGGGACTTGCTTTAGGTTATTTAGTCCGCCATTTACTTGCTACAAGAAGTGTCAACTCAATAGAAGCTAAGGTTAAGCAACAACTTGAAGAGGCCAAAACCGGAAGCAAAGAAATTCTGCTTGACGCCAAAGACAAGGCGGTAAAAATACTTGAAGACGCGAAAAGTCAAGAGCGGGAACGGCTTGGAATTTTGGCGCACCAGGAAGAACGGCTTAATCTCCAGATGAAGAAATTAGAGCACAAAGAAGACGACCTTGAAAAGTCGCACCAAGACCTGGAACGGCAAATTGGCGAAGTAAAAACGATAAAGTCTGAAGCGGAAAATTTGAAAAATAAAAGCGAAGAAATGCTCCAGCAGATTTCCGGCCTTTCACGGGAAGAAGCCAAAACAAAACTTATTTCACAGGTTGAAGAGGACTCAAAATCCGATTTAATAGCCGCTATTGTGAAGATGGAAAAAAACCGGATTGAAGAGCTTGAAAAGAAGGCGCGGGAAATTATGACTGTGGCGGTTCAAAGGTACGCCCGTTCTCACGTGAGCGAAATCACAACTTCTACGGTCAGTCTTCCGTCCGACGATTTAAAAGGCCGGATTATCGGAAAAGAGGGCCGCAATATCCGCACTCTCGAAAGATTAACCGGCGTAGAAGTGATTGTTGATGAAACGCCTGGAGCCATCACCCTCTCTTCATTTGATCCTCTGCGGCGGGAAATCGCTAAAACCGCTTTAATAAAGCTTATGGCCGACGGCCGGATTCAACCGGCAAGAATTGAAGAAAAAGTTGAAGAAGCTAAAAAGGAAGTAAACAAAAAATTACTGGAGGCGGGTGAGGCCGCGGCTTACGAAGTTGGAATTTTGGGCCTGCCGAAAGAACTAATCGTGCTTTTGGGCCGTTTGGCGTTTCGCACCAGCTACGGCCAAAATGTCCTGATTCATTCAATTGAAATGGCCCATCTCTCCGGCATGATGGCAAAAGAATTGGGCGCCAACGTTGAAATCGCTAAAAAAGCGGCGCTACTCCACGATATCGGCAAAGCGGTTGACCATGAAATTGAAGGAACCCATATTGAACTCGGAAGAAAAATTCTTAAAAAATACGGCATTGATGAAGCCGTGATTAGGGGTATGGAATCGCATCATGAAGATTATCCCTTTTCTACTCTTGAATCGTATATTGTAACCGCCGCCGATGCTCTTTCCGGAGGCCGACCCGGCGCGCGGCGCGATACGATTGAAAACTATATCAAACGGCTTACCGAGCTCGAAAGCATTGTTAATTCTTTTGAAGGAGTGGAAAAATCATACGCAATTTCTGCCGGCAGAGAAATTAGAGTTTTTGTTTCTCCGCAAGCCATTGATGATCTAAGAGCGCTGCAATTAGCGAAAGAAATTGCCAAAAGAATTGAAAGCGAATTGAAATATCCGGGCGAAATTAAGGTTAACGTGATTCGGGAAACGAGGGCTATTGAATATGCCAGATAATAGAAATATAGAAAATATAAAGCAACATTAAAAAATCAGTAGACTTTATGAAATTTTTTGAAAGGTTATTTAATGGCAGTGTAGAAAAAGAAAATCAAGATAAAGCGCTCGCCGAAATAGAAAATCCGCCAAAAAACGAGCCGGCTCTTGAGCTTGAATCACTAAAAAAAATAATAGAACGGCGCAGCACTCCCGAAGAAACACTTTTGGAATCAAGAGAAAAATCAAAAAGTACACCTTTGGGAGGAGGCGTAAACCAAACAGAATTTATAGAGTTGCGTGATGACGGTTCGGGTGTTTTCAAATCGAAAAAAGGCGAAAATATAAATTTGCGAGAGGGCATCGAGGCAGGCACATATTTCAAGCGAGAGCGTGCCGCATATTTAGTAAGTCGTTTCCTTGGTTTTGATCTTGTGCCACCCACCGTTATACGGGAACTGGACGGAGAAATAGGAAGCTTTCAGCAGTTTGTCACTGATACAAAAAATTGGTATGAAGTACTCGATAGTAAAAAGCTACTCCTTGAATCACAACTTATAGCGATGTGGATTTTTGACTATATTGTATGGAATTCAGACAGGCACGGTGGCAACTTTTTAGTGAAGGAAGATAAAATATATGCAATTGATCACGGTTTGTGTTTTGGTAATGCTCACCCTTATAAGTTTCAAGAATTCTTTGATACTCCCGTTCCGAAAGAAATTATAGAAAAACTGGCATCATTCGCTTCCTGGGAGGAGGGGGTAGACATTCTACGCGATCTTTTGGAGGAACTATTAGAAAAACAAGAAGTTAGCGCCTGCATAGCGCGAATTAAAAACATCACCGGCTTATTACAGGAAAAAGAATCTATACATTATGGCGCCCTTAATTTCTTTCCAAAAGAAAAAAGGTAAATTCCAATATATGCACAAAGTAGAGATTTACAAACTACAAAACGACGGGGCTCAGGTTGTAATTGCAACCTGTCGTCTACAAGATGGGACGGTTGATTGTGATGGAGATATGAATTTCGTAACACATCTTAAAGAAGAGGGTATTATTGATTATTCGCAAAAAGCGCACACGAAAGTTTTCCCAAAAGATGGAATGCTATTTCTTAAACAACTGCAATACAATTTTAAATCGGGATATTTAAACGCTTCCGAGGTCATAGAAGAATAATTGGACAGCTTCAGACCTGATATCGCATCCGTAAAATACAGATGATTGCTATTGGCAATAGTTTTCATATATAATTACTATGGTCGTATTTTAACTAATTATAAAAAATATTTTATAAATTCTAATCATATGAACAAGGATAAATTAGTTGATATGGTGGCGGCAAAGCTTGGCAGCACCAAAGCCGAGGCCGAAAGAGCCATCAATGCTGTATTAGATGAAATCACCGCCGCTCTCCAAAGAGGCGAAGAAGTGTCGCTTACCGGTTTCGGCGCTTTTATGGTTTCATCAAGAAAAGCCCGCGCCGGAGTAAATCCGAGAACGGGAGAAAAAATTCAGATTGCGGCCGTAAAAGTGCCCAAATTCCGCGCCGGAAAAAATCTCAAAGAAGCCGTAAGATAAGGGATTTGCCAAAAATCATTGCCTCTCGGCGATGATTTTTTGTTTCAAGTCGTTGACAGACGACTTTTTTAACTGCTATTCTTATTTCTTAAAGTGGTTATTTAAACAGATGTGTCAGGAGGAAAAAAGTGAAAAAAAGTAAGGCCATATTTGTCGAAGTAAAAGGCACTGAGCTAAAGCCAACCGTATTTGTTGGAGGGGGAAAGACCAAACAGACTTCAAAAGAACGGAATGCTTTAGCAAAAGAAATTGGAAAACTGATAAAAATATATAAAAAAGCGCAAGCGCGAAAACGCCGCCTGTTAAAAAGCAAAAAGAAAAAGCCCTAAGCCGGGAAGTAGAACTTTGACAAATGTTTTGCAATGCAAAACATTTTTTTTGCTGAAAGCAGTCAAAGTTTCACTTCCCGGTAAGGGGCTTTTTATATTGAAAAATAAGTCAAAAAAGAATATAATTCCAAAAATCGCGGGCGTCGTATAACGGCAGTACGGGACCCTTCCAAGGTCCAGACGTGGGTTCGATTCCCATCGCCCGCTTAAAAACCCAAAACCCCCGCTCTGCGGGGGGCTTTTGGTTTATTTAAATTTTTGTAAACCGACCTTTTCTACTCTTTTATAACATTCTGGTAGTAAGGTTGGTTTCTTTAGAAAGCGCCAGTTGAACAACCGAAGCGATAATGTTTTTAAACAAAAGCGCCGTCATTAAAAGCGACCCCAAAACCGAAAGTTGGACGACAAATCGCGTTTTTATAAATATACCCAGAGCGAATGACAAAAACGCCTGCGGATGCGCTATATCGACGGCTAAAACTGGCGCCACATATTCTATTACCCGCGCTACATAAACATTGTGGCCGATTAGGTACATAAAAAACGCAAAAACCGCCGTTTCAATGGCAATATACGGCAAAACTTTTCTGCCAAACCAAATAAAATACACTTTTCTCATTATTTTTGTTTTTAAATCAGTCATGTTTTGTTTTATCGTTATTAACAAAATCCCTTAGCATTTTCTTGGCTCTGAAAAGCTTCATTTTTAACGCCGGAATAGTCAATGACTCGCGTTTAGCTATTTCTTTATATGACTTATCCTCAATATAATACAACGATATCAGCCGTGCTAAAGGTTTCGGAAGATGCGATATTAATTCGGCGGTTACGGATTTGTTTTCACTTTCTAAAACTATGTTTTCGGTGGAAAGGTTTTTCTCGCTGGCAAGTTCCAGGTCTAATGGATCCAAAGATTCGGCCTGCCACTTTTTGCTTATTTTGCGGTAGCGGCTGATAGCCGTGTTGACCAAAATTTTATAAGCCCAGCTTTTGAATTCAATGCCTTCAATTTTTTTAAATTTTTTTCCGTGGAGATAAATCTTAACGAATGTTTCCTGAACAACATCTTCGGCTTCTTCCTGATGTCTGACCACGCTAAGCGCCTTTCTTATAAACGCCTCCTCGTAGCGGTCAACTAAAATCTTAAAAAGCGCCGGCTTATTTAAAGAAGCTGTTAAAATTTCTTCGTCTCTAAGCGGGCTTAAAGCGTAATTTGATTCTTCCGGTTCAAAATTCATAATTTTATTATATAACGAAACT
>Ga0209515_10002304_pt1 | contig 29712 bp, 26 predicted proteins | sample Subgroupgradi54m_FD_187454 | JGI IMG/M metagenome (GOLD analysis project Ga0209515, IMG submission 187454) | Subsurface groundwater microbial communities from S. Glens Falls, New York, USA - GMW60B uncontaminated upgradient, 5.4 m (SPAdes)... ... | reverse complement strand
CTTGTGTTTCCAAAAATGCACGGAGTGAATCACGATGAGGCTTATCTATTTGATTTTTATAAGCAATTTCAATTGGTACCACGCGACCGCCAACTCGCACCACAAAATCAATCTCTTGCTTACCGCTCGGCTCACGATTAAGTTTGGTCGCTCGCATTTTTTCTATTATACGTTCTCATTCTATGGCAATTAGCACAGACAACTTCACATTTGGCAATTTCTTTTTCTATTGTTTCCATACTTCTTCCTCCAACAGATGATCGAGAAACTGGGAATTTTTTTTGCCCTCTAACGTGGTCAAGATCCATAACATACCAATGATATTTTTGACCACAATCCTTACATGGAACATCTTTGCTCTTAATAACAATCTCTCTTGCTTTTTTTGCTCTTTGTTTATGGTAAGCCGCAAAATGTTCAGGTTTTTTTGCCCGTAAAATAAGTGCGTATTTACTTCTACAGCTTGTACATTGGCGAGAAGCACCTTTCTTTATTGTTTCTCTGCTACATTTTGAGCATTTAATCATTTCCATGTAGCTATTATAACATACTTATCATAGCTAGCTACTATACATAGCTAAAATCCAGCAATAAACCCTTGATTTATAAGGGAAAATCGGATAGTAACTTCTACTATACGTAGCTAATTAGGCTGTCAAGAGCGCATATTTTCATAATTTATACATGGCCATTACATTAGAATACCCTTTATATTAGCAGAAAAATGGCCTTTTTGCTCCATAATTTTATTACCAATTACATGAACTATGTCTATTTCTCGACCAAAGACATCGCTCTTGAAACATCAATCAACATTATTTACCAAAGCCGGAATATATTTAGCAAAATCATTGGCAAGTGCACCTGTCATAAAATCTTCGGAGCAAAGCATCGAATCCACTAATCTGGCTTCTATAAAATCGGGCATAACATCTTCCGGTGACACTTCGGTTGTCCAGCCATTGGCAACCTTATCGTTGAGCGGTTGCATATGAATTTGAATTGTCCGTAAGCACGTTAGGTATTCTTCAATTCTCATTTCTGGCTCTGATTCAATTCCACCTTTGGCATGAGCAAGATTATCATTTCTATTGTCAATCAATTCTTTTATTTGTTTGATCGCCTCCCCATCTAAGCCAATCAATTTTAGCAAATCTGGGATTGTCCGCTCGTTTAGTAGGGCAATGTCAAAAACAGATTCAGGATTTAATACTGCCTCGCGTTCTCGCCCTCGGTCTATGGTGAATACCAACTCATATTCTGCCCTTTTTTCCCTTGAAATTCGTAGGATTTTATATTGCAATGCCATCATAAAGAGTAAGTGAAATGGCATCACCGCAAATGATCGCACCACCGCCTCGCCCCCGTCCAACGTGGTAAATGCTTGCCAGAGATGATCTATGTAGTCATTTTCCGGAGTATCTCGGCGAATGGGCAAATAGTCAAAAATTTCTTGTGCATCTTCATACATAACTATTCTGACCAAAGTTTGGTGATGGTTTCTTTGGTTTTTTGGTCGTAGATTGCAATCAGTTTTTTGGAAGATTCCACCAGTGCGCGCTCGGCTTCGATTTTTTCCACAATTTGCTTTTGGATTTCGAGAGGCGGGAGAGGGATTTCAAAAGATGATAATTGTTTTATCGTAAACTGTTGTAGCGTTGCTCCTTGTTTAAGAGCCAACAACTGATTTTGGGTATAATCACTCATCAGTATTGAAATTAAATAAAGCGGTATGAGATTCTCCTTTGATCTTAGCCATGCAATCTGAGAGTTTAGATTTGCACCATTGAATCTTTCGTCAACAATCGCAACTTTTCCAATCTCGCCGCGGTTTGTAAAAAGAATATCGTTTGTTTTTAGATGCCCTTTCTTTAATTGAGTGTGCTTTTCTTTAGAAATGTACTTAACATCATTATCATCAATTTTGCCATCAATAAGATTAGTTCCTCGAATAAAAGGAACTCCTGTGGACACCATTTCGTCCGATCTCGGATAGTTTGAGGAGTGATTTCCGTCACCAATCTCACACACCTCCCCCAATTTCACCTTCTCCCACTCTGGATCGATGTCAATTTTTGGCTTCCAACTGTCGGCAATTTGCTTGGCACCAGCGATGATGCCCGCGTAGCCGTCCAGCTCCGCCACGATTTGCTCTTGGATTTCAAAGGGTGGGAGAGGAATTAGAAATGGTTTTAATGCACTACCAGTTATCTGTGGTTGTGCCGCTCCCGTAATAACAGAGGATAAGTCTGTACTGCGTAAAAGATAGAACAAGTATCTTTTATTGAGATTATTTTCCTTTGGCTTGATAACCATCGCATTTCCTGTAATCCAAGATCTCGGCTCCGTAAAATTAACGGTTCCACAAGTAGCGCCGCGACAAGTAACTGCAACTTCTGCCTCTTCGTGATTATATTCATCAAAAAATCCGATCACACCATTCGCGCCAAAAACTTTATACTTTCCAGATTCTTTAATTTCGTTTGATGTAATTGTTTTGGGTTGATAGACATCGCAAACATCTCCCAACTTCACCATCGGCCATTTAGCGTTGGTGTAGTCGGTTGCTATTCGATAGCGTTCTACAGAAAGATTATATTCGCCATTCTCGGCAATTTTTGATTTTTCTACATAGACCGCGAGCTTGTTTTCTACTTTTTCTCCCGTGTTCCATCTATTCAAAATAGTAAGCGCTTGGGGCAAATCATTTTTTGTGCTGACCCTTCTTTGTGCGCCAAGATCAAATCCATCGCTTTCTATTTTTACAAACAAAATTTCTTTGCTTATTTTTGCCAGTTCGTTATTGAAAAGCAAAATGCTTGTTTTCACTCCGCTATATGGCGCGAATACTCCTTGTGGCAAGCTGACTACGGCATAGAGGCCATCTTCCACGAGATTTTTGCGAAGTTGTTTATGCGCCGTGCCTGATTGAAAAATAATCCCCTCCGGCACGATGATACCAGCGCGTCCTTTTGGTCTTAAATGGTTCATTATGTAATCCACAAATAGCACTTCTGAACGACTGGAAGGAATACTAAATTTGTTGTGCGGTTTGATTCCGCCTTTTGGCGACATAAACGGCGGATTGGCAAGAATCACATCAAATTTATCGTTCCAGCGTTCTTCACTTGAAAGCGAATCGTATTGGAAGATTTTCGGATTTTTGAATTGATGCAGATACATATTGACCTGCGCTATACGCACCATCGTCGGGTCTATGTCATAGCCCTCAAAATTCGCCATCAATTTTTTGCGCTCATCAGGCGTGAGAGTTTTTTCTTTTTTCTTCAGATCGTCTTTGCCGTCGTGCTGTTCTAAAATATGTTTGTACGAACTCACTAAGAATCCGCCCGTGCCACAAGCAGGATCAAGCACTTTGTCATCTTTGGTCGGATTCACGACATCAACAATGAAATCAATGATATGGCGCGGAGTGCGAAATTGTCCGGCATCGCCTTGGCTCGACATTATGGAAAGTAGATATTCGTAGGCATTGCCGAGTTCTTCGGGGTGCGAGTAGTCAAAATAATCAATTTCTTTAAGAAAAAGGCCGAGCGTTTCGGGAGAGCGGTATGGTAAAAAAGCGGATTTGAAAATTCCACGAAAAAGCTCCGGTAACTGTTTAGCCTGCGAAAACTTAATCAACGCCTCGGAATACAGATTCATTCGCTCTTGGTTGCCCATACGTGCGTCCATAAGCCGTGTCCACGCATAATGTTCCAAGTCGCCCACAAAAAATGATGGCTCGCCACCGGCTTTTATCGCCGCTTGATCCATATCGTCCATGAACTTATAAATCAGCGCATTAGTGATTTGATCAATTTGCGAAGTAGGATTTGGAACAACACCAACCAAAACTTGGCGAGCAGAATCTATATGTCGTTTTGTGTCGGTGTTCATAGTTTTATAAATTCGTTAAGTGATAGGCGTAATCACGGACATATTGCGGTACTGTCGTTTTATAACCATTGAGCTTTTGATAATCTTCAAAGTCAAACGAGGCGCAATGATAAAATTCTGCCGGTTGGTTGCGTTTGACAATGTCGCGCACTTCTTCATCAACGATGTACGCCTTGAAATAATTTTTTGCCGGTTGATAGTGCGCCTGATCAACATTATAAATCTCCACAAATTTTTCCCATTCTGATTCCAAGAGGTCATCTTTCATTTCAAAAGTTTCTTTGTCGCCAAAAGCAACCTGCAGGAATTCTTTGACGGTAACTCGACGATCAACACCGAAGATTTTGCGGATTTTATCAAGATTCAAAAAATATTTTGGCTTATCAAAAATCTGCTTTTTGGCAAAATCTTCCGCTTCTTCGGTGTCGCCATTTTCCCACATATTTTTGAGCGTTTCGTTACCGAGTATATCTTCTTCAACGGCGCGCCTGAAGCCCTCGCGATCAATGCGCATAATCACTCCACCCGGAGTTTCGGAAATCGTTGCTAATTGGTCAGAAGTGGCAAGATCAATCGGACCCTTTACCCCTACCGGTGGTGGATCGCCGCCCGGGCCATCGGTGCCGGGTCCATCGCCACCTGGACCAGGCGGATCGGTTATCACACCGCCACCAGTTACAGGAAGTTTTATTTTTTCATCATAAGGAAATTCTTTTTCAAAATATTCACAGGTGGCAAAAAAATCGAAAAATTTGAATTTTTCTTTTGGCTCATTGATTGGATCATTTTTATAGTCGTTATATTCAAACTGCCATTTCCTCGTTCCTCGTCCTTTTATCTGCACAAAATCAGTCGGACTAAACACCGGACGCATAAGAGCAATGTTGAGCAGATCTTGGCAATCGTAGCCGGTAGTCATCATACCGACAGTAACAGCAACGCGGGTTTTGCTTGTGTCATAGCCTTCTGGTCGGTTTGATTGTCCGCTGAGGCGATTATTGGCGAAATTGATAGTCATTTGCTGGGCGTTCGCTACTTGAGAAGAAACCTGCATGGCAAAATTTGATTCACTGTATTGTTCCGGCCATTTTTCAAAAGCCAATTTGTTCAGGATGTTCGTAATTCGCGCCGCGTGTTTTTGTGATACGCAAAAGACGATTGATTTTCCAAATAGATCTACTCCTAATTTTTTCGCGGCAGGATCAAAAAGTCCGTTATCAATAAGCGCCTTGCACATGGCGATATTGGTTTCTTCATTAAAAATTTTCCGCTCATAGTGGCGTTCATTAAATACCTCGTCAATAGTCTCGCCACTTTCCGTGAGCGTATGAACGGCATAGCCATCTTCCGAGAGAAGTTCTGTGGTTATTTCTGTTCGTGCGTCAACAAGTGTTGGCTTAATCAAAAATCCTTCTTCTACTCCTTTTTCTAAATCATAGGAGAAAGTTGGATTTCCGGATTCGCACCCAAACGTTTTGTAGGTATCAATCAAAAGTCGGCGCTCGTATTCTCTTTGACTATCTGCGCCTTCGGCATCGAATCCCCGCAAATAATTTTTTGGGGTGGCGGTAAGTCCCAGTTTATAGCCGACAAAGTATTCAAAAACTGCTCGGCTATTGCCACCAATAGAGCGGTGGGCTTCATCTGAAATAACTAATTCAAAATCAGTTGGGGAAAATTCTTTTTTATAGCGATCACCGGCAAGAAAGGTTTGAATGGTGGAGACTACGATGCTGGCATTTTGCCAAGAATCACGACTGTCTTTATAGATAACGCTTCTGAAATCATGGCCAAGATATTGAGAAAATGCTTTTTGCGCTTGATCTTCAAGTTCTAGCCGGTCAACAAGAAAAAGCACACGACGCGCGTTGCCGGATTTGAGAAATAGTTTTATTACTGCCGCCGAAATAAGAGTTTTGCCGGTACCGGTTGCCATCTCAAAAAGAAATCTCTGACTTCCACCTTTTGCTGATTCTTGAAGCGCCTTGATTGCCTGTACTTGGTAAGGACGAAGTTGTTTGAGATTATTTTGCTTTAAAAATTCTGCCCTTGTCGATTCATCCTGAAATGCAGGATCTGTCGCATATCCTGGGATTTGTGTTTCTACAATATAATTTTGATCAATAGATGTTTGTGCTAGTTCTAATGGGTTTGGGATATATTTTTCGTATTGCGTGATTGAATCTTGTGTCGGAAAACGAGAAATGGTGTCTGGATTCCCGTGTTTAGTGTCCCAAAAATAATGAATATTTCCGTTTGAGAGAATTACAAAACGAGCACCAGCATTTCTGGCGTAGTTTCGTGCCTGTTCTTTGGCGGATAGCGGATCAATAGATTCTTTTTTCGCTTCTACTACAACGAGTGCGCGACCATCCTTATCGAGCAACAGGAAATCAATGAATCCTCGCGCTTCGTTTTCAAAGTCATCGCCAAGTTCAGCATATTTAACACCCGGCTCAAGTTGAATGTTGGCTTTACCTTTCTCATTATCCTCAAAACGCCACCCCGATTCTTCAAGGAGTTTGTTTATTTTTATTCGTGCTTTTGCTTCTTTGGGATTTGCCATATAAATTTATTTTTGGATTTCTTCATAATCCTCTGGCTTACCGATAACTCTCACTAACTCTTTAGAGCCATCGACAGAAATAGCCCCACACTTACATGGGGTTAAATTACCGTGCGTAATAGAAAGAACCTCAGTGCCACACTTCTTGCACTTGATGCCTGCCCCGTTAGAGGTGGCAGACTCTCTAACGGGGTGAATTTCTTTCTCAGTTTTGTTGGCGATTTCCTTTGCCATACATTTACCCCCACACCCCCACACCAAAATTTGGTAGTGGGGGCACACCAAATTACTTGGTGCTTTCGGTTATACGTTTCTTTAATTGCGTGAATGCTCGACTTCGCAACTTTAAACTAGCCTCTCTTTTTCTGGCATCGCTTTCTGACTTGTACGCTTCATAGTATACAAGTTCGAACGGCTTTCGAGATTTCGTTGAGAATACTTTACCTTCGTTGTGTTCCTTAAAGCGCTTCCTAAGATCAGTGGTTGATCCAAGATAAAATTGCGAATCTTTTTTGCTTTTCAAAATGTAGGTGTAATTCATAGAATTTGGTGTGGGGGTTTATTTTTCCTTTTCCAAAGCCAGTCTAAGCGAAAACAATGCCTCTGACTTAAGCTTTGCCTTTGCCCACGATTTCTGTTTCTCGGTGAGTAATTCACCCTGACCTGCGAGAATGTTGTTGTCATCAAATTTTTCCATCACATCAATGCACTTTTTCAAAAACTCTGCGTACGACACACCCATACGGTCCTCAACAATTTTCTTATTAACAGGCCAGTCGTGAGAAAGGAAAAACTGAACATCAAAAATATCGCGGTTCGTTTTGCCGATCCGCTCATACATAGCACAAAGCTTATGAGCAACCATGTCTTCCTTGACCATTACCTGCATGGAAATACCAAGGAATGATTCCACTGCGTACTTTGAGCCAAACTCCCGACAATTTATTTCCACCTTAACATTTTGAGCATTGATGTCCTTGTCGTCATAAGAGAGAACATAGAGAAGATTGAATCTTTTTTTCCGTGCCTCTTTTAGCGTCCCATAATTCTCAATAATTGTCTTGACTCGCTCAAAAACATAGTCCTCCTTTTCCGGATCAAGCAAATCAAAATCCAAATCCACTGAAAAGCGGTCCAGATCATAGAAAAATGTAGCGGCTGTCCCGCCTTTGAACCCCAAGATCGGACTGATGGTTGCATCAGTGTAGATATCCTTGAGAATCTTTATAAGAATGTTTTTATGTTTTGAAGTATCAAGAGTCATATGATTATTATTTTAGATCTTTCTCAAATGCTTTATGGTACATTTTCACCATCTTTGCCATGCGTTTATTGCCACCATAAATGGGTAAAATTTCATGTACTTTTTCCCAATTCATAGCCGAAAGATTATCAAAATGATAATCTTTGTTGAGATAGATAACATCCAAAAATGCTCTCTCTGGCGAAGCGATACTGTAATTTTCTCTTGACTCTATGCCAATCTGATTGGTAAGAATGGTATCCTTTATTTTTTTATAAGAATATTTCTGTCCATCACACTCAATTTCTTTTGTGGTATACGACGCAACAAAAATATGACCGTACAACTGGAAAGTAATTCCAGCGGCGCCTAAAGCCGTCTCCATGCTGATATATGAGGGAGTATATATTTTTGTAGCCAACTCATATTTATCGTAATTCTTGTCTTTGGAGTAAATGCCCCTGCGTACAGCATTCATTTTACCTGCCTTAACATAACGGTGAATCTTCTTCTTAATGAAATTCACATCAGATTCTGCCCAAAGCAAAATAAGGTCTTTAAAAGTAAAGACAGTTTTCTTGGATCTCATTAAGTCTAAAATGTAGTCTTTTTCCATAAATTTACCCCGTTAGATAACTTTAATGTACCTCGTTCAACACCGCACCAAAATGCTCACATATCTAACGGGGTGAATGGTTTATACCCTATTGGTACCCAAATATGGGTACCTTTGGTTTAAATTATATGCTATACTGCAAATAAGCGCAAGGGCTTATAAAGGTAAGTAGGGCTTCCTTGAGCGAAAAAGCTTTTATTGTTTTTCTTGACTGGTACTCCTTCATTTCATCATTCACCAAAGCATCCGCTTCTTCCGCGTCTTTGCCTGTGAGACAGGAGGTGGGTACGGCTCGTTCAGTGAGCTTGCAATATCCCGTACTTACAAATTCCGTCCACAGCTCAAATTGTCAAAATCACCCCTTGTAACCAATTCCCCAGTCGCACGGCTTCATAGTTGAAACAAAACAATGTATAATTCATTGCAGTCGTAATTTTATTAGAAAATATTTTTATTATGGAAAAAGATAAAACAACAAAGCAAATTTGGATTGGAGTGATAATTGTCGTGGTGATTGGTTTGATTTTTATATCGCAAAAAAGTAATAAGAAGGAATCTGTAAACAGCGGGGCAAATGAGCCTACAAAGGAAACCTCCGCAACCGCTCCGGGAGGACAAACCACCACGGTTAAAACCACAACGACAACCACCTCTGTCAAAAAGCCGATGGTTAGCATTGTTCAACTGACTGACACGCAAGGCTTCAAACCTTTTCTTGTTGAAATCAAGCGAGGCGACAGTGTTGAATTCTTAAACAACAGCAACAAGGCAATGGTTATCCGCTCTAACGACACACCACCAGAAAATTTTTATCCGGGATTTTCGCAATCGGGAGCGCCTTTGGGCAAGGGGGGCAAATTTATTTTCGCTTTCACCACGCCGGGCGCTTGGTCTTACTATAATCTCAATAGCAAGAATGATGTGGGCGTGATTATTGTGAAGTAGACGGATTATAAAATTAGATTTCTCAATAAAACTCCGCCCCGTCCCGCGAAGCGGAACGGGGCGGAGGTGAAATTTTAATTCAATTCCTTCAAAAGACTCGCCATGTTGAGCACCTCGGTCGCCATCTCCACTTCCCCATCGTTATTCACCTTCCATTTTGAACGCGGACGGTCAGCATAAAGCTCCACTCCTATATTATCGGGGTCATTGAGATATAGAGCTTCAGAGACACCGTGGTCGGCCGAACCTGTCAGCGGATAATTGGCATCAATAAGTTTCTGCAAAACTTTTGCCAGCTCTTTGCGTGATGGATAAAGAATTGCAAAATGGAAAAGTCCCGAGTGTCCGGCTGGTGGCGGTTTGACTCCCTTGCCTGCCCAAGTGTTGAGCCCAATGTGATGATGATAGCCTCCAGCCGAAAGAAAAACTGCCGAATCTCCATATTTGGTAGTCACTTCAAATCCGAGCAAATCGCGATAAAACGCAAGCGACCGTTCTAGGTCGGCAACGGTTAGATGAACATGGCCAATGGTTACTTCGGGATGGATTTTCATTTTAACTTCGGGGTCAAACTTCGGTGTCAGACCCCTCACAAAAAGGTTACTCATTGTATAATTTAGTCCTCCTTTTTTACCAAATTGTTTTACTAATTTTTTCACGCGCATGGCTAGGCTAACCGTGTAGGACGATGTTGGAAACTATTTCACTTCCTCCCATTCATTTTTTTGATACCCGAAAATAGCAACTCTATCTCCACCTACAATCTCTCCATCTTGATAATATGAAACCTCAATAGAAGTCTCAAGAGTCATTACCTTATTGGGAAGTAGACCTTTCCTTGTGTATAAGTATTCACTCATCTCGCCAGGTTGTTTCCCCTCAATTCTTAAATCAAGTAAACAAAGCCCTTGTTCGTCATACAGCTCTCGAAGGGTGGTAAATTTTTCCGGAGGTTCCATCCTTCGATCAATGATCTCCATTACTTCTTCTTTCGTTGGGATATGTTCTGGTTCTTTTTCAATTTCGTTTTCCATTAAGTCATAATATCATAGAAAATAATTTGCTGGGGGGGAAGGAATCGGACCTTCATACACAGCTCCAAAGGCTGTTGTCCTGCCGTTAGACGACCCCCCAATATTTTATTAGCTGTCAACTATTAGCGGTTAGGTGTTAGTTCCGACCTAAAAACTAACAACTACAAACTTTGACCATTTTGTCCCAAAATGCGCGCCAGCGCAAGCTCTATAGGCAAAGCGGGAATGTAGGCGCGACCGACGGCGTCGGAGGCAACAAGAAGTTCAAAGAGAAGCGCGGAAGAGATTGCCGAATTTGGCGCGACAGAGAGCTTTTTTATAAAAGCAAAATCCTCGGGCGAAACTTCCTCGGCAATTTCCGCCTCCATTTCCTTGGCGTATCGCAAAAGCAAAACGAAACGCAATTTCAAAAGCGCGAGCTTCATAAAAACTTTGGCATCAACATTGGCGTTTAGGGCTTCGTGGAGAGCTGTCAAAGCGCTGTCAATTTTTTTGGCTTCAAGCGCCTCAATAAAGCTATTTACGATTTCCGACCGAGGCGCGCCAGTAACCATTTCCACTTCGGCAAGCGTAATTTTTTTGTCTTTGGAAGCGCTGATTATTTTTTGCAAAATCCCCTGCGTGTCCCGAAAAGAGCCGTCGCCTAACAGCGCTACAAGCTCGGCCACGCCAGATTCCAAAACAAAACCTTCTTTTTTCGCAATAGCAACGACGCTCTCCCGCAAAATTTCCTTCGTCGGTTTTTTGAATTGGAAAACTTGGCAACGCGAAATAATGGTCTCCGGCACTTTGTCGTATTCGGTCGTAGCTAAAATAAAAACCACATGCGCTGGCGGTTCTTCCAAAGTTTTGAGAAGAGCGTTAAAGGCGGATTTGGAAAACATGTGCACCTCGTCAAAAATGTAAACTTTATATTTTGAATTGAAAGGCAAAGTGCTGACCGCTTCGTTCAAGGCGCGCATTTCGTCCACGCCGTTGTTTGAAGCGGCGTCAATTTCGTAAATATCTTCTGGGCTTGCGCCGATTTCCTGCGCCACAATGCGAGCGACCGTCGTCTTGCCTGTACCCCGTGAGCCCGTCAAAAGATAAGCATGAAAAATGTTGCCGAGTTTCAAAGCTCCTTCAAGCGTCTTTACAATATGTTCCTGACCAATGACATCCTTAAACGATTTTGGCCGGTATTTGCGATAGAGGGCGGTTATTTCTGCAGAAGACATCAAGGTAGTATAACAAAATTTTTAGAGAAAAAGAAAAAATTAACAAACGGAAACGGGTTACCTTTTACACAACTATAGCAAGTAGTGTTTAGATAACCCGTTCTTTTTGCTCTATAGACATACCCAGAGAAGGAGCTGGGAAACGACCGTCTGCGGGGGATTATAGGTGGGATGGAAACTTGGTCGTTGGTAGAGCAATTTTTACACACAGACCTTAGATAGGCCGACCTTAACAATAGCACTATTCGGCAAAAAAGAAAAGTGCTGATAATCAAATCAGCACGGGAAACTAGATGAACCTAGAAAAAAGACGAGAAGCGACGGACTGCGTTAGCAATCTTAGACTTTGAGAGTGGGCTAAAAATAGGGGTGTCAACTTTATCTTGCGGTTTAAGAATCTTTCGCAAAAAATCGTTGAGGGCAGAATCGCCGTCCTCAAAAACTCGCGCGAGAACCTCCCAGAAAGCTTGGGCGCCTTCTTCATCGTAGTTCACCATCCAATTGCAAAATTCAGTCAGTTCGTCCTCCGAAAAATGGAATTTTAAATCGTTTTGGTGGAAGAACGAAAAAAGATTGCTGATCAACTTTGTCTGGTCGGGAAAACGGTGGAGAAGCAAATTTTTTTGTATTCGCATAACACAATTTGGGTTTTGGGTTCAAGGTTCAGAAAACTAACTTTAATACTATAGTATAACTCTGCCCGTAGCAATAGTTTTTCGTTCCGCATAAGATGCTCCACCGATACCAATATACCTGCCCGCCATTGCCTAAGACGGCTTCAGGCTTTGGCAGGCGGGCGAATGATACGAATAGCTACGAATAAATACCCGAAGGACTATTTTCTTAGATACCCATTCACAATCGCTTCAACCTCGCTCGCGCTATTTGTTTCCATCAACTTCATTCGCAATTCCCTCGCTCCATCAAATCCTTCCACATAAGCCTTGAAATGTTTTTTCATAATGGCAAAATTTTTGATTCCGCCCAAAAGTTTTTCAAAAAGTTTGGTATGTTCAAGCATGATTGCGAGTTTCTCTTTGACCAACGGGGAAAGGACGAACCTTTCTCCCGACCCAAGGTTCGTCCTTGAGGAGCTGGCAAAGAGCCATGGATTGCCGAAAATGGCGCGACCGAGCATCACGCCGTCAGCGCCAGACTCCTCTGCTTTCTTTCGCGCGTCAGCGAGGTCAAGCGCGTCGCCATTGCCAAAAATTAAAGTTTGAGAGCCTAATCGGTCTCGAATGGCCACGGCCTCGCGGACATGTTCCCACCGCGCCGGAACGAAGGACATTTCTCTTCTAGTGCGAGCGTGAATGGTTACGACGCTCGGCTCCTCTGCCAAAAGTTCTGGGAGCCAGATGGCGAGTTCATTTTTGTTATAGCCAATTCGCGTTTTCACTGAAACCGGCAATCCGAGTGCGCCAATTTTGGCGCAGCGGATAAGCTCGCGCGCGAGCTTTGGATTTTTCATCAGCGCCGCGCCACAACCTTGTTTTTCAACTCCCCTGTCGGGACAGCCCATGTTGATATCCAAACCGTCAAAGCCGAGTTGCCTTACAAGCGCGGAGGCCTCGCGCATCTTTTCCGGATTCGCGGTAAAAAGTTGCGCCACAATCGGTCGTTCGGCTTCGCTGTAAAGCAAGTCAATCAAAAGCTTTGTCCGACCGACTGGATGACACAAACCGTCAGCCGAAACAAACTCCGTAAAGGAAACATCCGGCTTGCCGTACTTGGCGATAACTCGCCGAAAAGCCACGTCGGTAACATCCGCCATCGGCGCCAAAACCATAATTGGTCTTTTCAGTTTTGTCCAAAATCCCGGGTTCATTCGGACAACTGTAGCACCAGTCTAGAACTTTGACAAAAAAGACAATTTGTCCTAAAATTTCGGGAGTTGAAAATCGTACAAATTATGAATAAAACCCTCTCGGAACTGTTGTTGTTGGGAAAAAGCCTGCGAACATTTGACACCGAGCCGATGAACTTCAGAAACTTCAAACTTCCGCGCCTGTCCAAACCGAGACCGCAAAAGCAAAAAGAGAAAACTTTCCGCAACCTCTGGACTGGCGATTAGCCGGAAAAAGAAAAACATTTCAATCCGTCTCTGCCCCCGATTTTCGCGGCGAAAATCGGGGGCTTTATTTTATTTCAACTCCTCCTCCGTAAGCTCAATTGATGACCCCGACTTCACCTCGCCCGAAATAATTTTTTGGGCAATCACCTGCTCCACTTTTTCTTGGATAGCGCGATTCATCGGCCGAGCGCCGAACTGCGGGTCGGTGCCAGCGTCCATCACGGCTTTCAAGAGCGCATCATTTATCACAAGCTCAATGCCCTTCTCCGTCAATCGTTTCTGCAATTTCTTGAGCATCAGCATGGCGATTTTTTGCAAATTTTCCGTGGTGAGCGGATGAAACAAAATCACGCCGTCAAAACGGTTGAGCAGTTCCGGTTTGAAAATCCCCCTATTGATAATCTCCGCGATAATCGCATCTTTATTCGCGCTCAAGTCCTTGCCCTCGCCGAGCATTTTCCAAATCATATCGCTACCGGCATTTGAAGTGGCTATGATAATCAAGTTTCTGGCGTTGACTCTGGTGCCAGACATATCGGAGAAAAAACCTTCATCCAAAATTTGCAAAAACAAGTTCAAGACTTCAGTATTGGTCTTTTCAAATTCGTCCAAAAGCAAAACGCCGGTAGACTCGTCCCGAAGTTTTGACGACAGCACTCCCGCCTTGCCGTCTTCAAAAGAACCGATGAGACGAGTCAGCGCGTCATCCGTCTGATACTCCGACATGTCAAAACGAATGATTGATTCTTCCTTGCCGAAAAAAACCGAGGCGAGCGCTTTGGTGGTTTCGGTTTTGCCGACACCCGTCGGACCCAAAAACAGAAACGAGCCCATTGGTCTTTCAGAATTTTCAATATCCGAACGCGCCCGACGCAAAGCGCCGGAAATGGCTTTCACCGCTTCATCTTGGCCGATAATCCGAAGGTGCAATGTGTCCTCAAGGTGAAGCAATTTTTCGCGCTCGTCTTTACCAATCTCCCCCGTGGCAATTCCCGTCTTGCTTTCAATGACGGCTAAAACATCGCCCCGCTCCACAACGGTTTTTTTCTTGGCCTGCGCTGTTTGCGCCACTTCCGCCAAAAGGTGGATAGCTCTGTCAGACATCACGCCGTCAGTGAAATAGCGTTTCGCCCCCTCCGCCACGGCGGACAAACTTTGATAAGTGAAAAACACTCGGCTCCCGCTCTCCTCAACAAGCGAATGGTCTTCCAAAATCCGCATGGTGGAAATGATGTCTCGCGCCTTGACCAAAATTTTCTCAAACCGATGCAGAATTTTGCTGTCTTCCTCAAGGCTTTGGTGAAAGGCTCCCGGATTGGCCATGGCAATCATTTGAAAATCAGGTGAAGCGAGATATGGGTCGGCAAGGGCGATAATGTCCGAGCCTATGGCCTTGGCGCTTCCGATAAAATTCGGCAAGTCGCTCACAACCAAAATGATGTTGCCAGCGCGGACGATTTCGTTAAAAATGTGAAGCAGTTCGGATTCAAACCTTGCTTTGTCTTTTTCGGCGGCAATGAAAGCGTTTTCGTCAAAAAGAAAAATTCTTTTGTGTTCAAGCGACGGCAAGACGCTCCCCTCCGCGATGCGCGCGCCAAGCGCCATCACGATATCCAAGCCGCCGGCTCCCGGTTCTGAAACCAAAAGCGCGTTTGATTCCCCCGACCGCGCCAAAACCGCTTCAAGCGTATTCAACTCTGAAGCGTACTCGCGCGAAGCATCGCTAGTATCAAACTTCCCCCGCTCCGTAATATCGTGAGCGAACCTTTCAAGCGTGTAAGCTCCGCCGTACGACCAGTTTTTGCCGACGCCGGAAATTCTGCCAAGCTCGTCCCTGCCCCAAAACCGCGCGCGGTTTCTAAAAAACATCTCGGTGCGCTCCACCCACTCCGAAGCGCCGACCAAATCTTTTACCGAAATGTCGTGAAGGGACAAGAATTTCGCAAAAGCCGTATCAGAAGCAACCACTGCTGAAGCGACATCCGAAAGTTTTGCCGTTTGCCCCGAAATGCCGACCGAAAACTTATCCGCCGAAAAGGAAACGACAGTCCTCATCGCCAAAAACTCGGCCAAAAATTGCTTGGCCAAACCGAGGCGGGCTAACGCCCGCCGTCCCAATTTTGAAAAAATAAAAGTTCCGGTTAAATCACCGCTCCGAAAAACCTCGCTTAAAACGCCCGCGGTCTCAAATGTGATTTCGGACTTCGGCTCGGACAATCCCGCTTCGGGCAAAACCGTGGCAAGGCCGGTAAAATAATAGGAATCGTAAAAAGCGTTGAGAGCGCGAAACAAAAGCCACAAGGCTGTTGCTATAAGCAAGAGTCCGAGAACGGCCCCGCCCAGAGCTTGCAATTTTCCAAACGCAAACGACACATCCGGAGAAGAAAAAGAAAATCTTTGCGTGCCGAAAGCAAGGGCGGTGAGAATGAAAAGCGTCGCCAATAACACATTAAGCGCGGTGAGAACGCCGGCGCGCGTTTCGCGGGAAAAAATCCTATCCAAAACAATGGCGGGAGCAAAAACAGCTACGGCTTTTTTTAGTTGTTCTGAATTCATCCCGTTAGAGACAGGTCGCGGTCAACCCGCGCTCTGTATAATTATTGTTAATTTGATAATGATAACCCATGTTGCAAACTTAGTTATTCTTAAACCGTGACCACGGTCTCTAACGGGATCATATTGATTTGATAAATTGCGCCGTGCCAGCAAGAAACAAAATGAAAATAATAAACGGCAAAAACAACCAAAGAATTATAAAAATAAATCCGAGAGCAAAGGTTGCCAAGAGAGATAGCGCGCCGAAAATAATCGTCACCGAGCGGATGAGAAATCCGACAAGCCGCATCAAGGTGTTGATAAGAAACGCGCCGAAAAAACTGTCTTCTTTGCCCTTGCCTCCGCTAATGGAGAGCCTCCGCCACGGCGAGATGAGCGTCCGCATCAAAAGATTGATTGAGAAAAAATTTTCTATAAACCAAAGGTAGTTGAGGGTAATCCGAAAAATATCCCGAAATGCTTTCGTGTAGTGCCAGACAATGTAGTACCAAAAAATTTGGACAAATGCCATATCCATAAGTATATCCTAACAGTTGATTTTTGTAGCGTGCATAACTTACGCTTGCCGGAGTTTGTAGTTTATAGTTTTTAGAGGGGAAAAAAGAAGTAGAGAGAATGGCAAATTTTGCTGAAATACAATAAACTTGCTATCATTTCGTTTATGAAACAAGAAGATAAACTTTCCCATATTCGCCACTCGCTCGCCCACTTGTTGGCCGCGGCGGTTTTGGAATTTTGGCCGGACGCCAAACCGACCATCGGCCCGACGATTGATAACGGATTTTATTACGATTTTGACTTTCCGAGCGCAGACTCACGCGGACTAAACGCAGACCAACGCGGACTGTCGGACAAAGATTTGCCGAAAATTGAAAAGAAAATGCGAGAGATTTTGAAGTCGTGGGAAACATTTTCCGAAATTAAAGTTTCGGCCGATGAAGCCAAAAAGATTTTTGCCGGCAACTCCTACAAGCTTGAACTGATTGAAGAAATTGTCGCGAAAGGCGAAAAAATCACTCTCTACTATTCCGGCCCTAAAAATGGATTCAAGATTCACGATTCACGATTCAAGAACGAATTGCTAGAAACTAAAAACTACAAACTACAAACTGGTTTCTTGGACTTGTGTAGAGGAGGACATGTTGAAAACCCGTCAAAAGAAATTAAGCCCGACTCTTTCAAACTTGAACGAACCGCTGGCGCCTATTGGCGAGGCGATGAAAAAAACAAAATGCTCACGCGCATTTACGGCCTCGCCTTTGAAACTAAAGGGGAACTTGAAACTTATGAAAAGCAGATTGAAGAAGCCAAAAAACGCGACCATAAAAAACTGGGGAAGGAACTTGGGCTTTTCATGTTCCACGAAACCTCGCCTGGCATGCCCTACTGGTTGCCAAACGGTCTTAAACTTTATAACGAACTGGTAAACTACTGGCGGACAGAGCACCAAAAACTCGGCTATCAAGAAATCTCAAGCCCGCTTGTCAATAAAGCTGAACTTTGGAAAACTTCCGGCCACTGGGAACATTATAAAGACGATATGTTCATCGCGAACATGGGCGAAAACGAAGTTTACGGCATCAAGCCGATGAATTGTCCGAATGCCATGATTGTGTTTCAGTCCATGCAAGTAAGTTACAAACAATTACCGCTTCGCCTTTCTGATGTTGACCGCCTTCACCGCTATGAACGCTCCGGCACTTTGAACGGGCTTTTCCGCGTGCGTTCTTTTCAACAGGATGATTCGCACAATTTTATTTCCGAAGAGATGATAGCCTCGGAATATAATCATATCTTCGCTGTCTGCAAACAATTTTACGGCATTTTCAAGATGGAGTATTCATTTCGTCTCGGCACGCGACCAAAACAATTTTTGGGTGATGAGGCGTTATGGGACAAGGCGGAGGAAACTCTTAGAAAAATTATCAAAGAGTCGGGCATTCCCCACGCTGTGGCGGAAGGCGACGGCGCTTTTTACGGACCAAAAATTGATATTCTGATGAAAGATTCTCTCGGACGCGAATGGCAGATGGGAACAATCCAACTTGATTTCCAGCAACCTCGGAGATTTGAACTTTTTTACACGGACAAAGATGGCTCGCGAAAAACTCCGGTCGTTGTCCATCGTGTCATTTACGGTTCATTGGAAAGATTCATCGGCATTTTAATTGAACATACTGCTGGCGTCTTCCCCCTCTGGCTCGCGCCAGTGCAGGTGAAGGTGATTCCGATTGGCGAGGCGCACTTCAAAAAAGCGGAGGAGACGGCGGTGGCGCTTCGCGCCACCGCAATCCGTGTTGACCTTGATACTACCGACCTCGGCTTCGGCAAAAAAGTCCGCGAAGCCAAACAGATGAAAATCCCCTACTTCATCATCATCGGCGACAAAGATATTTCGGCTGGAAAAGTTACGCTTGAAAGTCGGGACAAAGGCAATCTTTCACAACTCTCGGTTGAAGAGGTCGTGGAGAAACTTGGTATCGAAACCCGAAATAAAAAATAAAAAACCACTTCTAAATAGAAGTGGTCGGCATGTGATACCGAAAAAATCGAATGTTCTCCGCTAGAATTTTAATCTCAACATAAACATCTCCCGCAGACAAATACATCAGCCGGGGGGAACCATTGGGCAAGGCTATTCCAGTCTTTTCTTTCAAAAACTTCCCATGTATTTCGTCTTTGGGTGAATACCTAGAATGCCATTGGCTATTCTCAAGTAAGGTTTGAAATTGGGCAAGCGAAACTTCTTCTGGAGAAGGTCTTGGGCCGATGAACATTTCATCGGCATTGAAACCGACAAATATTTTCGGCATAAAAAAACAACCCTGTTACTGCTCTGGATAAGAGAATAACACCTTACAACCTTTGTGTCAATTTTTTGGCGAATCCGGTAACACGCTCTCCAAATTATGGCCAGTCAAAAACCACTCCTCAGCCGTTTCAATTTTTTCACCATTTTTGTCATAAAGTGGACTTTCAATGAGCTTGCGCGCGCTGTCCGAAAGTTCCTTAAACTCCTTGATGCTCAAAAATCCTTTGAAAACGAGAATGTGTGGTGGCTCTTCGTTGATTTTCTCAACCATTGCATCAAAAGTAAGTGTTGAATCTTTTCTCTTGGCCAAGTCAATAAGCCTATTGAGTAATGTGTTATGGTCTATCCTTCCCTCGCCATAAAAACCTTCTTTCTTTACAGCGTCTATCATCACATAAAATGCCCGAAGCGCCCGTTGTTCTTTCGCTTCTTTAGGGGGGGTTGAATCGTGAATGTAAACATGTTCCGAATCCTGTGGAATACCGAACGATTCGCAAACATCTTTTCTGACGGTTTCAAAATCGGCTATTTCTCTCCGCGAATCCAACACTTTTTTCTTGTGAAGCTCCGTGCTGAAAGAAGGGTCTGGGACAACATAGCGAACTTTCTGTTCCATGTCATTTATAATGTTGAGGATTGTCGTGTGATAATCCTCGCGCTCTTTTGTTTTTACAGCCTCAAATGAAAATTGTTTGTCCATATTTTTTTATATTTTAAATATCCAAATTCGCCAACTTGGCGTTGGATTGAATAAAACTTTTTCTTGACGGCACATCCGTTCCCATGAGCATGTCAAAAACTTTGTCGGCGTCTTGGGCGTCCTCAATTTTCACTTGCTTCAAAATCCGCCGAGCAGGATCCATTGTCGTCTCCCAAAGTTCTTCTGGATTCATTTCTCCCAAACCTTTGTATCTCTGAATGGAAATTTTAGGATTTTTTCTCGGCGTATTTTCATCTTCTTCTTCAGTGCTTTCTGTATTGGTATTTTGACTTTCCTCCACCCTATTCTCCATGAGATTGATGTCTTCCGCGTCTTTCCCAAGATATTTTACCTTTTCCTCCTCTGTATACACATAGGCTATCTCTCTACCTTTTTTAATTTTATACAAAGGCGGTTGAGCAATGTATATAAAACCACCTTCAATAATCTGGCGAAAATGCCGATACAAAAGCGTCAAGATAAGAGTGCGAATGTGCGCTCCGTCAACATCGGCATCGGTGGCGATAATTATTTTATGATAACGCAGTTTGCTAATGTCAAAAGTATCTCCTATAGCCGTACCAATGGCAATCACCATATTCTTAATCTGCTCCGACGCGAGCATTTTATCCAGTCGCGCTCGTTCAATATTTAAAATTTTTCCTCTAAGTGGTAGCACCGCCTGAATTTTTCTGTCTCTTCCTGTTTTGGCGCTATTGTGTACAAAAATCCCGCTCGCAAGCGCAAAATTGTGAGTTTCCGGCACTTCAATATCATAGACATCAATCCTTTCAGATAATTTTTCTATCTTTTTTACCCTATGATTATAATGTGTTACCGCTTCAAATAATCTGTTCGTATCGCCCTCAAAAAACCTACTGCATACCGTTTCCCATTTTATAAGTGATTTGTCATTGGTTTCTTTTCTGATGGCATTGTACGCATCCGCATCAACTGAACCATGTTTCAGATATACACCGTGCAATGTCTTAAGAGCCTTATTCAGATAAGTTTGATTGTATGAATTTTTTCTTTTTTCACGAAATTCTGGTGTCCATTGTTTTTTTGTCTCCTCGCTTCTCCATGCAAGAAGGCTTTCGTTGCTCCATTCTTTTCTGGCTTCTTCGCGCAACCAGATTTTTCTTTCCGGATGTTTTAGGAAAGAATCAATCACCTTTCCTGATTGTTTTTTTCGGTTTTCCAAAGATGACCAATACGCTTTCTGATTTTCATTCAAAAGCTTATTATTTGCCAAGCGATATTCATCATTTGAATGATAAAACTCAAGAAACTTCGTCAACATAAATTTCTTATAGAATTCGTTCGTCCATTGTTTTTTTGCTCTTTCCGAAAGCATTATCCTTACCCCCGGTTGCGTTGCCCAAGCCTTGATTTTTTCTCTAAACTCTTTTGTCTTGTGCAACTCGGCAACTTTTTCCTTTACATCTTTTCTGTGAAGAGTTTTAGAAACATTTTCCCGATGAATAGCAAGATGCTGTTCCTTACTAAGTCTGGTGATGTTCGTTGGGTTGTTATTTAACTTGTTGAAATCAACATGATGACGCATGACACCTGAATCTTTAGTATAAATCCCTCGTTCTAAGTTATACATGTCAGCAAGCATGTGAGTAAAAATCCATTGCTTCGCCTGATCCCAAATCATCTCATATCCGTCAATCGTTATTTTACCAGTTATTTTAGAAACCTTCCGATATAGTGGCATAAGGGAATCTTTTTTTGTAAGAAATTGCGCCTGCGTATAACTTCCATTTCTCAACATGAAAAGGTGGTCTGGGGTGCATACGAGTTCCTTACCATTATCTAGGGTTATTTTTATTACTTCCGCATTGCGCTTTGTAACACGGGGATGAAGAATTTCAGCGAACGCGATATTTCCGTTCGCTTTTGTTGTGTAGCAAAAATTTTGTTTTCCGTTTTTATCTTCTTCAACGAGTTCCTTAAAAGACAAATTACGGCCATCTGCTAATGCTATTGAAGTATCTCCATGGAAACAGCCCCCGGCGCTGTCTCCCTCAACTATAAAAAGTTCGGACTCCGACGCGTCCTTGCTTTGGCAATCGGCAAGCTTGCCCGGAAGAGTCATGCCCTCAAGCGCGCCTTTGCGAAGCACGGAATCTTTGGCGGCCTTTGCCGCTTTGCGCGCCTTTAGCGCCAGCACAACCTTGTAAACAATGGCGCGAGCGTCGTCGGGATTTTCTTCAAGAAACGCCGTAAACGCCTCGCCAAAAACGGTCGCCACCGCGCCTTGAGCTTCCATGCTTCCGAGCTTTGCTTTGGTCTGACCTTCAAACTGAATCTCGCGAAGCTTGACCGAAATCACCGCGGTCAATCCTTCCAAAACATCATCGCCAGTAAAATTATCTTCGCTCTCTTTGACAAGACCGCCCTTGCGCGCGTAAGTGTTGAGCGTTCTCGTAAGCGCGGTTTTGAAACCGGTGATGTGCGTGCCTCCCTCGCCGTTGTAAATGTTGTTGGCAAAAGGCAAGATGCGCGAAGCGATATCGTCAACATATTGAAGCGCCACTTCCACCGACTCCACCCCTTCCACTTTTTTCTCAACATAAAAAATATTTTTGTGAATCGGCTTGAGAAGGTGGTTTTGAAATTTAACCAGAGAAAGCAAACCGCCTTCAAAGTAAAAAGATTGGGAGGGCAAATCCAGCCCGAGCTCGCGGAGATAAAAAATATCGGCGGTGTCAACCCCGTTAGAGGCAGAGGCGCGCTGCGAGCCCTCGCGGCCTCTAACGGGGTCAATCGGGAATTTAACCTCGCGCGCGTCCATAACGCTGATTCGCAAACCTTTGACCAAGTAGGCTTGCTGACGCATATGCGTTACGACTCTGTTGAAATCAAACGCAATGCCTTCCTTGAAAATTTCAGCGTCCGGCTCAAATGTCACAATCGTGCCGTGAAGTTTTGAAGAGCCGATTTTTTTGACCGATGCTTTGCGTTTGCCCTGTTTGTATTCCTGCGCGAAAACACCGCCGTCGCGATGAACCACAACTTCGCAATAAATTGAAAGAGCGTTTACAACCGACGCGCCGACACCGTGAAGCCCGCCGGAAACTTCGTAGCCGTCGCCGCCGAACTTGCCACCAGCGTGCAGTGTCGTCATAATGGTTTCAAGCGCGGAGACTTTTGATTGCTTGTGCGTGTCAACAGGAATGCCTCGGCCGTTGTCCACTACTCGCACGCGATTGCCCGGAAGCAAAACAATTTCAATATCATCGGCAAAATCGCCCATGGCTTCGTCGCGAGAGTTATCAAAAATTTCAGTGATGAGGTGGTGCAAACCGTCCGGCCCCGTCGTGCCGATATACATTCCAGGGCGTTTCCTAACAGGCTCCAGACCTTCAAGCACTGTGATGGACGAAGCGTCATAAGCCCTACCCAATTTCTTTACTTTTTTAGCATTCTTTTTGGACATAAAAACAAAAAAGCCGAAGCTTTTAGTTCCCAAAGTATAGCAAGAAACTGTGCAAAATGAAAGCTTTTTCGCGTCCTTGCGGTGGATAAAACTCGTTGCGCTACTGTGCCACTAGGATTGACAAACGGAGTTGATAAATGCTCTAATATCGCTAGAAAAGAATGCTCAACCAATACCCCCAGCCCCAACCGAAAATGTTATGGAAAAACAGAAAATTGACCTCCCCAGTGGCAACGACAACCAGCAGGAAAAAATAGCCCGCCTACAAGAACTGTTCAAAAAACTCAACAGTCAAGGCGCGACCGACATTATTTCAACCTATCAAACCGCAATAGGTCTTAAAGGCAACGCCAAAACCTCCACTGAGCTTGTTTATCTTACAACTATCCTAAAGGCATCGAAGGCTAGAATGATAGCGTTAATCGCCGAAAGTAACGAAGAGGCTGAAAGACAGCTCTTAACGGATAAATTTCGAGTGGTAGTTGACGAGTGGTGGTTTGCCAAAGAGCTCTGGGACAGGTGGGAAAATGAAAAGCGGGCGAAAGCCAGCAGAGAATTCTGGGATAAAATCCTCTCGTTTTTTAACAGAAAAAAGTGACAAAAGGAGTTTACTCCTTTGACTAGGATTTTAGCATAGCAAGGCGAGGCCTTGCTATTTTTTTATCGCTTATATTTCCTAGCGAGTCCACAGGCGAAAACTTGTTTTCATCTGGAGCGAACGACGGAAATTCAAGCGATTCACGCTCCGTGACATCGCTTATAATTTCTACTACTATCACACCGCGCGCATCACAACACAACATCACATTGTCATCACATTGTCGTCACATTGTATTGTAAACATTACAATTTAATTTGCGACCGCAAGATATATCGTAATAAACTCCACAATAACAAACTTAAAAAAATAAATGGGTATCGCAATAAACCACACAACGACAAACTTACGAGATAAATTGTAAATAAATACTTTTAACAATTACTGTTTCATTCTACCTTAAAATGTCGTCTCAACAGCCCATCGTTTTCTATGTACTCCGAAACAATATATAAAACATCATTCCCGATTTCGTAATCGGCTTTTAGCAAGGTTATCAAATCATGGCAATCATACGGATAAACCCACACACTTCTGTGAAGACGGACAAAGCCGATTGCTGTAAGTGTTGTACGAAGTTGCTCTCTTACCCCCTTTTTCTTTTCTTTGATATCAAAACTCACCACTCTCCATTTTTTATCCCACCGCTTCGGTTTTTTAAGATGAAATCCTGTAAGGCCAAATTCAGAAATGCGTCTCTCACCTTTTTCTGTCAAATAAAGAAAGCCTCTGCTGTCTTTTCTGACAAAGCCGCCTGTCTGCAATCTCAACACAGATTCATTAACTGTGTAGTAAGGGTTTCGCTTTGTCTTTATCCAACCAAACTGCTTCAGTACTTGGAGAGCGTTGGGCGCGACAAGCGCCATGGTAATACCCCCGGATGCGGCAAGCGCATATAAAATCGCTTTTTGCACTTTTGCAATCCGAATTTTTCTCCTCTTCTTAAAACCTCTTAAGTCAAGCTCTTTTTTCATATTCTTCTGTTACGACATATTTTGCGGTCGCTGATTATATTGTAATACTTGTGATAAACATTGTACACTGTAACATTGTACATATTGTGTTGTACGCTGTAATAATTAGAACATTTGCAGAGCAGACAGGGACGGCCTTACACGAAAGTTGACTTATGTAAAATTTAATAATAGTGTTATCGGAGAAAAGTTGAAAATGTGAGAAATATGAAAACAAAACAAAACACAGTGGATCAACAAAACATCCTACCAGAAGAAGTTCCCCTGCCCATGGCTCAATGTCCGAAGTGCGACGAATACACCGTTGTCGCCCTCACCAACAAACCGCGGACACTTCGCTGTAAATCATGTTGGTTTGAGTACCAAGACCCTAAAAAAGCTCTTGTTGACCTCGGCAAGGAACATGTAGCGTCGCACTTGTTTGCCTAGCTTACCTCACCTGCCAACCAAAAGCCTGAAGCGCATCCTGAATGCGCTTCATTTTTTTATTTATTTCCTCATCAGTGAGAGTTTTCTCGTACGATTGAAACACAAGCCGAAACGCGTAGGAAAATTTGCCATCTTTTTCAAATGTATCAAACTGCCAAGAACGGGCAACGCAATCGCCAGCTTCTTTAAGAATAATTTTATACACCTCATCGGACTCGGTGCCAGCCGGAACAAAAAGCGCGATGTCGCGGACAATAAATGGGTATGGAGAAAACGGCTGGTACTTTTCTGTTTGCGCGGAAGAGATTGTGATATCCCAACTCTTCGGCTCCGGTAGTTTTTCAAAAATTGAATCAAGAGAACACTCAAAAATTCCATCTTTAACTTCGCCCGCAAATGGAACACCGAGTCTTTCTGAAAGAAGTTTGGTAACAACCGTAAGTTCGGCTAGAGCATTTTTCTTTGAGCCACCCGAACCGATTGCAAGCGCCGTATGCTCGCCGTCCTCTGCGAACACACGACCGATTTCAAAAATCCGCGCGTGGTCAGCACCGAAAAGCGGAGCGTGGAGCGAATTGGCCTGGAGCGCGACAGCGAATCCGCCACGCAAATCCGCCCTAGCAAAACTTTTGTCCTCCGCGAGCGGTTTTTCAATTACTATATCCCCATGTGAGGCAAACGACGAAGTCATTACTTCCGAAAAGCCGGCATTTATCAAAATTTCCCGAACCTTCCACTCATAACAAAATTGTTTTGGAATTTCTAGCAAATCTCCCGACTTCGGCGGAAGCACTGATGGAATTTTATCGTAGCCGATAAGTCGCCCGACCTCTTCGGCAATGTCTTCGGGAATTAGAAGGTCGGCGCGAAAAACTGGCGGAGTAATGAGCCATCCGCCTTCTTCCTTTTCAAACGAAAACTTCAACCGAGAAAAAATATCTTCAATTTCTTTTTCGGCAATCTCAATCCCGAGTTTTGTGTTAATCTCTTCCTTTCTAACTTGTAACTTTCTAACTTGTAACTTTTCCGGATACCAATCAATAGTCTCTCCGAAAACGCTTTCTTTATCCATCTCAAAAAGATAGGCGCTAAAGTCTTCCATGCCTTTCCCAGCAAGCGCAGACGAAAATCCGTTTTCAAACCGCTTTGAAGCATCGGTTTTGATGCCGAGGCGTTCGGCGGTTTTTCTGATGTATGAAGCATCAAAACTTGCGGACTCCAAAATTAAATTTCTTGTTGAGGTCGTAACTTCCGCCTTCTTTCCGCCCTTAATCCCCGCAATCGCAAGCGGGTCTTTCTCGTCCGCGATAACCAACACCGATTCGTCCAAAACAACCTCGCGACCATCTAGCGTCGTAATTTTCTCGCCCTTCTTTGCCATACGCACAACAATTCCGCCTTCCACTTTGTCAGCGTCAAACGCATGTAAAGGTTGTCCTCTATCAAGCATCACAAGATTCGCGCCATCAACAATTGGGTTGATTGACCTTTGTCCCACCGCCGACAGATGCTCGGCAACCCACGGCATTTCTTTCGGCGTTACATTTTCAACAACCCTCGCCATGTACCGCGGGCACAAGTCCGTCGCTTCCACGCGCACCAGAAGCTCTCGTGTGTTTTTCACCGACGGCATTGGATACTCAACCGCTTTTTTCTTAAGGCCCGTGATGGCGGAAACTTCATACGCCACACCTCTGTGCGACAGCGCGTAGCACGCGCGGTCGGGCAATACTTTTATATCCAGTATGGTATCGTCGCCTTTCTTCTCCACGCCTTCAACCTCCGCGAATGAAAATGTGATTCGCTCTGCCAAAACTTCCGGCGAAGGAAGTTTTTCTTCAAAATATGATGAGAGCCATTTGTAGGAAATGAGCATATTTTTTCTATTTATTTTTCTCCAGTTTGACAGAATTTTTCTCCAATTGGTAATAACTTTTCTACTTGTTGAGCTAATTTTTCGAATTGGTTTTCATTGTTAAAATTTTTATAACTAAACCAATGTGAAAACAGTTGATTTCTTGGCTTCAGTCTTATTCTATTTTTAGCAAATGAGAAATAAGCCCCTTGAAGATTTTCAAAAGGTATGTTCTCATTCTTGGCGAACTCAGGAAGATCTTTGTCAATATCATTTGTACGAGCAAACTCTACCACAAAACTTCCTCCATATTTATTAAACTGAAAAGAAACGAAGCTTAATAAACTTTCCTGCTTTCTTCTAAAGTTGGGAAAGGTTCCTGTAAACCCAATATTTACCAATTCTGGTACAACAATTTTACTTAGATTGGCAATTGTTAATTGCTTCGGATTTTTGACTTTTATTTTTTTTTTAAAATAATTAAACATATTTATTTTCGTTTGTTTACAATAGTGATTCCTACACTAAATTTTACTTGACAAAAAAAACTGACTTGCTAGTATAACACTATCACCAACGGAAAAGATCACCTCGTAAGGCCCGTCCTTACGAGGCCTTTTCTTTTTTATACTCCAAGAGTTGCTGTAGGTCATTCATGTATCGCAAATAAGGACGGCAAATCCTGAAATAAAGTAGCGCGGAAAACTTGTGTTCGTTTGGAATCAAAAGAGCTTCTAATTTTTCTTTCTCAATCAAGTATTTCACCAAACAATAAAAGTCACCGTCCCCTGTAACAATTACCGCCTTATCGTAATGCGGATACTCAATCATCGCTTGCAAAACCAGCTCTGCATCGCAATTTCCCTTGGTGGCACCGTCTTTATATTTCAATGTCGGCTTGAAGATACATATGAATCCGGCATCTTGGAGAGCTTTGTATAGGTCGTTATTCCCCTCAACAAAACCGATAAACAGAAAAGCTTTGGTAACGGAATAGTTCTCTTTAAGGTAGATACGAAAACGCCTAAAGTCAAGTTTCCACCCCTGCTCACGAATGGCAAGATTCAAATTCTGGCTGTCTATAAATGCGTAGTTGTTACGAGTGGGTTTCATTTTTTGTTTTGTCCAACTCTCCAGACCACTTCTCATAATTCTCTCGTGCAAATTCTTTCCTTTCCGGCAAACTGATCCGATCAAACATCCAGTCCAACTTTGCTTTTATCTTCTCGTACCCTTCCTTTTCCGCTCTTTCACGAACGAACATTTCCACATTGGTCTCAAAATAACTGACCGAATCCGCATCCATAAGCGCATTTTGATCCTCATCTCCACCTACTTCATGCTTGCTAATCAAATTCTCCACTGTCTTTATGGTTTTTTCATCGGCATTCTGTTTTGTCAGAAATTTCTGCATAATCTTCGCGCCTTCTTCCTGATGACGGGTCAAAATATCCGTATTCAAATAATCTCTATCCTTTTCTCCTTTGATAGCCCGTTCAATGTCATGCGCATACGCGGCAATGCGATGAGCGTCGGTCACATTCGGCAAAAACTTTTCTAACCAAAAAACCGTTCTCTGAAAATGAGCTTTTCTTCCCTTAAAAGATTTATCCACAAACTGAACAACTTTATCGTATAAGCTCATGTTTTTTTCTTATTCATAAATCTTGAATCCTGAATCTTAAATCTATTCTAGAATTGATTCACCACCCTCAAATCGCCATTATAAAACATCCGCACATCGGGAATGCCGTATTTAATCATCACGAGACGGTCAATACCGCAACCGAAGGCAAACCCTGAATACTCGTTCGGGTCAAGACCTGCCGAGCGCAGGACATTCGGATGCACGAGCCCAGAGCCGACCATTTCTAACCATTTTCCCTTCCATCGCATGTCCACCTCCACCGACGGTTCGGTAAACGCGAAAAAGCTCGGACGAAAACGAATCTCCACATCGGGGCCAAAAAATTTCTTGAAGAAAAATTCAAGCGCGCCTTTCAAATGCGCCATGCTAACTTCTTTATCAACATACATCCCTTCAAGCTGAAAAAATTGCGCTTCGTGCGTCGCGTCCGTCGCTTCGTTTCTAAACACTTTTCCGGGCACCACGATTTTGTACGGCGGTTTAATCCCCGCTTTCAATTTCTCCTCCATGTACCGAATCTGCACGGGACTCGTGTGAGTCCGCAACACCAAACGATTGCTTCTCTCTTCATTTTCCCCTTTTGTAATTTGTGATTTGTGATTTGTTTGGAATTTGGGATTTGTGATTTGTGATTTTCCTTCTGGCTGTTTCAGCCAGAAGGTATCCTGCATATCCCTAGCCGGATGGTCCTTCGGAATATTCAGCGCGTCAAAGTTGTACCACTCGGTTTCCATCTCCGGCCCCACCGCCACCGCAAAACCGAGTTCGGCAAAAATCGCGCGAATGTCAAAAATCGCCCTTGAAATCGGGTGCAAATGTCCTAACGCGGAAATTGTCTCTTCTGTCATAAAACCATTGTATCAATGATGGTGAAAATACTCCAGCGGACAGTTCTATATAATCCATAACTTTATGTAATTAAAAGACCATGGTTTTTTAATTACATAAAGTTATGGAGAAACGAGAATTTCGTCAACACATTTCTTTATTCTACGCTATAGCCAGATACCCCACGAAATTCTGTTGGCAAGGTTTTGAAATTATGTTTATGTACAGCGACATAATTGTCGTTTAAGAACAGAATTCTCGTGTATGAA